>Ga0181580_10000289_pt1 | contig 35654 bp, 67 predicted proteins | sample 071ome_23_FD_132413 | JGI IMG/M metagenome (GOLD analysis project Ga0181580, IMG submission 132413) | Coastal salt marsh microbial communities from the Groves Creek Marsh, Skidaway Island, Georgia - 071403BT metaG (megahit assembly) | ecosystem: Environmental > Aquatic > Marine > Intertidal... | reverse complement strand
GTAATGGGAATGGTCCATACGGCAACGAATGGTGTAATCCTCCAGGTAGAGCATTAGGGCACCCACCAACTGTGTATACCAGACATGAATTGTGTGATGCTTATTTGTGGATCAAAGTACCTGGTGAATCAGACGGGCTTTGCAATGGTGGCCCAAATGCTGGAAAATTTTGGCCAGAGTATGCAAGAGAGTTAGTTAATAATACTCAGTGGTTAGACAAGTGATTAACGTATTTTAACCACTTTTATAAATTCAGTTCTTGTTCCAGGTTGCATACTGTATGGTACTAATCTTAAACCTGCTTTAGCATACCACCCGTTATCTTTATTTAATCCATCAATTTGCTTATCTGTAATTGAAAATTCGTTCTCTGAAGTTATTGATGAAAATTTTCTATGTAAAAACACGTCATGGCCATTTTCGATCCATTGGAGGACTCCTAGGTTTCTCCTTAATACACATGCGCCTAAATCAGCGCCGCCAATAAGTACACGTTGCCTTCCAGATAATCCAAACTCTTCTAATACCATGCCAACAGATATTTCATTCGATTTGTCTCTATCGACTACAGTATAAAGTCTATGTTTAGGTTGTAGATTAAATATTTTTTTAAGTGTACTGTCAGGTTCCCAAGGCGGGTATGTTGCGTCAACTAAAAAGTTATATGTTATAGTTTGTGGATTGAAATAATATTCAAAATTTAGGTAGAGCTTAGTGAGCCCACTCATTATATTAGGTAAGTGCTTGTGCTCGTGGGGCTCTGTTAAAAGCCCGTCTTTAGAGCTCGTAAGATCCCAGCAATCTATAATAACTGCTATATCGAAATGCATTGTGGTTACTATACACCACTAGGATTGATATCGTCTTGTACGTCTGGCGAAACGTTGGGTTCCCCATCTGGTGATTCTAGCTCGGCTTCTAAATAATGCTTTGCCGCATCAATATATTCCAAACTTTTAGTAATTTTACTTTGCCACCAGTGTGGAAAGTCAGCATCAGGTAAATCTTTAAGCATTTTGTGTAATTCAACAGCATATGAACCTATCAGATAAAGATCTTTTTTGATCATATCTCTTTCATTATCAACATGCCCTATAGCAACCTTTTTAACTGAGCCTTCGTCTTCGTTTACAATACCTGCTAATTTTCTAATATCATCTATATTCATTTTAGATTCCTGAAAGGCTTCTTAATTCCGCCAAAGCAGCATCAAGTGCATTCTGCGAAGTTTGCTCTACTTTACTTTCATCCATTTCTGGGCAAACATCTTCTTCCTCTTCTCCGTCACCTTCTCCAACTGATTCTTCTTCTTCAATATCATAGTCTGCTCTGATATCAGACAAATCTATACTGTCTTCAATTGGATCCATGTTACCAACTGCGGCACTGGTCTTGCTGCTTTTGCTTACTTGATCGTCCCAGTCATCATCATCATTATCTTCACCATCGCGATCAAATTCTGATGTTTCACCTGGCTTCAAACCAATTGCACGATCACCTTCTTTGTATGCAGCCATCATGTCTAAGAATAATTTTTTAAATTCTTCTACATGCTCTTGGCCTAAACCGTCAGTGCCAGCAATGCCTTTGATATCAGCAACCAATTCAGCCATTGTGTCATATTTGCCACTAACTAATTGTCCACCAATTTCACTCATCTTGTTTTGAAATGCAAGTTCACTGTCTGGCGTACCTTTACCCATTGGGCGTTTGTTTGCTTCACGTTGAATTAAATGTCCAACACCAACCAATAGTTTTACAGCATCACTATCACCATGTGCTGGTTTCATTTCTACAGGTGCCTCAGTAACAGGCAGCCCGGATAATTGTCTTAAAATATTTAGATCTTCATTCATTTTTGCTCTCACTATTTTATTATATATTAATTGGAATACCTGTTCGTTGTATTCTCCAAACTGTTTAGTAAATAATTCTTTAGCCGCATCTTCATCTGGTGCATCCTGTAAACTTTTTCTAAATGCACTAGCACTAGCAATATCATCACCACTTTTTATAGTAGGTGCAAGCATGATATAACCACGGTCGCTCATTGGTAAAGTTTCTCTGTCCATGGTATCCATTTTTTGATAATACTTTGGACGAGCCTCTCCTCTGACTGTCATATCTAAGCCGGTTTCATTGTCGATATTATCGAACGGAAAACGATCTAAATCTTTCTCCCCCACTGCAAAAATTAATACAGTATCTTTTTCGTTAAAAGGATAGTCATCTTTATGATAAGGGCGGCTAACCTTTAAAACTTTTTTGGGGTCTATACCGTGTGCTTGTGCTATTTGCTGTTTTTCCTGAAAGTTAAAAGGGCTTTTATCTCCTTCCACTTTATCGGAAGTACCAATGTAAACATCGGCACCTGGAACAGCACTCTGAAGTTGACGATATACCTCTGCATGATGACTCAGCATAGGTTGAAAACGTCCAGGATAAACAATTACCTTCTTCATAGTACTTATTTATCGGTTTTTAGAATGGACGCCAGATACTCAGTTCGCCGATTTCGATGTGTTGTGGTTGCTCTATAGCCCAACCAATACACTCTGCACATTCTTTTGCAGTTAACATGCTGGCATTTTGTACATGCTTGGTCATATCCGTCTCAACATAGCCTGGATTTATATTAATCACTCTGCATTTTCTGTCAGGATTTTTAAACATCAGAATAAAGGCCTGATGACTCAGTGCTGCTTTTTGTGCACTGTAACCTGAGCTGTTACCGCTTAAACCTGGGTACTTACTTAAACTGGATATATTAACAATGGTTTTAGTTGGGTCTGTTTTCCACTGATCCCACATTGCATTTAACAGATTAACCTGTTCATATCCATGCCATGCGTTATTAACAAACACATCGCACTTTTTTGATGCTTGTACTATTTGACTATGCGAGCTCACTATATCGTAACCATTGCTACGACTAAATCCAATGCAAGTATGTCCCTTGTAAATTAAGTAATCATACAAGGCTTTTCCAATTCCTTTACTATGGCCCGTTATCGCTACTTTCATATCTAACTCCAACTAGATGGTATCTGTCAGTTACGCCATAATTCACAGCAGTGTGTAAACGTGTAGTATTGACTTCGTAACTATTTCCTGCTTCTAACTGCTCATATCTGACTTTAATATCCTTTCCTGGACGAACTCTTTCGTTGAAAAAACACAGATATGAATGATGATTTGTTATTATGGGTATATGTAATCTGATATTGCTTTGTTTACCGTCACCATCTGCATGAACTGAATAAGTGTGTCTGGGTTCCAGTTTCATTAAACGCCAACGATAATATTTTTTGTATCTGGATAACAGTTCCTCTACGTAACCACCTTTAAATGATTTATTCAGTTTGCTATAAAATCTTTCAGGTTGAGATAGATTCCAAATCTTACCAACACTACAAAACCAATCATCATCACCGCTAATACTGGTTACACTGATTTGACTATCGTTCTCAAGTTCATAGTCTTTTATTACAGCCATTATTTCATCTGACAACAATTCGGTATCTATGTCTGTGTCGACTAAGGTTACATAATTCATTTTGGTAATAGTGTTAGTTCTGTTATCTCTAAATTTTTTGGTAAAGTTAAATACCATTCTATAGTATTACAAATGTCTTTGGGTGTTAACTTACCACCAAACGGTCCCAGTGTAAGTGTAAGAACTCTACATGCGGTGCCTGCACGATCTAGGTATACTGCCCTTGCAGATTTATCTAAAGAGTTGCATGCACTAGCAAGGATTTTATTTTTTGAGGGTGAAAACTTATCCCAACAACTTATATTAATTATAGTTTTGCTGGAATCTTGTTTCCAGAAAGGAATCAGTTTATCGAAAATCTCTACTTGATGGAAGTCTTTATGAGCACAATTTATGAAAACATCATGACTACATGCTATCTCCACTATTTCTTTCTGATGGCGTTTTAAATGATATCCGTTTTTACGACTTAGGCCAGTACAATCGTGACCTAACATGTTTAAGTTCTCAAATATATGTCGTCCCAAGCCAGATGTGTGACCTGTAATTGCAATCTTCATACTATTATATATGTGATTTTATTAATCGGACTCTTGTATCCTGACCACCAAACTGCCTCTTCCTTTGATGATTCTGTGATACTCAAATGCTTTAATATGGAATACATCGCCAGGTTTCATTTCTACTGGAATTTTGTTATCTTCCTGAAATTTCCAACCTGATGATTCTACGACAGTAACCGTTCGATCTTTGCGATCTCTGTGCCACACTAATTCAGATTCATCAGTGTGTTCTCTAAAGATACGTTCAAATAAATTGTGTTTAATGTCTGTCTGTTCGTATGGGTTTACCACCACTTGCCACCTTTTACTAAGCCGTATCTTGGAAGTCTACATGCCCAGTAACCGGCTTTTGTTTTATCGTTTTTCTTTTCGCAATTATGTCTTGCCGCAAATGATTTTGCTCTGTTTTTGTTTCCTGATTTTGTTTTTAATCCAGGGTCACCAAATGAAATCTTTTTAACATTGCCTGTTTTAGGATTCTTTACATACACATAGTACTTCTTGCTACCGCCTCTTTTAGGCTTGTTGAGTTCTACATCTTTACCTTGATACTCTGCTTCGTTGACACCTTTCTTTATGTGTAGTACGCCAGTGTCGGGCATGTTCTCATTCCAATAATAACGTGCGCCGTTCAAATCAGTAATATCTGCGTCAGCAACTTTGTATTCACCATAACCAGTTATATTGTCTTTAGCCTCTTCCCTGCTCATTTTACTCATTTCAAAACAACTACCGCCTCTGTCAAAACCCAACAACCAAAAACCGGGACCAACCTCATCAAGTGTGAGTTCTTTATTGCCGTCAGTTATGTATGTGTTGTCACTAACTCCCAGTTCATTAAACATGTTTTGCATACCTGCAGTTGGTCCACCTTCTGGTAATTCTGCTTCAGGCAAACCAGCAAGTTTTCTCAATTCATTAATGTCTTCATCACTTTCATCCAGATACGGAACATCCAACCAAACACGACCAACACCTTTAAGTTCAACACTTTCGCCTATGTCGGTGCTGAGCATTTCTTCGCTTTCCCAATCTAATTCAGGGAGGGCGCCTGCTTCTCGTAATTGTTTGGCTTTGCGGAATGTATCAAAGTAGGCATCGCTTTGATATCTGAACAGACTGTCTGGTAGAGGTACACCCTCTTTGACATGTCTTGCTAATGCTTTAAGTGATTCTGACTCTGCAAATCTTGCAACCACTTCGGGGTCTGGAGACTTTCCTTCTCGTAAATGTATCATCTTCATACTAAACTAGCCAATGCCTTAACTGCATCCACAACTTTTTGTGCAGTTATTTTATTGTCTTCCTCATTTAATTGTTTTTCAATGTTTGTTATATCTAACATATCCTGTATTAGATCATTGTATTCGGATTCAGTTAGCTCTTTGTTTTCTAGTAATTGCTTGTATTCTGTAATTAAATTACCATATGTTGAAAGTAATTGTGCTTCTGTCATTTCTTTCTACCTCCAAATACATCTAACGCCATGTCTACAGTCTTAGTTATATTTCCTCTTTTAATTTTACAATATGCTGGACTAGGAGTATCTGCTTGTTCGACTCTGTCACTCAACTCTTCTGCCAACCCATTTATCTCTGTGTATATACTTGCTACATTACTGTTTAACGTATTTTTACTAAACTCCACAAGTACTCGACTGTGATATTTAATTCTGTCTACTTCACTTTTTTTGCAAGTATCACTCCAACCTGCTGTTACTTTTAATTCTGCTAAATGTCCAAACTCTACTGAATCAAAATTGTCTGGTATAAAACTACAACTTGAACCCAATAATAAAACTGCCCCAATAGTCCATGCCTTAATTTTTAACATTTATGCTTTGACGCAGTTGTTGACTCTGACGCCACCTTTCATCTTGGTGCCTTGCTTTTTGTAGCCTTTCCAGCACTTAGGGTCTAAACGTTGCTTGTCTTCGTTCCATGCAATTTTAGATGCAATAGATCCACCATCCGATTTTTCTTTATCGTAAACAACATCTATAGGCTCACCGTCTTTGCCCATTACCTCACCTTTACCAATAGATATACGCATTTTATGATTTTCAATACGTTGCTCGAGTTGGTCAATCATGCGTTGATCTTTGTGCTGTTTGGCAACTTCTAAATACGCTGTGAGCTTTTGCAGTTGTGGGCTGGCATCGTATGCCTTTTGTGCCATGTGGTTGTTAACACCCCACAGTCCTGCAATGAGCGCAATGGCGGCCATGCCCTTACGGATAGCACCTGGCGCTTCTTCTAAATTTTCTTCTTTTACTAAAGTGGTACGCTGACCATCTCTTTCCATTCGATAGCCTAATGCATTTAATAACTTTTCAAATTCCTCATCAGAATGATCGCCTTGCGATAGCCAACTTTTTAATAAGGTATCTAGCATGTTTCTTAAATCAGAATCACGATTTAATACTAAAGGACCTTCTTCAATTTTGCCCTTGTGCTTTACTTTGCCTTTTTTGAGCTCTTTCTTTTTATCAGGAACCACTTTGTGACCTTGTGCTCGTAAACTGTGATCCAGTTTAGCTCTTGCACTAACGTCTGCTTTAGGCTCATCTGCTTCAGTAATTTGAATAATCTTCATTTTTTAATCCAAAATTAATTGTAGTTATACATATTTATCTGATCAGCATAATCAGAAATTTTGCTCATGAAAAAGCCAGGTATACCTGGCCTTTCAATTTAACTTATTAACTAAGTTCGCCTGAGTATGCTACAATAACTGTTGCTGAACCTGAGCTTGCACCGCCTGCTGTAACGTATGCTTTAACTTCTGTGGCACTAGTGTATGTGTAATTAGTTTCGTCAACCACCTGAGCAGAAACATCAAATGATGTAAACAAACGATCTGGATCAGTATCATCGCCCACAGTGATGTTTGTGTTGGCGTCGGCGCCAGTCCAGTTACCTGCAGTCTTTTCAATTGTTACAGAATGTATAACGGTATTACTGCTGGTTGTACCCAAACTTACATTACCACTGTTATAACTAACTGTGGTCTTTTTAAAGTCTAATTTACTTTCACTGATTTGTTCTAACTGAGCATTTGTAACAGCATGACCTGCTGATGTACCATTAGCAATATTGGCGGTGATTAAAGTATCCTGTGCATTGTTGTACAAAGATACTTTATCAGATGAACTCACAATGCGGCTACCGCCCTTGCCAAGCTCAACGTTAGCACCTACTCCTGCTAAACCATAGTTCTTTACTGAGTCTACCATGTTAAACTCCTATTAACTAATGTTACCAAGATCGCTATTACTGTTTTGTGCCTGATTAATTGAACCGTAATCAGTAACTGTTACACTATCAGCCGCTACCAGGATACTCACTGTACCTGAACCACTTGAAGCACTACCCTGGGTTACATTAAGTTGTAATGTAGTTTCTGAACCATATTCGTATTGGTATTGGCTATGGTATTGGCCAATTTTTAAAACGTCCACGTCACCAGCTCTGATAAAACGACTTGAATTACTGGCATCACCAACTTCTACATAAGTTGTAGTATTGTCTGATGTACCGCCCCATGGAGTTGGAATGTCAACTGTTACGCTGAACACTCTGGCATCAGCCGATACATTAGCAATATTGACTGAGCCTGTGTTGTAATCAAAATCTACAGTGATGTGCTGTACAAGATCCGCTGATGCTGCATCTAACTGAGCTTTAGTAACTGCTTCAGTTGCAACTGTTGCATTTGCAATTTCTAATTTTTGCAAAGCACCGCCATTAGCATAAAAACCAATAACGTTTGCAGAACCTGTAATGTAAGAACCCTGTTTACCAAGCTCAACGTTTGCGTTTAAACCTGCGAGATTATATTTTTTTACACTTGCCACAATAATATTCCTATATTAAGGTTTATGATTTTACTAACAATATTTATCTAAAACCATGATTGACTTGCACAGTATATCGTGTATAATAGTAATATGATTCTACACAGGTACAAGAAATGAGCTGGAATTACAGACTGATCAGAAAAGAACATGAAGGCGAAGAATACTTTGCTATTCATGAGGTGTACTATAATGAAGAAGGTGTTCCGCACTCTGTAACACAAGATCCTGTGCCAGTCTTGGGGGATACTACAGAAGAAGTTACACATACACTGATCCACATGCTTAAGGCATTGACAGAACCCACATTAGACTATAAAATATTTGAACATGATATAAAAAGTGGTGTTGATACCGCAATGGATATGATTAATAAAAATGACTAGTTTTAATCCCACTATCAAGCGTCTGGGCTTTTGTTGTAAATACATGGATCCAGATCAAACTCAGAAACCTAAAATACTGAAGGAAATCCAGCAAAACTTTACTGAGAAACAGACCACTGTTGCCTGGTGTAATAGGCAGGAAAAGTCTGTAGCAGAACAAAAATTGTTGGATATTGTGGAGCACAACATGCAAAGTGCCTACAATTTGGTGGAGTATGTTGCGGGTTTACCCGAAAACATGCGTATGGTTAGACTGGGTAGTAATCAGATACCTATGGCCACAGAGCCTAGTTGGAGATATGTTTTTGAAGATAGTACAGTACGTAACGAATTGGAGAAGGGCTTTGCAAAAGTCGGACAATTGGCTCGTGATCGTGATGTTAGGATTTCTTTTCATCCCGGGCAGTTTTGTGTTCTTGCTAGTGATAAGCCAGATGTTGTTGAACGCAGTATCGACGAGTTTGAATATCATGTAAACATGGCTCGTTGGATGGGCTACGGCAAGGACTGGATGGATATGAAGATCAATGTGCATATCTCAGGCAAGCAGGGTGCTGACGGTATTATCAAAGTATTACCCAGACTATCTCCAGAAGCAAGAAATACGATAAGTATAGAAAATGACGAAATGTGTTGGGGTCTAGACGAGTCCCTTAAACTAAAGGAGCATGTGGCTCTGGTGTTAGATATACACCACCACTGGATCAGAGATGAAGAATACATACAACCAGAGGACGACAGAGTTAAAGCAGTTATTGACAGTTGGCGTGGAGTTCGCCCTACTTTGCATTACAGTTACAGTCGCGACGAGCATCTACCTGCTGGTAACGATACCCATGTTGGTATGCATGATATTGTTGGACTGCTTGAAGCAGGTCACAAAAAGCAAAAGCTCAGAGCACACTCAGATTTCTACCCGAACAAAGACGTAAATGATTGGGCATTAAGTTTCTGGGACGACTTTGACATACAATGTGAAGCAAAGGCTAAGAACTTGGCAACTGAGCAACTGTACAAACAGGCACTAGTATGAAATTAGTGGTATGCGGCTGTAGTTGGAGTTCTGAATGCCATAATTATCCGAACACCGGATACGGTTCATATCTTGCAGATGCACTTGATGCTGAGTATATTAATATAGCAAGACCCAGTGCCAGCAATTATGTCATAAGAACACAGATAGATTATGCTGTGAATAATCTTAATCCGGATTTGTTAGTGGTAAGTTGGACAACTCCAGAAAGGTTTACTTGGAAATACAAGCAACAAGATTACTACTCTCCCGAAACAGCATTACAGCAAATAACTTATTACGATACACCAGAACGTACAAACAGCACACACCCTGTTCCTGGAATGGAACCCTGTGTGGCATCAGAAAGTTGGGCAAGTTTGTTTGGTATCTTTGATCATGATGCAAGTGCTCTAGCAGAAATAAAAGAGCCTAATGCTGATATTGGTAAAAATGTCTTAACATCAGATCAGTTTGATGTATTAAAAAAATATTTTTTACATTTTGTAGATATAGATTTATTACGCCACGAGCAATATTATTTGATTGAAAGTGCATCAGCACAACTGCAACGTAGCAACATTCCTTTTCTAATGGCTCGCCCCTGGAAGGAAGAACACGGTGTTTACAACACGTGGCCTATTATACCCAAAAAGAATTTTGTAGATAGCCACCCAAGCGATTACATGGTCAAAGATGTAGAAGGGGACCAGCCAGTACACCATTTGCATCCTGAAGATCAAAAACTTTTTGCTCTCACCGAGCTTCTACCAAAAGCAAAAGTACTCAGCAACAAATAACTATAAATAGTGTAAACTAATCCATAGGATACACTGTATGGCAACCAACGAGATAAAAAAGTCGCGTGAAGGACTTTTACAAAATATCAGGCAAGAGTTTACTGATATAGATACAGCAATAGAAATTGGAACTTGGCGTGGTGAGTATGCAATTAAAATGATTAACACACTAAAGCCTAATAATTTTTTTGCAGTTGATCCCTATAGAATATTCCCAGGAATGGTTAGTGCACCAGGCAATGAGTACAACAGCCAGGATGCGTTAGACAAGTTATCAAAAACAGTTACTGAATTATTGGAATCAAATGGCGGTAAATTGATCAGAACTGTTAGTGCAGAAGCATGCAAGCAATTTGATGATAACAGTGTAGATGTTGTCTACGTAGACGGCGATCATACTTATGAAGGAGTAAAAACTGATATAGAATGTTGGTGGCCTAAAGTTAAACCAGGACATATATTGTGTGGAGACGACTATGTGGAAAGTAAAACTGGAAAAGGTTTTCCATATGGTGTAATAAAAGCAGTGCAAGAGTTTGCTCAAAATAATAATCTAGATGTAGATGTATATGTACAAGGACAAAGGCAGTGGCTAATCAGAAAACCCCATGAGTAGAAAAACACACAATTATATTCATATCCCCAAAACTGGTGGTACGGCAATGAAATATGTTGCATCCGATCACAATAATTCTAATGAAGCAACTACTCCTAAAATTGCTTTGCCAAGTGGTGGACATAATCAACATATCAGGAATATGTCTAATGTGTGTTTTATTATCAGACATCCGTGGGAAAGGTTCTGTAGTGGCTTTTGGGAAAGAGTTACCATGCCTAAACGAAGAGAGCTCAGCAACACAAAATATAAAGATGTGCAGGGTTTTGGTTATAAAGAATACGACAATCAGGAAAGAGACATACTGGAAAAATGTAAAACGCCTGAAGAGTACCTCACATATATCAGAGAGCATGATCTACAATTTAGGGCAACACCAGGGTTATTTGAGTTAACTTCAAGTTTAACACATTGGCTAGGAGATGTGGAAGAGTTTAAAAAGCACGAACACAAAATAGAAATGGTGTTTCATATTAATAACTTAGATAAGGTTATGCAACAGGTGTATAATTTAAAACTGCCAAAAGATCCATTTCGTAAAAGAAGTAGACAACTATTCGATAGAAATCAAACGTATGCAATTAGCCCTCAAAACGAACACTGGTTTAAGAACCAGTTTAGAAAGAAAGACTATGAGCTGATTGCATATATAAAAACGAGACCATATTATTATGAGTAACATACTAGTAGCAAAAAATTACACAATCACAGATCACACAAAATGGTGGGACGATAGATCTACTGAAACTTCTTTGGTTGAAAACTACAAAGAGATGGAGGCAATTTGTTTACAAAGTGCTATTGAAAATTTAACAGACATGGATAGCCTTCATGTGTTTACTGGTAATGCTGATAATATCAGAGACGTCTTTAAAATCAACTTCTATGAAATCTATGATTTATGGAAACAAGGACACAACATTTTGTATTGTGATCTGGATGTCATTTTCACTAAACCTGTAGATTACTTTTCACTTACTGGAAATTTCAGAATGTTTAATTTAACAGATCCAGTATCCACAAAAGACGAGCATTATGATGTTACTTTTGAACATTATTTTAACTGTGGAATCAGGTACTATCCCAAAGATATGAGTCAAAGTGTTTGGGATCTGGGTATTGAAATGGTTGAAAACTGGAACCCTGACCGATGGGATAGTGAGCAAATTATTTACAATGCAATGATGTTCAGTCAAAATGTTACAGCACAAGATATGTATGATCCCACCAGAGCATATCAAATGCTAGCAGATTTCCGAACAGCACAAGGGCAGAATGCTAACACCAGATTTAATCGTATAAGTTTGAATGATGCTAATGCTATACATGTTCATGGAAGTCGTGGAAGTTCAGATAGACTAACTGTGATGAAAGATCTTGCCGAAGGAAATTTTGATCAGACTGATCAAGAAGTTCTAGTACTTTAATTAAGTGGCGCCACTTTTAAAGTTTGGACAGCAAGTTTGTAGTGCTCTCTTTCTATTTAGGGTATTCTAAGATTGACCCGAACTACATTACTTGTTAGACATTAAACATATACTGTCCACACTAATATTTACTCTGAAACATCAAAATACTACAGAAATACGGTTAAAATGACTGATTTCAGCTCAGAAAACTTGACATCTACGGTGAAATCTGTATAATATATGTATATAACTTAAAAGGTATCCTTATGTTATTAGAAAAACCCATAGCAAAATACGACATAATCTCTATCAAATTAATCACAGGAGAAGAGATTTTAGGATCGTACATAGAAGAAACAGCAGAAAAAATCACACTGGGCAAACCAGCAACCATCGCGGCTAACGGTCAAGGCATGGGTATCATACCCTGGATGATGACGACAAAGGCTGAGAAAATCGAGCTAAATAAAACTACGGTTATTGCCGTAGCCAGAACAGACGAGCAAATAGGTAAAGCATACACAGAGGCGACAACTAATATCCAACTCTCATAGGAGGATTTATGTCAAAACTTGTACAATATTGTTATACTTTTGCAGGCCTTGCATTTATATGGTTTGTATACAACACAACAACAACGCAGCAATCAGAAGCAGTAGTTGTTGAAGAATTACAAGAGATAGATGTTTTTGTAGGTCCTATCAATGAACCAACTGTGTTCATAGAACCTGATATAGATACTGCTGAACTAGATTGTTTAGCAAAAAATATATATCATGAAGCACGTGGTGAATCCTTACAGGGCAAAAAGGCGGTAGCCAATGTTACCCTCAACAGAGTACACAGTAATCTTTTTCCAGATACAGTTTGCGGTGTAGTATATCAAGCAGTACATTCGCGATGGTGGTTGGAAAATCATAACAGATTGGTTCCAGTTCGCAATATGTGTCAGTTTAGTTGGTACTGTGATGGTAAAAGTGATCGAATCCAATTAACCACTTTAGAAGGAAATTTAATCAGGGAAAATGTTCAGGCTTGGCAAGACAGTCAGCACATAGCAACATTAGCACTGCTCGGAGAGATAGATGACCTAACCGAAGGTGCAACACACTACTACAATCCTGATTTGGCCGATCCTCACTGGCAACATGCTATGTTCGTAACTACCAAAGTGGACAATCATAAGTTTATGCGACCTTACTAAAAGTAATATTACTAAAAGTAATAAATACTACTATAATACACACAGTAGGAGTAGTAGTATGTATGAATACAGATGTAAGGTACTCAGAGTCGTTGATGGTGATACAGTAGATGTAGATATCGATTTAGGCTTTGGAATTATCCTAAAAGACGAACGTGTTCGCATCATGGGTATAGATACACCAGAAAGCAGAACATCAGACAAAGTAGAAAAACAATTTGGTTTAGCCGCTAAGAAAAGACTAAAAGATTTAGTTGGTGGTAAGAGCGGACCCATCCTTAAAACACAAATCAATAAAGACGGCGAGGACATGCGAGGTAAATTTGGCAGAGTTCTTGGCGACTTTACTGTATACGACCCTAAAGTAGATGCTTGGCGTATGGTTACTGAAATGTTAGTAGAAGAAGGCCATGCTGTAGCATACTTTGGTGGTAGCAAAGAAGAGATTCAACAAAAACATTTGGCGAATAGAAGTAAATTAATCAGAGAAGGTGTTGTAAAGATGTCTCTCAAAGAAGCCGGAGTAGAATAATGCCAGTAAAATTTGCACCTTCACACAAGAAGTTCGAGAAGGGCTCAAGAAAAAACTTTACATGGGAACACGAATATATCAAGCAAAAACCAAAACAAGAACTAATAGATTATCTTAATGAAGGGCACAAGCCTAAAGTTAAAAGAAAAGTGCGTATAGAGCTTGATAGACGTGGAGTCAAGTTGGTTTGGAAGAAGAAAGAACTTGACTTAGACTAACATTCTGTTATAATAATATTATGACAGAATATAAAAACCAAGTAGAATATCAAAGAAAAAAACTGTTCGCTGAGGAGTGGGGAACCAAAGTAAAATACCTTCTGGCCCAAGATGGGTATATGGAAGTAGCCTACAATAATGGACAAGTCACTCGAGAATACAGTGATGACAGGTTTGAGGTCAAACAAGAAGCAAACTCCATAGAGTGGGTGATGTTGCATTGCCCTTACCAAGAACCTAAATTTGTTTCTTGATGCTTGACAAAAACCTAAATAGACTGTATTATATAGACAGTGGATGGAACAAGGCATCGCCCCACTATAAATATTCCGCACTTGAAAGTGGCCTTCTATTAACTTAGGAGACTAAAATGGGAAAGCATTTTTCGACAAAAACATACGGACACAACATAGGCTTATCAGCGGTGTTCCGTCAACCAAAAGCAACACATTCTCACTGTCATCTATTGCATGGATATAGTTTGGGATTTAAGTTTGTTTTCGGTTGTGATGAGCTGGATGAAAAAAACTGGGCAGTAGACTTTGGAGGACTAAAACCTTTGAAGGCTTGGCTCGAAGATAGTTTTGATCATAAAGTTGCTGTAGATGCAACAGATCCAGAAATGGAGACACTGCGAGCACTGGAAGAAAAAGGATTAGCAGAGCTAAGAGTTTTTGACGGTGTTGGTGCCGAGAAGTTTGCAGAGCATGCATTTAACTTTGCAGACAAATTGGTACGTGAAATGAGTAATAACAGATGCTATTGCATTAGTTGTGAATGCTCGGAACACGGAGCAAACTCAGCAATCTACGAAGGGTAACAAGGCGTCACTGTGTGCCTGGCGACGGCCAATCACAGTGCTAACTATATATATGACATACGATAAGAGTTGAGCGTTACTGGCTTTCCACTCTGACGAGAGTGGGCCGTATCCCCTTTCGATCTTTATAAAATCTAGCCAAAATAACGATAAATAGTTGCATGTGGTTCGGAATCTTAACATTACTTACTGCTCTGACCATCGCTGGTGTAGCCGCATGGTTTAGTATAGCAGGACTCATGGCTATCTTTAGTGCCGCGGCATTACCCATTGCGATCATGGCCGGCACACTGGAAGTAGGAAAACTCCTGACTGCCAGTTGGCTATACCGCTACTGGAAAGATACCGGATTAGCTCTGAAATCTTATTTGAGTACCGCAGTTGTGGTGCTCATGCTTATAACCAGCATGGGTATCTTTGGTTATCTGAGTAAGGCTCACTTGGACCAGGCCGGTGTTAGTGGTGATGCCATTGCGGCAGTAGAACGCATAGACGGACAAATTGCTCGAGAAGAAAATCGCATCTCTATCATAGAAGATCGTATTGCTAGTATAGGCAATGGTGGCTTTGATGTTCAAGACAGTATTGATGCACAAATACAAATTCGTGATACAGCATGGCAACAGGTACAAGGTGATATAGATTATAACCAAGGTCAGATAGAAAGTGTAAGATCGCAACTTACTGTAGACTTAGCATCACTTGATACCAGATTAGCGGCACTGGACAAAGCAGTTAATGATCTCAGAGCAAAAGGTACAGAAGTAATTGAAACTGATGCAGGTGGTGTGTTTAGAGCTGCAGAAACAGAGACTATCGATTACAGTGCTCAGGCAGATGCCCTAAGAGTCACTCAGCAAGCGGAGAGAGACAGTATTGCAGAGCAGCAACAAAGTCTAAGAGCTCAAGCCACAGCAGACATAAAAGTCTTCCAAGATGCTATTGACAGATATAGAAGTCAAGCACAAGACACAATTCAGGGTGCTAATACAGAAATAAATCGTTTGCGTAATCAAAGCACAAGCTCACAAGACGACGCACTGGAACAGATAAACACTTTTAACAGCGAAATAGATGATATTTACAACAAGATAGCAACTCTTAAAGACGAACGATTTGAAGCAGAAAGTGCTGTTAGAGAATTAGAAAAAGAAGTAGGACCAATCAAATATGTTGCACAATTACTATTTGGTGGTGACGGGGAAGAACTACTTGATAAAGCAGTTCAAGTATTCATACTAATGTTGGTGTTTGTGTTTGACCCACTAGCAGTTATGCTGGTTATTGCGGCTAACCAAACATTGTTAAGGTATGGAATAAACTTAGAAAAGGCAGGGCCAGATGATGGAGATCAATCCAACAGTATACATACCTCCAGAGTTGAAACAGTTCGCGGCAACGACGGGAGAAGCACTGAAGAAGACCACAGTGAGGATTCTACCGAAGGACGAAGTACAGCAGACGATAGTGTACACCTACAACAAGTGGGGGCAACTGGAGTCGACAGTGATGTACAGCAAATCGATAACCCTTCTAGCGTAGATGATGCCGCAACAGCAATGATGGAAAGTGCGGCAAAAGATAAAGAGATAGCAAAATTAAAAAGGCAACTTAAAAAGAAGCCCAAGGAAGTTATTGTTGAAAAGGAGAAGATAGTAGAAGTAGAAAAAGAATCAGACTTTAAACTTAAAACTCCTAAAGCAATAGAAAGATTAGAGAAGAAATTACAGGAGAAATTAGATGGCAAGTAAAGAACAAGTACAAGCGGCTTTAGACGAGTTGTGGACAAAGTACGGTAACACATTGAGTTTGCTTTCTGATTCTGTTGATAAAATAGAAGAGCAAGAAAGTAAAATAAAAGATCTAGAAGAACAACTTAATACTCCACAGGATATTAATTTAAATCTTGATACGCCGGATAGTATCAAAGAATTAGAAATGCAGGTTCTTAAAAGAGTAAATGACGCCGGCTGAAATACAACAAGCATTCGATAAACTTAATGCGAAATATCGTTACGCTCTAGAAAAACTAGATGAAGCATATAATTTATTGAACGAAAAACCATCAGTCATTGAGGCACCTGCTACAGGAGATCTTAAGGCTGTTGCAGAGTTGTTAGTAAAAAGTGAATTTAATAAAGAAGATTTATCAGAATCTGAAATTTTAAAGATGTTGGAAAAGACATCAGAAGAAGAAGTAAAAAGAAAAATGGGTTTTTGGGCAATGCCCTTACCAACTGACACAACAGAAAAATCAACCAATACCAGATACATAGGTAAACGTCGATAGGACACAGTATAATGAAAGAAAACAATTTACATTGCAGCTTCTGTGGTAAAGAACGCAGTGAAGTCAATAAACTAATTGCAGGACCCAACGTTTATATATGTAATGAATGTGTAAGTTTAAGTTATAAGATTGTATCAGAAGAGGCAATATCAGATAGTAAAGACGAAAATTTCCATCTTCCCACACCCTCAGAAATTAAAGAATATCTGGATAGATATATTATAGGACATAAAGATGTAAAAGAATTACTTAGTGTGTGTTCCTATAACCACTATAAACGTTTAAAAAACGATTCCGATATTAACATACAAAAAAGTAATATATTACTTATAGGTCCTACTGGAACAGGTAAAACACTGTTCGCTCAAACATTGTCTAAAAAATTAAATGTACCATTTGCTATAGCAGACGCAACAACATTAACAGAAGCAGGTTATGTTGGAGAAGATGTAGAAAGTGTGTTAGAAAGACTGCTTACTGTTGCTGACTATGACTTAGAAAAAGCTCAGCAAGGAATCGTCTTTATAGATGAAATAGACAAAAAGGCACGTAGCACAGAGTCAAGTACTAATACAAAAGATGTAAGCGGTGAAGGTGTACAGCAAGCTCTGCTAAGACTTATTGAGGGTACCAAAAGTAAAATAAAAATGTCGTCAAAACGACTTAATGATGATTTTGTGGAGTTTGATACGTCAAACATTTTGTTTATAGTGGGCGGCGCATTTGTGGGTTTAGAAAAACATATTAAAAAAAGAAAGAAAGCCAAGACCACAATAGGTTTTGGTGCTACTGTAGTAAAAGAAAATAACGATAAATTGTTACAGCAAGTGATTAGCGATGATATTATATCATATGGATTGATACCAGAGCTTGTAGGCAGGCTACCGCTTATAGGAGTGTTAGACTCACTGGACGAAGATAAACTATACCAGATCTTAAACAGTGTAAAGGATAATATCATAGAACAGTCACAGGCATTATTTTATATGGATGGCATACAGTTAGAGTTCAAAGATCAGTATTACAAAGATGTTGCCCGTATATCAATCAAGGAAAAACTGGGTGCCAGGTCTCTTAAGGGTGCTGTTGAAAACAGTTTAATTAATCTGATGTACCGTGCACCCGAACTTCATAAAAAGGGAGTAGTTAAGATAATTTTTTATAAGTACCCGTTGACAGAAAACGATTATCCTGCTATTATATACGATAGTGGTAAGGAAGAATGGGATTCTGCCTACCGATTATATAGAGGAAATAATGAGAAAACAACGACCGTTCAACCGGAATAATAACAGAGGAAACCAGCCTCAAAATAAAGGCGCTTCAATTTATGTACGTAATGATGATGTAAATGGTGCATTACGCAGATTAAAAAAAGTATTAGAAGCAGATAACAGACAAAAAGAATTGGCATCCAGAGAATACTATGAGAAGCCAAGTGCCAAAAGAAAACGTCTCAAAGAGTCAGCAAAAAGACATCAGCAAAGAAACAGGAGAAAAGGTATCCTAACCGGAGAAACAGTATATAATCCTCCTAGTGGTCTCAAGTTCATGAAAAGCAAAAGAAAACGCCGCCGCATCATGGATGAAAAAGAACTTTTACTAAAATCCAGACGTAGGTAATACTATGAGATTAGGGATTATATCTGGTGGATTCGATCCAATCCACAAAGGACATATATCTTATATTAATGAAGCAAAAAAGTTTTGTGACTTTCTAGTAGTAGGTTGCAACACTGATTCGTGGCTGGAGAGAAAGAAAGGTAGATCTTTTATGCCTTATGCAGATCGTAAAGCCATTGTCAGTTCATTGTCATCTGTAGATGCTGTATTAGATTTTAATGACGACGATGACAGTGCGTTTAATTTGATAGAGCAAGCAATTTATACATATCCAGAGTCCACAGAATTTATCTTTATGAATGGTGGCGATCGCACCAAAGAAAATATCCCTGAAGAAGTCAAATCCAAAGAAGCAAATCTGCAAGATGTTCATTTTTTGTTTGGCGTGGGCGGAGAAGACAAGCAAAACAGTAGTAGTTGGATTCTTAAAGAATGGGATAAACCTACCACACAAAGATTATGGGGTACTTACACTGTACTGGATCAAAATGAAGGTTGGCAGGTTAAAGAGCTAGCATTTGATGTAGGCAAATCTCTAAGCGATCAGAAACATTCAGAGAGATCAGAACATTGGCACGTAGTTAAAGGTTCTATCAGAATGGATTTGGAATATGACAATGGTGATACAGAAAGCAAAGTATATGGTCCTGGTCAAAGCATAGACATTCCAGTAAACACATGGCACAAAGCAACCAATGTAGGCGATGTAACTGCCAAAGTGATTGAAGTTTGGCTAGGCGAAACCCTCACAGAAGAAGATATCGAACGCCGTGACTAAACGATTAGAGTTCTTTGGAAAAAAGAAGTGACAACTGTAGCAGTATGTGGATGTAGTTTTTCTGATTATTGTGAAGTAACCCGACCTTACGGTGTAGTGTTTGCTGAAAAGATAGGTTATAATTATTTACATCTAGCACAAGGTTGTGGTTCTAATGATCGTGTTATTAAAGAAGTTGTTGATGCTATTATAACCGGAAAACTAGTTTCCGATGATCTTGTTATTATACAATGGCCTGAACCTACCCGTCAAGAAGTGCCAACCCTGTTTAATAATGTAGAAGATTTGAAAAAAAATAGGGCAAGTAACAAGCCTGATGAATTACCGCCTGTTAGAAATTCTAATATGGGAGAATATGCATATTATAATTGGAAAAGTAACTTAAACCCATTCGAGTCAGACTCATTAGAAAAAACAGCCATAATGTTCGATTACTGTAAAGCACTAGAAGCAACTGCTGCAACAAATGAACTTTTCTTCTTACATAAATGGCAAGTTTATCATACTTTAATAGAATCAATATGCAAGTTAAATAATATAAAACTGCTAATATATTGGCATCGAAATATAAGTAGTTATACACATTTAGCCGAACAGATAATAGGTAAAAAATGTTCAAATTTAATGTATAAGGATGACTTTCGTGACAAGTACGACCTAGAATCCATTATGCTAGGAGACGGAGACCTCCATCATTATAATGAGTTAGGACATTCGTTAGCCGCAGAACATTTATTTAACCATTACTTGCATGTCAAAGATAAACTATAAATCATTCAAAAGACCCTATAATCTGTAGGGTTTTTTAACAACTGTTATAAATAATTCCTATAGAAGTATATAACACACAGTTATATTTCCTTTTTTTAATTTTATGAATAATTTTAATTTTGACAAGCTCAAAGAGCAGTTAGAAGTATTTGCTCTATGTGTAATTTTTGTAACAACTGTGATGGCAATTACGCCATCCATATAATCTAGTAATATGGAAATAATTTTTATCTCAATTTTATCAGTCTTTGTAACATGGCTATGGTTTAACCATGCACCGATGCATGAAATTCGTGATGCTTTGTATGTACAAAACATTGCAAACCAGGAACATAAACATGCAGTATCCACAACAAAGAAGTCTGCTTCTAAATAAATCAGCAGACGCAACACCAGAAGATGTTGCGGAATGGGAGCGAACTGACTACTTCCGCAAGGGAGATTTTGATGTCATGACGATGTTCGTGGTAATTCCTGCATTAATTCAACTACTTACAGTAATGGCTATGTTTGGTGTATTTTGGTTGAATTCACAAATCTTTACTTGACAATAATATAAATTTTGCTATAATAGTAGGATGTATAAGAAACATCTGCCTACAATTTTTATGATTTTGTTTTCGTTGTTATGGTCGTGCTGTCTGTTGTTTATGGTTTTTTTAATTTTGGACACATATAATATTTCATGGCAGGAAACTTGCATGGTGATAGGTACGACAATATTTGCATACGTGTGTATAGACCTGGCTTATTGTTTATGGGATCACGTTAGGTCCACAGTCAAGTCAGAAAAGATACAACGAGAGATAGATGTTGAACACAGTTTTCGTAAAATGGGACATAAATGGGAGCGATCAGAATGACTATGCATTTAGCTCAAGGTTTGAGCACCATCAACACCAAGAAGCGTAAGACCAAAATTACTAAAGCTCATATGGCTGAGCTACAGGACAACTGGCGCAAGCATAACAAAGAAATGAAGCAGAAAGGTATGCACGATTTGCGATACAAAACTTTTGATGAATATTTAGACTATTGCTTTGGTCGTGTGAAAGTCGATAAAACAAAGTTTAAAACTTCTTTTGAATCTAGCAAAACATGGCGCAGAGAAGAAAAACATTATCCTAGTGTGCCTATGAGTAAAGTTGATAACGGTAGTTGTCGCAAAGTTGAGCCACAGAAGTATACTGGCACACTAATCAAAGGTATTGCTACCATGCACAAGAGCAATGCTGTTCCTGTTATAGACGATCAACATGCAAAAGATATTGCAAGAATGAGGAGAGGATAATGGCGTACGAATGGCCTAGAATTTACAAAGCAGAAGAAAACATTGAGCACCAGGTTACTGAATGGGTAACCGAACATGTGTGCGAGTTTTTTGAAGTAGAATATGTATCAGAACTTACCCAAGAGCAGATCAGCGAAGTCGAAGCATTCAGAGATGAACTCAACGAATACAGTCCTATGCAGATTGGATACTCAAATGTGATCAATCAATGGGAGATGGAGCAGGAGTAAGACGATGAGTTTTAGACCACAAATGGTTAAGTGTTGGGTATGTAAGACTCCAATCAGTGTGGAAGATGTAAAGTACCATACAGCAATTACAGAGGGCTCGCCAGCAAAACCTTTTTGTGGTGCTGAATGTAGTTTGAAATATTACCAAGAGAATAAAAGCAATGAAGAATCCAATTGATATGTTCGTGTTGTTTTTTGTTATAGCAATTATGTTGGTAGGCCTAGTAGTAACATTAGATGGCCAGGCAAAGTTAAGAGAGTTTCAGCAATATCATGACGCTCCCTTAGAGCCAACAAAAACATCTAACATAGTATGACAAAAGAAGAACTGATAGAACTTATAAATAATCTTCATCCGGAGGATACAAAAGGCGAAATGACCGGTGTTTTTATTGGACGACATGGTGAGGTAGTTTCTACTGATTCCATTCGTGTTGATATGGATGGTGGTCGAATTATACTAGCCCAAAGAGGATCGGGCGAAGCAGAAACTAACAAACGGAATTGGCAAAAAGAACTGGAGTTTGTAAGAAATGGCAGGAAAAGGTAGTAAACAACGTCCTACAGATATGAAAAAGTATTCTGATAATTGGGACAGAATCTTTGGTCAGAAACAACAAAATCAACCTAACATACCCACTGAAGAAGAAAAGAAGATACACAAAGAGCAAGCTCAAGACAAAAGGAATGGATAAAATAATCAGAGCAACCATTACTGTAGAAGTACCATATGACAATGAACTACTTAACTACGGTAGTAAGTTAGATCAAAAGCTCAGAGAAGTCATAGACAGTACAAAACATTTGAGTTGCAGTGTACAAGCAGGTGAATTGAAACCCAGTAAGGAACCAGTGATTAAATGACTTTACCAGATATTATAGGATTAACTGGAGTAGCACTATTAATAGTGACATACGCATTACTACAGTTGGATAAAATAGATCCTAAAGGATTTTGGTACAGTTTTAACAATTTAATGGTGGCCATTTTGGTCACTGTGAGTTTGGTGTACACACCTAATCTTGCCAGTATTGTGATCGAAATATTTTGGTTTCTTATTAGTCTGTATGGTGTTGTAATGTATTACAGACGAAATAGTTAATATTAACACTTGACAAAGCCAGCATCTTCGGCTATACTGAATACTGTTGTTAATATAGGACACACAACATGAAACTGGTATTTGCGTTAGTTGTAGTAATTAATGGTTTACCAAATAATACAGACGGTATGTATTTTGATTTTGCAGAAGTCTGTAACACCATTGCTTTTCAAACAGAGAAAGGTTTTGCAGGTGAAGGCAAAAGTTGGAGCAGTCCATCAGCCAACATTAAAGCATATTGCGAACCAAGGTTGGTAGACAAAAATGCCCAAACGTTTGACAAGACCAAGTGACGTTGAAAAACGTCATGTAATGCAAAAATGGATTGTCCCTAAACGAGACGATCAAGGTCAGTGGTGGTGGGGGTACCAGAAGGTATATATAAACATATTACCTGAGGAAGAAAAACTGGCGTGGCTCCAAAGTATGGGCTACGGCACAAACGAAAGGAAAGATGACAGTGGTAAGAAAGGTAACGCCTGAAAGTGAAAAACTTGATAACGTAGTTATCGAAGGGCAAAAGGCTGAGTACACTGTTGCTGAAATTAAACATTCTAATCGTATTGTAAAAAGTGCTACCCCCAAAGGCGGGCTGGATTGGTGGATCAAATGGTCCAGCAGTATTATTGTGTTATTTGCTATCAGTATAAGAGCCAGTAATACTCCAAACGCCGAATTATTTGGTTTCCCATTTCAGATATGGGATATTTTTCTCAGTTGGTTAGGTGCTGTAGGTTGGTGGATTGTAGGCTTTATGTGGAGAGACCGAGCACTTATTTTGCTTAATGGTGTTATTAGTATTATGCTGTTTGGTGGATTATTAAGGTACTTTGCCGCATGATGCACAAAATCGCTGTAATTAAAGCACAAGCACCCAAAGACTCAGACTACGAATATATAACTGATGCGGCTGTTCAAAATACTCTAAAAGAGTATTGGGACTGGGCAGAAGAAGTAGGTGCGGAATTACAGTTTTCTATTTCCTATCCTGAAGCGGCATGGGTATATGGACATATGATGCATGTGAATGCAGAGTTCAACAACGAGCAAGACTACAAAGATTTTGTGGTACAGTTTATGTGGCAGTTGCCCAAAACACACCTAAATCTTGCAGGCGAACACTGGAAATATGAATTTGTGTAAAAAAATTGTATTTTTGGCTTGAAATTAACCAAAAAAACACTATATAATATATATAGATGATAAATAATTTTGCATTTTAAAACAATGCAAGGGAAAAAGAATCGTAAGAAACTTGGACCTACTGTATTGAAGTTAAAATGCCCGACAGCAAATCGAATAAGGTTGTCCCAAATTAAGGGAAACCGGATCGTAAGTGAAGGCAACCTACTAAGGAGGTGCCAACCACATTTTGATATAAGCGTCGGTTTTTGTAAGTTTAAGCTTCTTCAATGAGGGCACTTGCTTACAAATTTACGCCCTGCCAGGACAGGCACATAGACGGCAACGGTTATGTGCAGTAAGCGAAGTCAGGGAAGGACAATGTAGGACAGGACACACACTAACGAATGCCCTACATTGAACGAACTTTTTTTACGCCGAAAGGGTATCTAAAGTTAAATTTAAATAACTTGCTTAACTAAGGAGATTATTATGACAAGCAAACAATTAAGGATCACTTCTGATCTATTAAATTCCCCACTATATAAAATGAGCGTCGGCTTTGACAGATTGTTCGACGAAATGATGACTAACCCTGTAAACATTAGTGCTGGTGGCTATCCTCCATACAATGTTGCACGTATCACTGACAAAGAGTCAGAAGAGCAAACTTACGAAATCACACTTGCAGTGGCTGGATTCACACAGGAAGATATTGATATCACTGTGGAAGACAAGCACCTCAAGATTGAAGGTCGTAGTGGCGTGTTAGCAGAAGATGTCAATAGTGACGTAGAATATATTCACAAGGGCATTGCAGAACGTAGTTTTCAAAGAACTTTCAGACTTGCAGAGCATGTGGAGGTCAAGAGTGCTTCATTAAAGGACGGTATACTCAAGGTTGTTTTATTTTTGAACGTTCCAGAGGAAGCCAAACCTAAGAAGATCAAAATCTCTTAGTGTATAAATAATCTTGGGGGCAGAAATGCCCCCTACTACTTGGTAGATAAATGAGTATGACAGAAACAAAAACTAAATCACGCACCAGTACCGGTGTAGCATATCCCCGTAGATTTAATGTTGTTTTTCATAATGACGACTTTACTCCTATGGATTTTGTTATACAACTATTAATTGAAATCTTTAATAAAAATATAGATCAGGCATCTGGTCTCACAATGGAGATACATCAGAAAGGCAGAGCAGTAGCAGGCACATACGGCTACGAAGTTGCTGAACAAAAAACACACGAAGCGAACTTAATAAGTCGCAGTAACGGACACCCACTTAAAATCACATTTGAAGAGCTATGACCACGGATGGCTTGTTTGCCAAAGAAAATTTTCCACTATTAAATAAAAATCCTGACCTAGCATTTTTTGATAATGCTAGTAGCACTCAGATTCATCGATCTGTTCTGGATAGCATGAATGACTATTATGTAAACTACAGAGCTAACCCTGGCAGAGGAAGTTATCCTTTATCTATCAAAGCAGGCAATGCCATTAACATTGCAAAAGAACAAGTGGCTGAATTTATGAAAGTAGATACCAGTCAGATATTGTTTACTACTGGTGCAACACAAGGACTAAACTGGGTTGCTAATTGGTGTAGTACCACTCCAAATGTTTTTATAACTGATATGGAACACAATTCCAATCTGATACCCTGGCTGAGCCAACGCAGGCAACAGGGCAAAGGACTAGAAGTTATAGCCATAGATCCTGATGGTAATGTGGATTACAATGTTGTCAAAGCTGCATTCAGCAGACACAATGGCGGAGTGCTATCCATATCAGTCACATCAAATTTAACTGGAATCAACATAAACTGGAAGTTGTTGGTCACACTAGCCAAGACATATAACATGGCAGTGTGTTTGGATATGTGTCAGGGATTTACTTTCTTCTTGGAGGGTGATGAAGAAGCATTTAAATTAGTAGATTTTGCCACTTTAAGTGGACACAAGATGTATGGACCAAATGGAGTTGGTGTATTGTACGCCAAAGACGCAAAAACATTACCTCCCATGTATGGCGGTGGCGGAATGGTTACCCATGCTAACTATGAAGGGTATACTTTGGCAGACGTTCACGAAAAACATCAGGCAGGAACTTCGAATGTTGCAGGAATCATAGGCATGGGGGTTTCTTGTGAATTACTATCATACTATGGAACTGCCTATCATGATGATATAGATGAAATCACTGAACATCTTAAAGTGTTAGGTTTGTTCGACATACCTGAAATCCAGTTACTGGGCAAACAGAAAGCGTCAGGTAATATATATAGTTTTAATAGTAAGTTTTTTGACATGTCTGATATGGCTGAAATGCTAGCAGATGCAAATATTGCTGTTAGGTGTGGACAAATGTGTGCATACCCTTATGCTCAAAAAATCAATGGAGATAATTGTATTTTGAGGATAAGTACTTCGCCATACAATACATATGAAGACTGTAAAAAACTTGTAACACAGATAAAGAAGTCTGTTAATCGTTTGACATAAAGGAGAAAATAATGTCACAATTTATGATTAGAGTCCCTGAAGTAGTATTCAAGACCAGGGCTAAAACTAACGAAATGCCTGGTTATGAATGGAAGGACGTTACTAGTCGAGAACTGTTTGCAGGTAAACGTGTAGTACTTTTTAGTTTACCAGGTGCATTTACACCAACATGTAGCAGTACACATTTACCAGGCTTTGAAGCAAACTACGAAAAAATCAAAGGCAAGAAGATTGACGAAATTTATTGCTTGAGTGTAAACGACAGTTTTACAATGAATGCATGGTTCAATAGTATGGGTATAGATAAAGTAAAGCCGCTACCTGATGGTAATGCTGACTTTACTCGCATGATGGGTTTCTTGGTTGAAAAACGCAACCTGGGTTTTGGTCCACGTAGTTGGAGATACGCTATGGTTGTTAACGATGGTGTTGTAGAACAAATGTTTGTTGAACCAGGATACAGTGATAATTGCGAAACTGATCCATTTGAAGTGTCAGATGCAGACACAGTTTTAAATTACTTGGAATCTGTTTAAATATATTTGCTGACGTATATGTTAGCGTCAGCAGTTTCCGTACCAAAATAATCGCCCACTGTCTGAAAACCAAATTTGGTATAGGCTTTAAGGGCGGTTTTTCTTGGAATACTCCAAATCATATCACACTTTTCTACTTTTGACTGATGCTCTGTCATCATGAAAAGTGTTTGTGATATTCCTTGTTTTCTGTATTCAGGATCTACCCAAATACCTCTACTGCGGTATTGTCTGTCAGTTGTTCTGTGACCGCTATTAACACCTACTAATTTATTGTCAACGTATGTACCCCAAAAGGTTACTGGGTAATTGAATATTTCCATGTCAATGCTATCTGGGTCACCTTCGAAAGGCCAGGTTAGAGCACTGTGAGTTTCTATCGCACTTACACGGTCTGGCCAAAGTTTGGAACTCCAGACCGGTAAGATGGTTTCGAATGTGATTCGTTGTGTTTTTATATCCACGCAAATATTTATTATTTGCCCTGACCACGATACTTTTTAAAGGAACGTTTTCTAGATTTGTTCATGGTTGACATGCTTTTAGGTCTGCGACCCTGGCTGGTTCCTTTTTTAATACCGTTATGCTTGTTTGCGAATGCGCCTATTGCTTTAGCCATTATGTGTCTCCTTGTGGAGACTATTTACTTGTTATTTGGAAAAATATCAGTAATAACTGACCACAATTGATCCAGCACCCTGCGTAGCATTACTGCTGGGCACAAATCCCTTTATAGTAGTATCAGCTACGAAAAGTTGTGTAGTAATTATTTGATATGCCCCTAATTCTGATTGTTGAATGTAAGACTGTGAAGCAAGCAAGGCTTGATCAGAATCTGTACCAACACTGATTGTGCTGTTTGCATCGTCCCATACTTGTGATATGTTTACGGTTGTTATCACTGTCTTACTGCCTGCAGGTATAGTTCCTAGAGTTACTGTACTACCATTATAAGTTATGTTGCCTGCCAGAGTGGCTTCGGATTTTTGAACATTATCTAATTGTGCTTTTGTTACAAAGTGATTGGATTGTGTTGCATTTGCACCAGTAACCGTAGTCAATGAGTTGCCAGAGATGTCTGTGACACTTACTGTGCCATCTCCATTATGCTTTAGTTGTGGGCCTTGTTTGCCTAATTGTAAATTGTGATTTACACCAGTAAGCCCATAATCTTTATGTTCAGCCATTAATTCCTACTCCACCAGTTTGTTAACTATAAGTATTTATCATAAATACAAATCTGCTAAATGCTAGCATATAACTGGAATGACAAATGAACGAAGTAAACAACCTAGATCCTAGATGGGATAATCAAACATTAAACTATGATTTAGAAAAACATAATTGGCCAGAATACTGGCTTAATGTTGCAAAGGAAAAATTCCCACAGATCGAAGAACTTGAAACAATACATAAAATTTTAACACCCGCTGAAATTTCAGAGCTAGGCAGGCATTGTCAGTTACAATTTGATACTGAAGAATTACAATCTAGGATTGATTCATACTTTGGGGACTATGTACCTGAACTGATTGATGAAGATGATTGGATGGTGCAACGATTCTTTACGGTAAGAATTGTTATTCCTAACCAAGAAAAAGTGGGTAGACTACTTGCGTTTCATCAAGGAATTTGGGTAGGCAATGGTTTAGGTCTCAGAACAATTTGGACACCATTCACAAAATGTTATGGAAATAACAGTATGCAGATTATGGATTGGGCAGAAAGCAGTAACCTAACTAGAACTGCTTACAATGAAAGATGGAGTTACGATAAATTGCAGGAAGAATGTTCAACACACTGTTGGCCTGTTACACTAGAGCCAGGACAGGCACATTTATTCCAGCAACACCATATACATGGTAACTTTAACAACGACACAGACATCACACGATGGAGTATGGATGGTAGAATATTGCCCAAAGGTGGTCACTTCCATAGAAAATTACCAGGTGGTTATTTTAGATTTATAGGTGAAAGAGAAGATACTAGACCTATTGACACAACGAAAAAATGGATTAGTTATGCAGGCTGGAACGCCAAATTTAGTGGTCCTATTCCTTTACCTATGCAACGTGCAATAATTAATCAGTATACAAATAAACACGACATCAAGATAAACGATTACCAATTTGAAAATGAATTCTTAGATTGGTTCCCAGGATTAGAAAAAATGATTACTGGTTACGGTGTGGAAGGTATTGTGTTATGTAGTATCTATTGTTTGCCAGACGATCCTTTTAGAAGACATAAACTTTTAAAATTAGCAGTAGATAACAATGTTGAATTACATTTTGCCAATGAAGTTTGTAGTGTTAGAAATCTTGATGATGTAAATCATATTCAACATATTTTTGAATTTGTAAATGAAAACACAGACCCTAATGTCACACTGGGCATTTGGGCAAAACGAGATTAGAATGGAAATGAGAGAACTTAACATTGAAAAAGTATGTAACATATTGAATGATATCATTGAGCTTGAAATGGCAGGCGTGGTACGCTATGCTCACAGTTCACTTATGGTTAGTGGACCTAACAGAATACCCATTGTACAATTCTTACAGGAACAGGCAAACGAAAGTTTAATGCATGCACTACAAGCAGGAGAATACATCACAGGTTTTGGTGGTCATCCAAGTCAAAAAATATCTCCTATTGAAGAAAATCACAACCACAGTGTGAAACAAATACTTGAGGAAAGTTTTGAACACGAACAAAATGCAGTTGCAAAATACAAGGAACTGCTAGAAGAAGTTGCAGACGCCAGTATAATGTTAGAGGAGTATGCACGTGGCCAGATTGGACAGGAAGAACAACATGCCCTGGAAATTAAAAAAATGTTGAGAGATTTCAGTGAAGTTAGCAGTAGCAGGGTGTAGTGTATCCGATTATACAAAAGTTGATATTGTATACGGAGAGATTGCCGCAAAAGAGATAGGTGCTGAGTATTTGCATCTTGCCGCTGGTGGTGGCAGTAACGATCTGGCATGGCGGCAGATAATGCAGAACATCAGATCTGGTGATATCAGAAAAAACGATATCATTGTCTGGCAACTGACTGATCCTGCTAGAACAGAACTGCCAAGCAGAGCTGCAAGTGAGTTGCTAGCATCCGGCAAACAGGGTTTCCAAGATTTTGGTGACAATGTGATTGGTACTGAAATGGTCAGCAGATGGAAATTTGACAGTTGGCAATGGCAGATATTGTCTGACGATATAGCACTGCACAAAGCATATCAAAATAATGTTATCGATGCACTGGGTATGGAGAGGACTCTCAACTATGTAATAAGTTTAAAGCACGTGGTTAAAAATTACGGCATACAACTTTGCATGTGTTGGACGACTATGGGATATCCTATTATAAATTATAATGATCGCAGAGCAGAATATCCTGTACAGATCACTGATATAACAGATTTTAATCTAGCCGTTGAGTGGTTACCATATAAGGAATGGCTAGAACCAAGATGGTATAAATTCAGATTGCATGATGATGATTCCACACATTTCTCCAAAGCAGGACATGTTGAGGTAGGCAGAGTTTTAGGTAAGCATTTAAAAAAGACATTTAAACTATGAAACTGGATTATAAGAACTGCGGCAAGATAGGATTTACTTGTAGCACATTTGATTTGTTGCATGCAGGACACATCACTATGCTGGAGGAAGCCAAACACCACTGCGATTTTTTGATTGTGGGTTTACAGAATGATCCCACACTGGACAGACCAGACAGCAAAAATCCACCAGTGCAAAGTATTATTGAAAGACAGATTCAATTAAGTGCAGTGAAATACGTGGATGAAATAATTGTTTATAACACTGAGCAAGATTTAAAAGATTTGCTATTGACATTACCTATAAATGTGCGTATACTAGGTATTGAATATCAAGATAAAGAATTTACAGGAAAAGATATTTGCGAACAACGAGGGATTGAATTGTTCTTTAACGGCAGAGACCACAGTTTTAGCAGTAGCAGTTTGAGAAAACGTGTTACCTCAGCCAATAAAAAGGAAAATATAGACCATTTTGGATAAATTATAATATAAGGAAAAAAATACATGTTTTTAATACCTAACTTTCAGCCCTTTTTAGCACTAGCATTGTTTATGCCTTTTCTCACTGACAGAAAAGAATTACAATATGGTGTACCAGTTGTTGCCCTTGCACTTTATTATATTATGGGTGCAGGTTTAGATGTTGCACAATTGGGTTATTTCGCAAGTTTGTCTTTTGCTACATTTGTTGCCAGCAGAATGACTTTATTAAAAGCGTATTTTATTGGAATGTTTGGATATCATATCCTGGCAAATCTGTCTCATGGTAATCCATTCAGCATGGCGGCATTAGAGTTTGATGCCAGCACATTCACAGCAACAGCATTTTATCTTGTACTACTAGACGTCGCAAGGAGGACGTTTAATGTTACTAAGCCTACTAGAGAAACTGGGTCGTAAAAGAGTAATCATGGACAGGTTCGAAAACGAACCGTACCTGACCAGATATTACTTGTTTTTAAAGGACCGCAAATGGTTTCCTTTCAACATATTTTTACATAAATTTCACAAAGGTGATTTAGATGACCTACATGATCACCCTTGGCCTTATTTTACTCTTATTGTGCGTGGCGGTTATTGGGAATATACTCCGAATGGTAAATTTTGGAGGCGACCCGGACACTGTAGGATTTGCAGTGCTAAGTCTTATCATAGGATCGAGCTTGAGCCTGGCGTTACTCCTTGGACTTTGTTTATTCCTGGGCCAAAGTTAAGAGAGTGGGGTTTCCTAAGACAAGGCACATGGGTACAGCATGAGCAGTACTTAGAGGAAAAATATAGTCAAGGCAGATAAATACTGATATGAAGATTGAGCAAATCATATCAGAAGCGCCACCAAAGTTTTTTGGAAGCCAATGCACTATAGATTGTAGTGGGCACAAGGCTGGATATGGATGGGCCAGAAAAAGACGTTCAACAAACTGCAATTCACGCAGTCCAAGTTTTACCAAAGGTTGCCTGATAGGCAAAGATCACTTGCGTACCGGCAAGATCAAATAATTGACAAATAGTCAAAATATCATATAATTAAATATGTGCAAGTACGTGGAACTCAGAGTAAAAAAATACTAGGGTATATAGACAGAGCATGTGAGTATTTAGGCTTATATGATGTTGATGCCTATATAGAACTAGAGTTTGTTAAAAGGTGCGACGGCAATGTGGCCGGATACTGTCACGGCGATGACTACACCATAATGATAGAAGTTGCACGTAATGATGCATGTGGTAGAGTGCCACAGGATTTGTTAATGATAAACATAGCACATGAGCTAATACATGCAAAACAAATTGCTACAGGCACACTAGCAGATGATGGATTTACAAAAAGAAAATTACCCAAATGGATTTGGAAAGGTACTCCCCTACAGGAAGTTAATTACCAAGACATGCCCTGGGAAAAGGAGGCATATAAACTGGAAAACATTGTTTATGATGCCTGTAAAGAGGATAAAAAATGAGTACTAATGTTTCACGTAAACGTCACTTGGCTAAGACCCTCACATGGAGAGTATTAGCGACAACAGATACCTTTCTAATTGCTTGGTTAATCACTGGACAAATAGATTGGGCGGCAGGTATAGCAAGTATAGAAGTTGCTACTAAAATGTTATTATACTATTGGCACGAAAGAGCATGGTATAACTACAGCAAGTTTGGTGTGGAGAACAAAAAGTGATAGTGTGTATTTGTAAAAATATCACTGAAAGTAAACTGAGAGAAATGTTATCTGAATCGTCTCTGGAAACTGTGATAAAAGAAACAGGATTGTGTACACAATGTTGTTCATGTAAGGAAACAGTTCATCAAATTGTGCTGGAAAATGCCGTAGAGAAATTAGAGAATGAAAGAGAAATTTGTTAGTGCATTCATGGATTGTGCAGAAAGATTTGCACAATTAAGTACAGCAACCAGAGCAAAAGTTGGTGCCATCATTGTGAAAGACAATAGAATTATTTCCATTGGTTATAATGGCATGCCAAGTGGTTGGGATAATGTGTGTGAGCATGAGGGCAGAACTAAGCCTGAAGTACTACATGCAGAAACAAATGCTATTGCCAAAGTAGCACAAAGTTCAGAGAGCAGCAGAGGATCAGAATTATTCTGCACACATTTGCCTTGCATAGAATGTGCTAAACTAATTCATCAAAGTGGTATAGTCACTGTGTACTACCGAGAAGAATATCAGAGTGCTAAAGGCACAGGCAAACAATTTTTAATCGACAGTGGCATAGAGGTAATACAATGTTAGACGTATCAGAACGTGCACAAAACTATTTGTGTGAATTATTAGAAAAGAAATCAGAATGCATAGGTGTAAAAATCAGTGTAAAAGATGGTGGAACACCCCTGGCTAGTACACAGCTCAGTTACTGTAAAGTGGGCGAGGTTACATCAGAATGGCAAATCAAGACATTTGGCGAGCTGGACGTATATGTGGATGTTGCCAGTGAAAAATGGCTAGAAGAAGCCACAGTAGATTACGACACAGATAACTTTGGTGGACAGTTGACTATTAAAGCACCCAACAGCAAAATGCCCAAACTTGCTGATGATGCCACATTGGAAGAACGTGTTAACTACGCATTATGGACCGACGTATACCCCATAGTACAAGCTCATGGCGGTAATGTTAAACTGATAGAAATAACAGACGATATGATTGCTATAGTGGAATTCGGTGGTGGTTGTCAGGGTTGTGCTGGCATTGATGCCACACTTAAAGATGGTGTAGAAAAGGCTCTCTCAGAGAGTGTGCCCGAAATAAAGGGAATACGTGACATCACTGACCACACTGACATCACCAACGCATTCTATAAACCAGTCGTAGAGTCATAAAAAAGGGCTTACGCCCTTCTTTTATTAAATTTATCTTTACGCGAAATTCCAAAATACTAAACTGTATCTAGTACCTTTAGTAATTTCTGTAACGCCATGCTTAGGACTTGTTTCTGGGCTGAAAGGATCACATGGTATCTGGATACATGTACCAACTTCTTGTGGTACAACTTGACCTTCTACTGTGAACTCACCACCCTCATAATCATCATTTAGTGGAATAACCATCAATGATTTAGACTGCTTATTGGTATCAGGTTCCCAATAATTACTTAGGCACATCCATTGAGCATCGCGATGCTCATTTACATACTCGCCTTCTTCATATTTCATGATTTTGCATCTGTAAACTGGATTACCGTCCCATTCAGAAAATACTGGCTCAATTGGGGACTGAGAAACTTTACGCTTTGAGTAACTATCATCATGTGTACTCTCTACTGTACCCTGGTCCAGTTCTTCTTTCGAAGAAAACTTAGATTGTTCAACGATGTCATGTTTTAGAATATCGTATTCAAAGTTTTCGGCATTAGCGATGAGCTGTGCACATTGCTCTGATGTTAATGCGTTTTTCTTGATTCTTACTTTGCTTTGTAGCATGCTATTCTCCTAAAAGAACTGTTATAATATTATACAGTTATTTATCTAATTTTGTTGGCTTCGCTAAGTTATTGATTTTCTTACATTAAAAAAATTACACTTTTTTAAAAAAGTCAGTAAAATCAAGGGTTTACAGCCATCTAAAAAGGTTGACAGATCGTCAGAATCTGCTATCATATATATGTAGGTTAAAAAAACGGAGTAAAAATATGCGTTATACAGTTTTCCAATTTCATCTCTCTCGTGAAGCAAGCGATGCAGTAAACAGCCTGGGCTGGGATGATGCAATGAAGAAGTTTCCAGAAGTTGAAATCCAGTTGAAAGTTTCTTTTAGTGGTGGCTCAGATGGCTTTAATGCTTGGATGAGCGAGTACTACAATCCTGTTGCCAACATTGACGCAGCAACCCTTAATGGTGTGTTTCAAGTAGGTAACATGGGTCCTGAAGAGAGCATTGAGCGATTGGCTCCCATGCACTCAGTGAGCGTGGGCGATATTATCCGTGACAACGAAATGGGCACCTACCACATGGTGGATGGTATGGGCTTCACTCAATTACTTTCATTCCTTGAAAAGGAGGTAGCGTAATGAACTGGAACTTAGAAGGTATGCGTGTTAAAGGTCTTTACCTCAGCGGCGATATACCTGTTAGTGGGCTAGTAACTCTTAGCCGTGTTGAGTACGGTGGTAATGTTAGCCACCATGTTGTACTCGACGAAGGCTTCGAGTGGAAGGGCTCTACTAATCGTGTTGTTGTTAGTCGCCCTGCAGGCGACACCGTAATTGTTGATCACAAATATATTACTCAAGTAATGGAGGCGGCGTAATGTTGACACCAGAAATTCATCAATTGGCAGTTCGTAATGCACAAATTGCAACGGACGATTATATTCAGCAGAATGGAGAACATCCATTCAACTGTGGCTTTGCTTGGGTAACCACTTTTGTAAAGGGTAACACCAAGTTGGGCAAGAGTTTTATTGCT
>Ga0181580_10000259_pt1 | contig 37397 bp, 49 predicted proteins | sample 071ome_23_FD_132413 | JGI IMG/M metagenome (GOLD analysis project Ga0181580, IMG submission 132413) | Coastal salt marsh microbial communities from the Groves Creek Marsh, Skidaway Island, Georgia - 071403BT metaG (megahit assembly) | ecosystem: Environmental > Aquatic > Marine > Intertidal... | reverse complement strand
TGCCCATTGACAAGTCAGTCACAGAGACGCTCGAATGGTATCTTGGAGTGTATCTATCGAGATGGTCAGTTAATGGAAACCCGCTCTTCTGCCGAGTCAGACAGGATTAAGATCTGCGAGTTTAAGCACACTGATGATGGGCCTGAGGTACGTCAATACTTCGTAACATATTAATCGAAGCTGTTGTAGAGCGAGCACATACCGAGCATTACGAGCGCTCCTGCGATAAACCCTGAGCCTATGGCGAGGGTTGCGACCTGCTTTGCTCGCCTCTCGACAAAAGGTACAGCTTCCCTTTTTACCGTGTTGACGAGAGGATCGAACTTGTTCACGATCGCTTTGAACTTGTTGAATGGGAGACCTGCTTGGACAATCTGGCGTATGTTCAAGTTGAGGGCCACATTAGGTCCTAAAGACTTAATAGGGATGCGTGTGTTCGCGGGTATATTACGGATGCCCTTGTCGTAGAGGGCCTTAAGTTCGGCATCGCTCATGATCACGCTACCGAGATTCGGGCGGGTTCGATTATAGATTTGAGGGAGAATGTTCTGATTGATCGCGTCGACAATGAGTCTAGAGATTTTTTTACCGATGACCGTCATCTCTGCCTGGTTAGGTATCATGTGGGACACTTGGTTGACAACGTCCGCTGCTTCTTGAGCCGCGAGATTTTGAATCTCTCTGGATACTGTGGGATCTGATAACACTGCGGCTACAGCTCTACCCGCTCCCTGCTTAAACATATCTGTAAGTCCATTTTCGCGAATCATGATATCCTCCGATTTAAATGTCGACTTCGTCGATCTCTTGAGCCATGATGGGGCTACCGAAATTACCGCCCACATCGAGTATAAGTATGCAGTCTTTGTCCAGTTCGGGCGCGAGTTCGTCAAGTGTGGACATATCGTATTTATGTCGCCCGAGGTTCATTTCGTGGAGATCCCACAATGCGATTCCGTATTTATCAAGACTGTATCGAATGACGTCCATCGCGTAGTAGTATTTGGATCTCTCTGAAACTGTAGGGAGCTTTTTTAGGGTTTTTACAATCTCGGACCTTGTCTGACCCTGCGCTTCCCTGAAGGCATACGCGAAATCACTTCTGCTCAACGCTTGCTGCACGTTCAGCGCTTGTAGGGACTTGAGCATATTCGTGACTTTACCCTCGATGCGCATGGCGGCCTCCCCGAATTTGTCGAGAATATCAATAGACCTCGTCAGGGGCGACGATTCGGGTAGGCGGTCGATGCCATAGCGGACATTTTCACGCAGGATCACATGCGCATTCCATTCGGGGATATGAAAACAATCGAGTATTAAGGGGAGCCCAGGGTTGTATCTAAGGTAATCGTCGTCCAGAACAATCTGGTTAAAGTACCCCTCGTCTAAGTCGGATGTGACTTTGATTACGAGTTTTGTGTTCGATGTCGAAAGGACTACACCGAAATATCCACTACCTAAGATCTTAGACCTTGAGAAATTGCCAGAGATTAGGCGCTTATCGAATTGAGACCATCTCCGATTACAGACTTTCACGAATTCGGACCAGTCATCTTTAAGGAAGTTAACGAGAGCCCTACTCCGAGGCATCATTTGAGATACGCGAGCGTACTTTTTTCCATATCTTGAAGCCATACGGGTGCTCCCCAGTTCTCTTTACTTTGAGAAAGTGTCTTCTACGATGTCGCGGACAATCCCAGCGAGGGACCATGCGGCATCTTTTGTAAGGTGAATACCGTCTCCGCCTCGGGCGTCGCTGAACGCTGATAGAGAGGGTTGTGATTCTTGGATTACATAGTTGTCCACAAAGGTAACACCTGTACCATCGAGACCTGAACGTAGGCGGTCGATCCACATTTTACGCGTTTCGTTGTAGCGCGGGAGATATCTTGAACTCTTTGTATCTGTTGTTGTAACATAGTTACTTTGGTATGTGGGCGATACGGCTTTCATGGGGCCACCCCAATACACGCGAGCGTTCGGGCATTTTTGTCGCACGAGATTGATGAATTCGGCGATCGTGCTTGTATTGCCCGAGATGCCATTGTCTCCAAGTTGGATGTACACGACATCGGCACAAGGTAGATCATCAAGCCGCTGTTGGAGTTCGCGACTCTTGAGATAATCCTCGTGGGTAGCTCCTGGCTTACCGAAGTAGTTTACCTCATAGCTATCGAATGTGTCTACGAACGCCTCACCTAAGTGTCGGGCGGTCTGCGAGTCGCCGATAAGCACTATGGATTGAGGTTGGATATCGGCTTCTCGCGTGGCGGCAGAGCTTCGACTTGCGCGTATCGCTGCCCAACCGAGTGTGGCGATTGATATACCTGCAGCTATATAAAGGATTGTTTTAGGGTTACGCATTATACATATCTCTCAGATATCTACGAACTTCGTATCTAGTGTTCTTCGGGGGCTTATTGTGGATGTTTAACCACATATAATCGCAATGTTCGTCACTAAGGGTAACCTTAGGCTTTACGTATTTCATTCGAAGTATATAAGACATGTGCCGAGGCGTCGAGAACCTAGGCAGGTGTTCTAGCAGATATGGGTCTGCGCAGATCCCCGCCTCCTCGTAAAGCTCTCGAAGGGCCTCTTTCCTCACAACCATTGTATCTAGACACTCGCATGGCACATCCACATGTCCCGCGGGAGATTCCCACCAAAGCGGCTTATTATCGTCGGCAGGGGACCTGCGGATGAGGAGCGTCTCGGGACCGCACATGACATAGATGTTTGTTGTCAAGACACTAAACATTGCATTCTCCTGGGGGTGGCGGGTATACTTCGATCTACATATATACCACATGCGCCTCACTTTTCCAATACCAAAGGGTTATATCCACATGTCTATAGATGTAGCTGCAGGCTCGATACTCAGGGAAGCCATTAACATATTCTCAAACGCTGAGGCTCAAGGGCTAAAGGTGCCGACACATGTAAACATCGCGTTTCGCAACAAAGTGTCCACCCCTCAATACAGGGACATTTTGCGGACATCGGACATCGACCCTGAGAGCCTTGGACGCGTTATTGGTAACAAGCATAGGTGGGATCAGGCGCTATGTAAGTACTTCGCATTACACTTCTTAAAGTTTTTTATGGAGCGTACACCCCGATCTCGATTTGACCCTGCCCAGTTAACGCTCCAGTACAGTGTACCGAGCGCTGATGACGCTTCCCTTTTGGCTTACGAACCAGCAAGATACGCGTCGCAATTTGTGATGTTCGGGCCGACCTTGTTTCTGAAGAACAACAGGTACATTACAATCAAGATAAAGACGATGTACCCAAACGTGTCGAAAGGTCTTGACGAGTTTCAACTTAGGTGGATCAATATGCGGTACACCAAGTCGTTAAATAACGGGAATGTGACCCTACAACCCGTACCTGCATTTAAGGCTAAACGTAAGCAGGTGGGTAAACGGTTGGAGACTAAAGGTCAGATTAAGGGTCAAGACGGTCTGATCGCGAACTTCTCGTATTGCCAGCTCGCGAACGCGTTTAAAGAGGCATGTCAGATCGCGCTTAGACTCCTTGTAGGTGATGACTTGAGCGGGCATTCAAGTGGGGATGCGCTCGTCCCATTCGACCTTCTAAACCTGATAGAGAAGCGAAACACAAAGTTCCGCATTGTCACGTATGCGTCTAAACTTAGCGGCATGCCGCTATTCGCAGACACCTCCGCAGATGAGGGTGGATCCGCCGCGATCGGTGTACGGGGTGATTATCGCATCAATGGGGACGCCGAGTATTTCTTCTTGTACGGACCAGAAGAGTACATATCGCAAGTGCTTGACGAGAATTCACTCACCGCGGCGTTCGTTGGCGAGACTTTCCGCCTTTCGCGACACAATCTCTATGCAGGCGTAGAGTCTGGAGAGGCTGTTGTCGGACTGCTTTTCCAGGTAGATAGGTCGGGCGACGTAGAGACAAAGTATATGTCTTTCTGGGAAGATGCAAAGCCTGCGTCTATCGACAGTTATGAGATACTTGATGAGGATCAGATTGTTGACCTCTTCGGTGTCTAGATATTCTCAAACCGATCGATATAGGACTGCGCGGTTCGCTTGCCGAGTCGGGCCATCACGGCCACTTCACGCAAGTCACCACGTTCTGTCAGGTCATGCGTTCCCTCAATGAGTTTGCCTGACTTCTGGAGCTGGTCAATCGCTATGGCGATCGCTGCGGACTTGTTTTTGTAGAGACTCGACTTCTTGGAACTCGCGATCGCTGTCGCTTGGTAGATCACTAAAAAGGGTAGTCTCGCGGTTTTATAGTATTTTTCCCTGAAAGACCCCACCCATTTCGGCTGCTTACCCGCAGATTCAATATCGCTTAAAAACTTATCTCTCGATTTGTCACTCATGGTATCCGCTCCAGTTCGCGATCGAGAATATCCTCCATCGCGCCTACAAGCTTTTCACCTACAGACTCCCACGAAAGCGATGACCTGAACTCCGCAAGGTCGCTACCTTTAAACCCCGCGACAGGTCTCTCAGCCGCGACACGTCTTAGCGTATCTGCAAGGTGTGCGCTGTCCACATCCGCCCATCGGATGTTAGGACCATCGATATGCTCGAAAGGATGGTCTCTCGAGGTCATCGTTTCGGACACTTTCACGAATTCGTACTCGAGGGGGTAGTGGCGCTCTGAGTTCAGCCACTCTGTAGGGGCAGAAAAGTCCGTGTATATACACGGCTTTCCAAGCGCGGCAGCCTGGGCTACCGCGAGGCCGAAAGCCTCGCCTCGCGTGGGTGATACATAACAGTCGATCATCCCGTAGGCCCAAAGCATCTGCTGCTCGCTCCACTGTTCATCGTAGACCCAGATGTCGGGGCGGTTTCCGATCCGCGACTCTAAGTCTCCCGCGTTGTATGTCTTCAGAAGAAGTGCGGTATCGGATGAGGGGTTCGGGAAAGCCTCGATATAGGCTTCGAGGACACCCGCCATGTTTTTTCGAGTGTTACAATAGCCTACAGAACCAAACACGAATGTGTTTGAGGGTTTATCTTCCAGCGTTGGAAGATCTTTCAGCCACATTTTAGGTAGTGCGTGGGGTACGGCTTTTACGGGTATCGTAAGTCCACACTCCCTTAGAACGTCGGCGCAGTGCTGCGAGGGTACGATCAGTCCGCGGTAGGACACGTTGAGGCCCTCGCAGATCCAGCGAGGTACGAGTGTAGCCTCAAAGGCTGTGTAGCCTACGGCGTCTGTCGGACTCTTGTAGGGGACTTTTAATAGGTCTGAGATCTGTAGATGGACAAGTGCTGCGGGTTTCTGAGGAGTGCGCGTCGTTGTAAAGTAATCACGATCTTCTTCTGTGAACCACGAAGGCGCGTTGTTCCAGTTTAAGACGAAGTTTAATGGGCGTAGTTCGAAGTTCAGTTTTTGCGTCTGGAGCGCTTTTAGGTTGTTGAATGCTACATTCGTAAATGACTTGGTCGGGTCCGAGTCGAAAGCTGCGACATAGTACATGTGTCAGGACTCTCTTAGCTTCTTAGCGTTTAAATAACAGTAGCGTACGGCACTGGCGTGCCACTTACCGCCTCTCTTGGACGGTATGCCTTCTGCATTGAACTTATCGGCTATTTGGCGATAAGTAAACCCTAAGTCACGAAGTGTAAGACACTCATGGACGGTTCGTAATTCGTCATGGATTGGCTCAAGTCGTCGGCGTCCTTTGGGGTCTCGCTCCTCTGAATACTTCCAGCCGTAAGCTGGGGCTCCTAGGTCTCCGCCATCGATCTTCAGTTGATTTAGCGCCTCTTTCGTACGCTCAGATATTAAGTTTTTTTCCAACTCTGCATATGTAGCCGCATTTGTCAAAAACGCTCGACCCATCGCAGAGTTTGTGTCGACACCTAAGTCCATCAGGTGAAGCGCGATACCCTGCGTGTTCCATAACTTAGTCACACCTAAGCAGTCGTGGGCGTCACGAAATAGGCGATCCAGCTTAACGGCGATCACGCCCCAGCCTGACTCCCGAGTTAATCTAAGCACCTCCGCGCCACCCTCTCGCTCTGAGAGAGGTGTAGCTGCGCTGACGCCATCATCTCTGATAATTTTTTTTAGATCTAAAGACTTGAACTCGCAATATTGCTCGATTCTACGTTCCTGTGCCGCAATCGATAGTCCCGATATTGCCTGCTCTCGTGTCGAAACCCTTACATAGCCGACAACTTCGTTCCCTGTAGGCATGCTTAAAACCTTTCATTTAACTAGTCGAGACCCGAAAACCATAAGCGATCCTACAGCGAGCGATGGAACGATCACTGCTTCGGGGCCTCGCGATCGAGGGTTCGACCGCTTAGAATATTCCAACCGATCACTGCCATGGGTATATGTCTCGGAGAACATTAGAATATCAGCGGGGTCCATCTCGCCATGCCCCATTGAGATGTACGGGAATGTATCATCTATGATCCTGAGCGAATCCTCAAGGTCCTCGAGGGCGGATGCTTGTTCGAATGCGCAATCCTGCAGCCCGAGTGCCGTTTCGACAATCCTCAAGTCAGCCAGAGGGTCGTTGAATTGCCAGACGGTCGCTCCGAGGGGGTATACCTCGGACGCGACGGTGTCCCGTATGGACGTGAAAAGCTGCTTTTTCTCTGAGGGGCTCAGGTCAGCGATTCCGAGGAACACCTGATCTACGTTATCGGTCCCGAACACAATTGCGAGAATGGGACACACGCCCGAGAGGGCCGTGTTTTGTGGTACCTTGATACACTTGACCATAGCAGCGATATTTTGAGGTTTCAGTTGGATGTTTGTATGGAAATGACTCGCCAATGTATTCTCACGACTTGCGTTACGGTGTGTTTTTAGGTAGACCCTCCATCTCAAACCAGAAATGAAAAGGATCTCGGATATGTATTTGCTACCCACACTGTTTATTCTATATGCACCCCTCATCTACGTTGCAACAAGATCTAACTCGAAGCCTCCTGAGAACTCGTGAACGCTATTTAAGCTTACCTGAATCTTCGAGGATTACACATAACGGTTGTGTAAGCCCATACAATAATGCATAGGCGGGATTACGAGTGTCTGCAGATATGGTACCATACGCGACTCGTCCGAAAATCGAGGCAGTCGCTAAATCCATGTAGCCTTTCGAGTAGGACGTGGCGTCATCTAAGTACTTTTTCAAAGGATCTTGACCACCTGGCTGTACGTTATGTTTGTAACGCTCAAAGTTCACATCGTATGTGTGCTCGGTGATGGGTGACACGAAGTATTCCGTGTTTGGGTCGGGGCGCGCATCTTCGTGCAGTAGGTCATAAACCACTTGACCGCCTTTCAGGGACATGAGAGCACTCCCTAGGCCTACAAGCGTCATAACGCTGTATGTCGCGAAGTCGCCTGCACCTGCACGTTTGTACATATCGTGCATTAGGACTTGTACTGGAAGGTCAATTAGTGCTTGATATAGATATAGTCGGACATCGTACGTTTTGGCCATAGGATAGAGCCTCTCATTTAGGATATTGAATGCGTTTATCGATCTGGATACGAACTCACTCTCAGAGATTATATCTTGCTGAGCGTTTGGTGACAATGTGTAATACCACATTCGGCATCAGCGCGCACGTTCTGAACACAGGAGACGCTTCGGATCTTCACACATACAAATTCGCTATTAGCTGCGCCGAGAAGGTATCCACGTCTCACAGCGACTATATTCTGATGTTAGAAGACGATATATTGCTCACCCCTACTTCTCGGGGTGCTGTACAGACAGCTCTAGATCGAGAGGATCCGCATAACTGGTACACTGTCGACACGACAACAAATGTCCTCGACTGCTCCATGTACGTGCCAGAGTTCGGATATATCTTGAGTTCGGCGAACCACATATCCTATTCAGGGGCTGTACTTCTGAGGCGTGATATACTTCAAGACTATTTGGAGGTACACCTACTCTCAATCTTAGATCAGGAATTCCCAAATTTCGATGTCCGCATAAGCACATACCTGTTGAGGCATGGGGGCTATATACATCTAAGACCAGGTCACTTCACCCAAAACCTCGTGCAGAGTTCTGTAAACCCTTTAACAAAAGGTCGCGTTAATCATCGACATGGTGAGATGTTTGAGTATGACGGGCCTCTAACTTAGCGCACACAGGATACACTACGCTTATGAGACGTGACGATGGTCGAAATGCAAGAAGTCGCGCCGATCGAATTGCGAATCGATGTACAATCTGCGGCACCGACATGGGCTCAGACAAGTCGGTTTGGGGACTTGTTTGGGCTTCGGGGAATCACGGCGTATGCCCCCCCTGCATAGAGTATATGCAGTCGCTAAAAACACTGCGAAAGGTTAAACCTACCGAAATCTCGGGTTAAATACATTGATGTCCCACCTCGCCCGCTGTCTCCGTATGTTATGAATCTGGACCCCATGGTCCGACCGCGCAGACAAAACTGCGTCACTGAACCCGTTATCGTAAAGTGAAGATATGATCACACGATAGCCTCTATTCTCAGCCAGCTTGAGGTAGGGTTCAACTTCCCAGGCCCTGACAAATGTGTTGTGGACGATTACGACATCGAACCCTTGCTCCATGCAGATTTCTGTCTCCTGACGACACCACAGGTGCGCTTTCTTCAGCTCGGAAGGTACGAATTCATAATTGTCATCTTCGTCGTAGAAATAGTCGTCCACGGACACAGAGATTCTCGAGTCTTGATCCCCACATATGAGATCGGCAAGTGTTGTCTTACCTGAGCTTGACAGTCCTCGGATAAGAATTAAATATTTATCTGTATTCTCCATTTATACCTCGCTTATCAGTGAATGATACCCTCATCGCTGGGGGTATAGCGTTGATTTAAATGCGGTGCGAGGTCATAGGGGTGATCCCACAGATCTATAAACTCCCGCTCCCCTTCTTCGGCTATGTTCGTATACATACCCATAGCCTGATCTCCTGTAGGCGACATCAGAATCCCGAAAAATTTAGCGTCTTTAGAGTTTTCCGAGCTGCCCACAAAGCCTAAAAAAGATCCTAGAGGATACCGCTCGTCGTTACGCCCTGTATCTAAGCGGAACAACATGAGCGGTGTCCAGGTATCTTTGTCTTCATGTGTCAACACATGCATACCCTCTCGACACACCTCTACTTCACTATCTACAAGCGACGCGTAAACACTTGTATGGTGCGGCGGCACGGCGTCTAGGGGGAAGCCCGCATCTAGCAGTCGCTCGAGGGTCTGCATCGAATCCACCATCAAAGCTTCAAGTATGTTTCTAGGGTGGATATCATCGTGAAACATATTACTTTTTCCTCTTTTTCCTATTTCGATATGCTTTAGACTTAGCTCTGTTTCTACAAGCCTCCGAGCAGTGTTTTTGTTTTGGGGGCCTTATTTTTTTGGTACAGCCTTCTCTTTTACACAATTTTAGATCCTCTTTTTTACAAGCGATGGAGCAGTAGACGCTCTGTGTCTTCAGTGTATTTGCACAACCACTATGCGCGCAAAGACGCTTAGGCGGAGCATTCCACTCTTGTCTCCCAGGGCATCGGTAGTGATAGCACCTGTCTGAAGATTTTCGGAAATCCACACCGTTAGACATGAAGTATTGATTGCAGCGCCAGCGCATTTCGCCGTTCTCGTCCGCAAACCAGTGTACATTGCATTTTCTCATTCTCTAATCCTGAACTTTCGCCAACGTAGGGCTTACTTCGACACTAAACGCTTAGCCTCGAAGCGTCAAGAGCCTCAACTGAAGTGCAGCCTGAATATTAGAAATGTAGACCTACACCATACGTGAAGCCCCATGACAGATCGTTTCCGACATTTAGCGGCGAAGTTGATATGCCGCAATGCACTGTAAATTGGTTGTTTTTTACCGCACTTACGCGAAATGAGCTGATAGGGAAGACTCTACCCTCGGCCCCGAACGACCTACCCAACAATACTCTCACGTTGAGGTCAAGAGTGCTGTTTGGTCCGAGGCCATATTCGAAGATTCGATATCCGCTACCCAACATAAGTGTGGGCTCTGTATGTACGCTCGGATCTATACTAGGCGTAATCGGTAGGTTTAGCCCACCCCACGCAGATAACCCGTCGACGATACGTTTCGAGATCATGAACGCCGCAGATGTTTCGTGGGGTAGCGGACCTTCATGGTCGCTAATCATATGCGTCATCCCGAAGCTCAACCCCCATGAGTACGCCTGCGCCGTGCGGGGTGTGAGGGTTGAAATGATTATGAAAAAAAGGTAGATTATGGTTCGCAGAAACATCACTTCTATACTCCTCGTGTTTATCTGTTCGCGTTTACAAATCTACCAGGAAGGTCAATATCGTGCGAGTTATAGAAACATTAGAGATGATGGGCGAGCGTTTACAAGTCGCGATGGTAGTCTGTGAGTTCCCCCGAGATCAGTCTGGAGATCTAGCAGTATTATACGCAAATGCGCCTGCCGCTTACCTGTTTGGGTATACGTCCTCGAAGTCTATGAGCGGTTTGGACGTACGGTCACTCATGCCTGAGCATATCGCGAAAGATCATAAAGGTCATGTAAAGGGCTATTCTGAGCGATCTTCACAGGCGGGTGCCCACACGATCCGAAGAGGGAGCATCATGGGCTCATGGCGTGATCTTACGGGTGTGAAGTCGGATGGGACAGACGTGCATCTCCAGGCGAATGTGGCCGACATCTGCAACAGCGAGGAGCGGTATTTTGTCGCGATCTTCCGAGACCGAACGTCAGAGGTTGAACGCGAGTTTGAGTTAAAAAGCATCATCGGAGATATGGAGAGTCTCCGCGAAGAGGCAGAAGCAGCAAAAGACGCCGCCGAGAGCGCCCTTTTAAAAGAGAAGAAACTCACGGGTCAAATCACACTACTCCGACAGATCTTCGCTGGCACAGTGGGTCTCGTTGCGATGCTCGGACTCCTCATTATCGCGTCATGGGTCACAGGTAATCAGGAGAATAACAAAGACGCGCTTGCAATGATCGAACGCGTGTTGCTCGTCATGACGGGTATTCTCGGCTCGGCGATGGCGAGCGTGTTTGACTCTAAAAACAAGGTTGATTAGCGACTTTTTTTCAGGTAGATGTCTACTTGTCGGTGTATGGAAACAGCTCCGTAATCCGTTTACACTCCGCAAAAGCCTTCCTCGAAACCCTCAAGGTTCGATGCGGGAGTTTGACAGCCGAACACCTATATAACTACTGCACACAAATGCGCAAAGCGCACCACGCCTATTTACAAGGAGGTCTCCTTTGGTCGACAGATCGCTTATTACACAACTCGTAGCCACACCCCGCTCGGATCTTTTCTCCGCAACACAGCTCTGGAAGATGGTTGGATCCCCTAAAGGATTCAGGCCTGTGGAGTACCTGCGCCTTGAATCAACACAACGCTTCATCGCGTCTGAATATACCGAAACGCATCTAAGTATAGAGAATCAGGGGCTTTCCGTTAAAAGGTGCGGATCTGCACCTTTTATTCCTGACTCAATCTGCAAGGTTTTTCGAGGTCGCAACGGAGGCACGTACATGGAGCATAAGCTTCTTCTCGATTACGCTCAGTGGCTCTCACCTGAGATCAAGTCTATGGTCCTGGACACGTTTATCGAGTATGGCCTAATTATGGCCGAGCAAGATCCCAATAAGAAGGCAAAGGCGCTCATTGAAAAGGGATTCGACGCGGCGGTCGACTTGAAGACCGAGGGCGAATCTCCGCAGGAGACTGAAGAGGAGATTTTCGAGAATCTCAGACGTGTAATATCTGTCGCCACCCGAAAAAAGTTCACGGCTCAGCTTGAGGTTGTTACAGGGCGTAAGATGTTCGACAGTCCTGACCTACGGAAATTCGTAGCGTACATCACGGACTACCTCTACCGCCAGATCCTCGGTGACTCGACGCGCGGCTTACGTAAGGGTTTAGGGCTCGGTACACACACGACGCCGCGCGACGCTCTGAACGACAACTACATATTCGCGATTAGCTTCGCCGAGGCAGAAGTGATCGAGTACCTAAAAAAGTATCGCGGCAGCGCGACACGAGAGGGCGTTGAAGAGATCATTACCAAGGTCGCAGAGCTTCAAAGACCCCTGCTTGCCATGTCTGACGCGTGGAAACCCGTCGCCGTAAATCATCGAAAACGCAAGGGGAGCGGGTTTGTTAAGGGGGAGTACACAGCAAATCGCGACATGGATCACGGGGTACTGGAGTACAGTCTCGATGGCGTACCCCTAAATCGAAGGCTCACCTGACAGGCCCCGCTTCGCCGCATTCTGAATCGTAGGCGATCGAGATAATTGTAAAGATATAAAACTAGACTGAGTTACAGCTTTTTTTCAGGTAAGACGTCTACTTGTCGGGATATGGGAGTAGCTCAGACTCGCTTGGCCCTCCCTTTGCGCCTCGTAAGTGCCCTTCTCAAACCCGCTACCTTTACGCTTACGGGTGTGAGAGGCTACAGCTTTTCGAGTATCGACACGGTCCAGGAGAGGTCTCTGCATCTCGGCGAGTTCCTGTATGATACCCTGTACTCCCTCAATCGTCGCGGACGCCCCCTCTTTTGATATATACGCGATGATCTCCTGCTCAGTCAGGCTGATAGAGTATAAGTAATGGGTGTTAATCGCGTCTCGAGGTGTGGAGTGCTTACCTAGACCCAGCCCATTACGGAGATTACGCGTGTTATCCCCCAAAAACGCCACGTAAAGGTCGTCTGTGATTTTGGCGACGAACTTTCTCAGCTCTTCGCTATCCGCCATTCGGAGACCCGTCGCGGCCTCCATCGCTGCGGTGAAAGCTTTTCGCGTTGCGGCTGCCTCAATTCGTCGAAGGCGCTCCAGCTTATCCTCAATGGTCTCCTCTTCAGGTTTGTTCAGTGAGGAAATCGGCGCGGCGTCAAAAGCTTTATCGACGAGCATTTTTGTTTTGCGGTCTGCGTCTTGCTCCAGCATGATCTGACCGTACTCAATGAACGTCTCTAGAACCAAAGATTTAATCTCAGGCGAGAGCCACTGCGCGTAATCGAGAAGAAGTTTTTTTTCCATGTACGTGCCGCCGTTGCGGCCTCGAAAAACCTTGCAGATTGAGTCGGGGATAAAAGGGGGGGATTCCCCCCTTTTAACGGGAAGCCCCTGATTCTCAATACTTAGGCCGATTTCGGGGTATTCGGAGCTGATAAACCGATGTGTGGCTTCAAGTCTAATATAGTCTTTCGGGCGTAGGTGGTTTGCACTCCCCATCAACTTCCAGAGCTGTGTTGCAGAGAACAGTTCTTCGCGGGGTGTCATCACGAGTTGGACGATTACATTCTTATCAATAGACATGTGTACCTTTTGGCGCTTCAGCGATCCACATTGCGTGCGTCGCGGATCTTTCTGTGTAAGAGGGTAGCGCACGTCGCGCTCACCATACACACACCGTAACACCTTAAAGCGTCCCCTGCAAATCTATCCGAGGTTAGTGTTAAATATTTCGACCTATAGAGATATGGGAGTCTGCATAGACATAAAAGTGCAGCTCGTTCATATCCACACTCTTCATGCTTAGTCGTCGGTACAGTCGTCTACTATTGATAGTCCGTTATCGTATATTGAGTCGTCTACGATGAGTACCTCATCTCCCGAAGCTATCCATCCTGAGCACCATAGCACTTTATAGCCGTGCCTTCCAGCGAGGTACGCGAGATCCGTAGAGTCCCCACCCCAATTCACGTCAGGCACCTCGCCGTATTTGCCGTAATTAGGCAAGCCCGATTCTTCGCGGATTCTATCATCGATTTGTTTCTGGATGCGGTCGATCACAGCGTCGACATCCCCACCCGATTCCCTTACGAGCTCCTCGAATGTTTCGCAAGCATCTTTGCGCCAGCGTTCTTCTTCCTCGTATTCTTCCTCATCCTCTTCGCAATTGTATAGATTCTCGTCGAGATATTCGCCGAACTCTACAAACGAAGACATCTCACCAAGGCCTAGCCAGTCAAGGACTTCATTAGCACACTCCAGTTTTAAGTCTTTAGCATATTCGAGTGGATCTTCGTACTCCGAGATCAGATATGTGACCATCTTACCAGTCGCCCGATCTTTCAGCTGGAACTCGAAAGCAGGACTCGGTACCCCGAAAATCGAAGGTATTGCGGAAGACTCATCCACTTCACACATCGCTATGCTGTCTGCGTCTATGTTTAGGATTTCGTCACTCGGGATCGCCAATTCGAGTTCATACACGCAGGGCTTGTCCTCCTGATCGTAATCTCGGAACCTTGGGCTTTCCGACTGGGCGTAGTCTTTGGCTACATAATAATCGTCTGTGGCGTAAAGGCCGCTTCCGAGCATCTGTTGTCCGTAGCCTCCTCGACCTTCAAGGTCGTCAAGGTCAAGCCCTGAGTAGGGCACTCCTCTATATAGCGTATGTTTATGTATCATATGTCTCTCCTGAAACGCGGTTTGTAGATTACGATGAGTGTAGCATAAATCTATTTCAAAACTAAAACTGCACTCCGCGTAAGCGCGACTACAATCTCTGGATACACTTTAGCGGCATATCTCGACACATATATGGGTCGGTCCGCGGGCCATTCTGTAATCTCGATCGCTTCTAAAACGGTGGACTTCATCTCAGAATCTTCGAGTTCGATATCGGACTCCATGATATCACTTTCGAATTGCGAGATTACGTCCTCGATGCACACATGATTGACCCCCCCTTTCACAATCACCACGTCGATAAGTAGAGTTTCTACAGGTATAATGTTCCCGAGGTCAGGCACATAATCATCATCTTCCTGCACATCTGCATCGGACTGCGTGTACGCATCTTCGAACTGCTCTTGTAGAATACGCCGCCTGTTTTTCTTCAGAAACACTTTCAATGTGTACCTCGACTTATCTCCGAATCGGGTAAGGCCTTCGCAATGGTCGCAGAATTGTTCGACAACCTCCTGGGCGCTCAGATCCAAGAAGTCTTGCCATGTAACCCCAGCAGCATGTAGAATATCGTTGACTGTTTCAATGCGAGCGTTTTTTAGAGATCTGTATGTGTACGAGGATCCTAGATCACTCGCGGTAAGTTTCCACATGTGCTATCCTCCATGTGACTTATGCTTTTTTAGTTATGACGCATTTAAACTGTACACCACACTGATGGTGCGTAAACAGTAAACTTGAATTAATCTACATATTCAGGAGACACCCCATGGATCACAGAAAAATCGCAGCCCGCCTCCGAGAGTCAAGATTCCACACATATCCGAGCGGCGGTACCGCGCGTAGCCAGTCATTCGCGATGATCGCAGACCTCCAAAACGTACTCAACAGCGTGCGTGATGGGGAGGACGTTCCCCCATGGGTGATCATGAAGCTCAGCGAAGCCGCAAGTTCTATTAACTCGGTATCTAAATACCTCACCTACCAATCCCGAAGGAGTGTGTAATGTTCCCCTACCCCACTCAAATCCAGTCGCCATCTGTATCTATCTCGAACACGCTCGACACCTCCGTATCGCCGAAGACGCTCCCCTCAGCCGATGACGTTTTAACGTATCAGCGAAACGTCCTTGTCCCGAGCGCCCCCAGCGAAACGATCAAAATCTCGACCCCATCTTCGGATACTGTTCAGCTGGCCACCGCGGGTCAGACATCGTCTTACGACCCAATGTCTGCGCTACGAATCGCGCGGACAATCCAACCCTCCACGTCATCAACCTACGACCCGATGTCGGCTTTTAGATCTGCGCAGTCCGCGGGACAATCTGTCGATACAGACGGCGGGCAGCTCGTACCCAACCGAGCCCAGGAGGGTGAGGCTATTCAGGAGAGTTCACCTGCGGGTCAGTCGACCGCGCAACAGTCAAGCGGCGACGAACTCCCTGCAGAGGGTAAGCAGCAAGAGCAAAAGGCAGAGTCTGCAGAGACGCCTAAATACTTACCGTGGATCGCAGGCGGTCTGGCGGTCCTTGCGGCGGTGGGTACAGTAGTTTACGTGACGCGGAAACCTTGATTTCCGCTTAGTACACAATCGCGATCGTAGTGACGCTAATTAGCACTACGGATAACGCGATACCTACAATATAGTGATTGCGGAGTTCGATCTTGTGTGCGGACTTCATTGTGTCAAGTTCCGCTTGTTTATTTTTTAGTTTCAGGGAAAAGTCATTGACTTGGTTTTTCAGTAGATTTTCCATCTCGGCACAGCGGGTACGGATGAGTTTTTTTGTACCCTCGCACGCCTCATCCTTATCTTTCTCTACAGTAGCTACCCTCTGATCACACATGCGCTTGTTCTGAAGTACGTAATCCTCAAGGTACACAAAGTCGAACTCTTCAATACACAGTTTTGTATGCGCGATCTTTACACGAGATGAAGGCTTCAACTCATCAAACTTGAGTTTGTATTGTCCGATCCAGAGGGTGTGTCGATCTTTCCCAGGCTGCGCTGACACATCCGATATACCCGCGCATAGTAGCCCCATAATCAATAGATATCGTATCATTCACACAACCCCTCAGATTTACACTGGTCACATTTATAGTTTGTGAACCGTTTTTTCAGCCGCGTAACGTCGGCGGCCCTTAACGTGTCACATTCAGAATTCTTTCTTTTTGCCTGATCACCCAGCCGCTTCCCGCAATCATCTTCACAGGTCTCAAGTTGCCCTTTCTGTAGAGATATACGCTCATTGAGGTTCGCGATACTCGTATCGCGTGACCTGACTTTAGCTATTTCGTCAGAGCACACGTCGTCTTTGGAGGGCAGCGGCGCAGAGCAACGGCCCACATAGAAACAAATCCCACATACCAGTATACCTGAGAGTGTATATGTTAGAATTTTGCGATCAAAGTCTAAGGCACTTAAGATGCTTAAGATACTCTTTATGTCCATGTTCAACCTTTCGTAATTTCAGCGTTTTTGATCCTGAAAGTAAGTGTTGTGAGAGCCGTTACGCAAAGTAGAGCTGCGCTTCCGAAGAGAATCGGACTCTCCCGAACACAGTATCCATGAAGGCACTTGTTTTCGTCAACAATAATCTTCTCGATGTTCTGTTGACCTACTTTACGCACGTAAGGTCTTACATACCCATAACCGTTAGGTCCTACGCTTTGACTGAACACTTCGAACAGCGACGACTTGAAGAAATTGATCGCGGCATCTACACACAATGCTGTCGCGAAGTCCGCATCTCCATTATCGTCGTACGTTACAGTCGATGTGGTGGCGACGATATAGTTCACTCCTTTGTACCGCGCGAAATACGGACCTCCCGAGTCCCCTACGGCGATGGATACAGGCTCGCCCTCTCTTCTTTCGCTGGGGCGTACTTTTATTGTTTGTGTTCCTTTAGGGAAGCTAAACTTTTTAAAAACCGCACTCCGCTTCTCAACGCCTGCCAAGATGTTAGTAGTTTCGTATTTTGAGTACCTACCGAAACCAACAGCTGTGAGTTCTCTAATCGCATTTTGCTTATGTAGTTGTCGAAAGACGCTTCTACGCATCATAGGGGATGGTTGTATGTCAAAGATCGGTAGGGCAAGCTGGATTACTGTGAAGTCATCCCCGACTGAAAGGAGTCTTTGATGCTCCGTTCTCCCATACTCAATCGCGCTTTGCTTAAAATCACGACTCCAAAACCAACGTAGTGCAGGTACGCTCCTCCCTTCAAAGTCGCATGTCGCGGAGTGGATTCGGGGAGCGTCTACACAATGCGCGGCACAGAGTACAAGATCTGGGGAGATTAAGGTTCCCGTACATGTGTACCTTAAACCTATATTCGACACGAGGGTTACAAGGCATACAGAGGGATAACCTCGCTCTGAATGGCCTCGTATAATAGGCTGTGTAATCAGCTGTATATCATTGCTCATCGTCGTACCTCTTATAGACCTTGACCTGGGGCATGCGGGCATAGATATTAACATATATCTGAACCCCCATCCAAACATAAAACACCTAAGTACGGAGCGTATCACTATGGATTACTTACAAGTATGTATAGAAATCGAGGCGTATAGCCGCATGGTAAAAACATATTATGACATTATGGACCAATACGGCGGGACCGACGAATATATCGAGCAACGCATACACCTACTCAACTGCAAGTACGCTGAACTCTTAGTCAAGCGAGCAGAACTCGAAGAAGCGCAGAGAGCGGAGGGTTGACCATGGCGATGTTCGGTACTGATGGGATTCGAGGTCTTGCAAATGCGGGTCACTTAACGCCTGAGAGCGTTCTACAGATCGGGAGAGCGATTGGTGTGTACACGAGGCAGGCTCAGAGAGGTAGACCCTGTGTAGTCATAGGTCGGGATACTCGCATCTCAGGAGATGTGCTTGTCTCCGCGCTCTCCGCAGGTCTATGCTCTACGGGTGTTGATGTAATTGACGCTGGAGTTGTACCCACCCCCGCGATCCCCACACTCATATCCTTTTTCGGGTCGAGCGCGGGCATCGCCGTTACAGCGTCGCACAACCCTTTCGGGGACAATGGGTTGAAAGTATTTGACGCAAATAGCCGAAAGATATCCGAAGATACGATGTCTTTCATAGAAGTTGCGAGTACACAAGGTGTCGGCTTACGTCCTACAGGTCGAGATATCGGTTGTGTCTCAAAGTTCCATCAAGCGTTACAGGTATACACAGACCACGTCACAAAGACAGTCGGCCCTTTCGAGGCTGCGAGAGATCTCTCGATTGCCTTGGACTGCGCGAACGGGGCAGCACACCGCTTCGGTCCTCACATTCTCAGGAATATGGGCCTGCGCGTCCGCGAATACAGCACGCGTCCCGACGGGCTCAATATAAACACTGAGTGCGGAGCTACATGTGTCGATAGTATTATCAGGGCTGTCAAGTCGGGGGATGCCGACATTGGCATCGCATTCGATGGTGATGCGGATCGGTGTGTACTTGTGGATGAACATGGAGTTGTGCTCGATGGGGATCATGTGCTTGCCATACTCGGAATCCATATGCGTAGCAGAGAGCAGCTCACTGAAAATACTGTTGTCGCAACCGTAATGAGCAACATCGGATTGTCCGCCACACTCTCGGCATACGGGATCGATGTCGTCCGTGCAAAGGTGGGGGATCGCTTTGTCGCTGAGAAGATGCTCCAGGTTGGCGCATCTCTCGGCGGCGAGAAATCGGGTCACACAATTATTCAACAAAACTCGGTGGGCGATGGCATTATTACAGCACTTTCTGTTTTGAATGTGATGTCTCAAGAGGGTAGAAGCCTTCACGATCTTGGAGCCCAACTCACACTATACCCTCAAAAGCTAGTTAATGTAGAAGTAAGCTGTAAGGTGCCCATACAGATTCTCCCTAGAACCCAAAAAGCCATTCAGGAGGCTGAGATAGACCTAGGGGCCTTCGGGGATGTCCTTGTACGCTACTCAGGAACCGAAAACCTTGCCCGAGTGATGGTGCAGGGTGAGTGCCCAGATGCTGTAAATTTCGCGGCTCAAAATATCTCAGATACGTTGTCTGACGAGGTTAATCATGCGTAATCAAGCCGCAATTATACTCGCTGCAGGTAAGGGGTCCAGGATGCGGTCCTTGAAAGCGAAAGTGCTGCATGAGGTCGGCGGGGTTCCCATGATCGTTCGAGTGATCGGGACCGCGTTGAGAGCTGGGATCTCGAACATCGCGGTTGTTGTAGGACATCAGGCTGACGAGGTGCGATCTACAGTCACCCGCTATCTACCCAATACCCCCGTGAAATGGGCCTTACAGTATGAGCAGTTAGGTACTGCGCATGCGGCTTTATGTGCTGAAAGTCTGTTCAAGGGCTTTTCGGGCGATGTGTGGATACTGTCAGGCGATGTACCTTTACTGTCACCTCAGCTGATTCGTGATATCGGTAGGGCTAACCCAGAGTCAGACCTTGTGATCACAAGTATGATGCTCGACGACCCTGGCGCATACGGTCGTATATTAAGGTCCCCCGAGGGTAATGTTAGGGCGATTAGGGAGTTCGCGGATTGCACACCGCCCGAAGCCCAGACCCCAGAAGTAAATGCAGGTCTATATCGAGTCGACTCTGACCTACTCTTCAAGGGGTTGCGAACGGTAAAAGCCAATAATGCACAGTCCGAGTACTACCTTACCGACCTTGTGGATCACGCGATAGTTTCGGGGGCGGACGTCTCGTGCAAAACCATAGGAATACGCGCGTTTGAACTTTTAGGTGTGAATACCCCCGAAGATCTCGCGAGAGCTCAATTACTTTTGAAATTTAGACTCGATCAGTCTTGAGATGAGTACACCCGCGACACCTCCAGCGGCTCGCCATAACTTCTCCTCTTGTTTCTCATGTAAATAGTCCGCGACAAACACGCTCGTGACAATTGCCGCTGAAGTGGCATTACGCTTGTTCGCACTTACGTCGGGATAGAGATAACGGAGAGACTGGTCGACAGCCGCGCCCGCCGCGACGCCCTGCGCACTCGGAATCACGCGCGTACCTAACGTGCCGCCAAGACGAGGGTTACTTCGGAGTGTAAGTGTTGAGCGGTCAATGAGGTCACGTTGGATCTTGCTCAGCTGGTCCTGGCCGTAGATCCGCACGAGTTCATCGAGATTCTCACGCTCTCGGATACGGCGGATCTCATCTTTAAAGATCTCGGTGAGTACCAATGCCATATTGTACGTACTGAGGCCGTGTCGCTCCGCAAGTACAGCTACATCATTCTGACCGATAAGGTTGCTGCCTAAGTACTCTCCCTTAATTAAAGACCTACGAGCATCGTCATTGAGGATCGCGTCGATGTCGGCCTGAACTCGAGCAAGCATCTCGCGACGCTCAGCTCTCTCCGCTTCAGATGGCTTCCGCAAACGCGCCTCTTTCTCGAGACTGTAGATCGGTTTGATCCCCATATCACGGAGAGCTTTCGCGATCGTAGGACCCGAGACCCCATACATTTCCGCAAGTGTGCTTACAGCCAAGTTACGCCGAGCGTCACGCTCCAACGCCGCCTTGTCGATTTTCGACTGTCGACCGCGACCCTGCGAGTAGTCCGAGATCACCTCTTTCACTGCGGTTTGGGTGACTTTCTCCCCTCGACGCTCACTGATCACGTCTGTGATATGGAAGACGTATTTATTATCATCGTAGTACATCTTCCGAATTAGCTCGCGGTCCTCGTCACTGAAGTCGAAAGTCTTTTTCTTTCTCCCTCGGCGGGTCTTTTTAGGTGCCTTCACTGAAGGTTTCGGAGGCTCCGACACAACTTCAGGCACAGACTCGGCAAGAGACTCCTCGATCGCTGTAGATGTATCTGAGACAGCCTCTACAACTTGATCTAACGCCTGAGGGGACTGATCGAGCGCGATAAGTACCTCGACATCATCCGCAGTTAAGCCATAAGACTGAGCGATTTCAGGCACTTTAAAGCCCTCGCGTACAAAAAATAAGATCTCTCCACGATCAAAATAGCCTGCAGGGATTTCACAGTACGCTAAGGGATCATCTCTATCAGGATTTACCTCCTCGAGTACTTCCTCGGCAATTTCTTCGACCCGAGAACTTCCCAATTCAGGGGTCCGATCCGCAAGTTCTCGGATGTCATGGATGTCAGGACCTCCCATTTCGAGAAGTCGCTTACGTGCTGTAGGGATCGACATGTTGTTATCTTCAGCGATCTCAGCTAAAGACATCTTACCCGATACAAAGTCTTCATAGGATGCTTTATTTAGCGGCTTTTTCTTGCGACCACCCCCTCGCTTTTTCTTTACGGACGATGCCTCTTTGATGTTCATCAAGCGATTGAACTCTTGCGCGAACGCGGCTCCCGCGTTCCTGAGACATCCGAGAGGCCAGCCCGCGCGTGTAGCGAGGTCTAGCCAGTCCTTACCCATCGCTCTCTCTAGACGAATGTCCTCAAGTACTTCGTCGGTTGCAAGATTCGCGTAGCGATACTCTTGCACGCGCTTAGCGACAATGCGGGGGCTGGTACCGTATTCTTTGGCCATCTTCGCCCAAGACTCGCCAAGAGCCGCCCTACGCGAGATTTCTTTCGCAGGTAAATTTATTTTTTTGGGGTTCGCACGTGCGGACGTGCCGAACAACACGGAAAAGTCACTGGATTTCATTTTTCATCTCCTCTGGAGAACACCTTTATAGATACCTAAGAGTTTAACAACTCTCGCGGATAAACACTAGTTACGTCTACACCTATCTCTCCTGAGATATACATGCCAACAAGGCTTGCCCTAGAAAAACGCACACATGCCACAACGTGTGATAAAGGTCATATTTACCTGAGAGTAGCGCCTTCTTTTTAACGAAGAGACCTGTCCACAGTACAATACTCAATACTATGACGTGCTCGAGATCCATGTATGGATACGCGACATACAGCGTGTACACCAAAGACACATGTGCTAAACAAACGTCCGCGGCGTACGTCACAAACCAACTCTCCCGAAATACGTGATACGCGAAAGAGGCTAGACCTGTTATCGTCACGAGGACTGAGGCTAAGACGTGACCCGCCATGTACCAAAAAAGACCATTCAGTAAAAAAAGGAAGTTTGAGGCCATCACGGGGTCGCTTAGTTTCCTAAGTTTCATCATTGAGACCGTCCACCTAAAATAAGTTATCGTCCAAATACTCTAGGATCTCAACGTTCGCGCTCGGCCAGGTCTCTGGGCGGCCCGCGTCTACCCACTTTCGGTAATCTTCATATGTATTCGCCGAGATCTGCACCCATGCATAGGGCTCGCCGCTGATTAGCGTAGCGATCGTTCTGTGATTCCCATCACGGAGCTGGAAGAACATCTCGCCAATGTCGTCCTCGTCAGGCTCGTAAAACTCATCCTCGTAGTCTATAGCCTCATCGTAAAGGCCCTGATCCATAATCCAAGGCTCGACGTAGCCGACAAAGATCGGGATTTTAAAGTCTGTGTACTTTGGGGCGACAGCTAAACCCTTCAACTTATCGAAATAGAATATGTTACCCTCGACAGGCTGGATCTGTTCGGCATACACCTTTAATAGCCGACCTTTCGGCCCCACGTATGAGAAATTACGCCCGTGCATAATCCGATATCCCGCACGTTCGGGGCGCTCCTCTAAAAACTTTTCAGGATCTTTGAGGGAAGCAGGATAGTACTCTTCTGCGGCAATCTTAAACGCTTCCCAGTCGTCAGGCAAGCTCGGTGAATTGTCTATGAACATCTCTAGATCTTCTACAGTAGTCATCGGGTTTTTCCGCATCCCCATATCGCAATGACACGGATATTCCCAGACATCCTCTTCGTCGTCGTATTCAAGGACCTGGTCGCAATGCTCGCAAATCCTGTACACACCGCACGTATCCGAACACCCGCATTCGTACGTATACTCGTCTACCTGTTCCATCTCCATACCGCGTTCGGGACATAGTTTGATCTCCTCGACGATCGTGACTCGGTTCCCAGGATCGAAGAGTCCGAAATTCTGAGGATCGTCGTAGTAGGATTCTCGCTCCATCCAACCAATATAACCCATCTCCTGAATACATTCGGCGACTTTGTCGGAGTCCGTACCGCCTCCGCTCGGATCAAAAGCGGTGAACTCATAATTCTCCATAGACCCGAGGATACTGGAAATCCAATAATCCGAAACGCCCTTTTGCTTCAAACACGCTATGAAGTCTTGCTGGACGTCCTCATCAGTCAAGTCTGCAGACGCGTCAAAAAGGCTATATCTGTCCCCCGCGATCATTACGCGACAGAGCGTAGGTAGATATCCCTCACGCCATGCCTGCTGGGCAAACTCTTCAGCGTCGCCTCTCCCGAAAGAAAACCACGCGACATCAACATCACCATAACCGCTCTCAAATCCGCACGCGCCGTAACGCGAGCCGTGCCAAGCTTCAAAACCCATAGGTCACCTTAATCTCTGTTGGAGTAAGTATATCGCGGTTTCGTGCGCATTTGCGGTCGCCGCGATGAAGTCGTTTAGGCCCAGACTGAGCTGACCCGAAGTCTCTAACGATGTGTATGTATCTTGAAACATGGCCTGAAGCACTTGCTCAATCCTTAAAGCGCGAAGTAGGGGCTCGGGCACCGCATGTCGTTTCAGGATCTCGGACATCATGTGCGCTTGGGCGATAGGGTCTACACTCGCAGGCCCATAAAAAGCCACACACTTTTCGGCGAGAGTATCGATTTCGTCTGTGATCGCGTTATAGAGACGCTCAAGTAAGAGGTGATCCCCATAATAGGGATTACCTTTGGTTTGCCAATGCGAAGTCCAGTGACTCCAATGCGCCGCGCGTAATGCGGCGAGCAACTTCGTTACTTTCTGTGATGCTTGATTTCTGTCCATAGGATTCACGCTCAACACTGATTTAATATTTGTTTTGTTTTGTATAGCACGTACGCCTCTACCGCCAAAGAAGCGATGAGCGCGTTTTTTGTGGACTCAATAGGCTTTCCGTTTACAATATACAGGGGTACGCCGATCAGCACACTCCTCTGTAGGTACGTCCCTATGAGCGGGGCTACCGAACCATGTAACCAAAAGTTTTTCGCCTCAATATATGAGGGTAAGTCACAGTCGATTGCCACGTCGAGCCTCGTTTTCTTGACGGAGTCTTGCGGATCTCGAAATCTCAACCACATCGATACATCTGGCGTTCAACGAGGGCTTTTCCTTCAACTTTTCACAGGACGCGCTCGCGTTTATTCTGTGCGCGTGCAGTGTTCTTCTGGTGTGTACAGGCTGCCCTGTCAGTTTATTGTGGACGTAGTACATGTTTGAGCTTACTTAATTGTTTAGTGTGTCCAAAATATGGACGATCCCGAAGTGTAACGTGTTGTCATTTTTCGGCAACTCGTCCGTGACTTCACTCGCCGTACCAAATTTAACCCACTCATAACCGTCGTTTTCCCAGTTCAGGCGTAAACCCTTCGTCCACTTCTTCTTTTCATTCTTAGATATCGCGCAAATGAAGTTTCGGAATGTAAAGCTACCATCTACATAGTCAACTACATCCACAATTTTAAGCCCTTGAGGTAGACTACCGCACTCCTCAGTAACTTCCACTTGAGCGCCCTCCCAAAAAGCATCGTCGGAGGGCCTATCCCTCCCTATCGCGGAGTCGTAGAATGCCTCCCCACTGACACTCCCTCCTGGGAGCCCCCATGTGCCAGGCTGCTCCACATAGGGAGATCTGTGCATTAAGAAAATCGTATTATCTTCCTCACATACAAAAAGAATACCTGCACCTGCAGCTCCCCAAAATTTAGGATTGTGCCTCATTGATCATCTCCCTTTAAGTACGCTTCAAGTTTGGCGCAGCGGCTCTCGACTTGGTCGAGGTCTTTTCGTAAACTTTTGATCTCGGGCGGCGCTAGGTCTTCGGCTTTTGCGTTTCGGTTCGAAACGGATATATTTGGCGCGAAAGATGCTGCGATCACGCTGGCCATTAAAATAACAACAAAGTATAGAAAGTCCCTCATCATTTACTCCTCGACCGTAAGTAGTTTTCGATGCGGTCAAGTGTGCTAGATATACGATCTACCTTTTCTTTCACGCCTCGTATGGCAGCCTCGTTCACCGCGGCTTTGGTTACTGTAGCGTTGAGTACGTCTTTCGAGTTTGTCGTCGACTCAACCGCTGCACGATCCTTCAGGACCGCGATATCGTTAGACATTTTGAATGTCCATACAATTGTGGGTATGACGAGCGCCGTCGTCACTTTAAAAACCCAATCCATTGTTCGTTCCGTTGACATACTCACCTCTATAGCCCTTTACGCCTGTTCCGTACAATCGCGACTGTAGCGACAGACCCTAGAATGACCACTGCTGAGATCGCGTATATATACGTGGACGTGGGTGTCTTCGCCGCATCAGCATTGGAATCTGATACCTGTTTCGATACAGCCGCATCCACATCTTCGCTAGGTGTCTGATCCGAAGTAGAATCGCTCGGACTAGGTGTCTGACCCGAAGTAGAATCGCTCGGCTTGGGTATGCGGATAAACGACGTGGGTGTCTGGCCCGAAGTGGAATCGCTTGGGACGAGATTCCGTAGCGTAGAACTCGGCGATCTCACTAGCGTATTGGCGATTTGCGACATGCGTCCTGCCTGAGTCAGCGCGAGCATCGAAGGGCTGATGGCCGTTTTGACGTAACGAGATATTTGTGAAAGAGATACTGATTGAAGACACTTATGCTTGACCCAGGTAAGGTAGTTCACCGTATGCCGCCTCAACGCTCTAGATCCCGATGAATTTAACAGATCCATCAAGTACAGGGTCGCGAAAAAGTCCCGCCCCCGAACTTCCACCTGAGATCCATCGAGTGCGCGATACTTCCAGGTGCCGCCCAAGTTATGCGCCCGAATACGTCCCCCCGTCATAAGCTCGCCAGGAGTTCCCGTGAAAGGGAACACTGCATTGATGATGAGTCTACGAATATCGTCATTACTAAATTTGTAGATTTCGGAGATTGCTCGCTTTGTACCAAAAGATTGTGCAATCGGGAGGTTTTCGCAGAGACCATGAATCAACATCAGTAGCGAACGTCGCGTCAAGGCTGCTCTTTCGGAAATTCCGTAGTCTGAGGGTACTGGGTAGTAATTCAGCCTCGGGAAATATGGGGCCGCACCCTGCCGATTCATCTCTTCGATTGTTTCACTGTTATGTGAGGGTACTAAATTTGTCAAGCCTTGGCGGGGGCCTGTTCGTTGTGGATTTACAATAACCCCTGCAAACGCGAGTGTAACAAGATCCATTGTTGGATCCGCGACCGACCCATCTCCCCTCCTCGAAAAAACGTCAGGATTGACGTTACGGGACGAGATCGACGTTAGGGCGTTAACCTGATACTGCATCGTGTTTTCAAGTATGCCGAAGTTGACAGACATGCCATACCTGCGCATCACAGGCGTATCCTCTTTAGACATCGATGACTCGAGAAACCTCTCGAGCTTCGGAATGAACATCTCGTCGAAGCTCTCAATCTGATGCTCTGCGTAAAGTTGTGCGGAGAGTAAAATATGTTTCTGAGCCCACGGCGGTAAACGTCCAAATTCCTGACCTCCAGCACCTCCTAGAAACAGACCTCTTATTTCATCGTATTTACTGGTTGTTAAAGCAGCGCCCCGCGGTGCTTCATATTCGAAGTATTTAAAGAACACTTCGCTCATATAGTAAATAAGCGTACGTATGTCGTTGACGGCTTTGAAGACTTCAGGCCACACGGCGACTATACCGAGGGCTCTGATCGTGCTGTTCTCGCTCGTCTCCACAGCGCTACGAGGGGTGTTCCCCAGTAGGCCATACACGATATTCCCATAGCTGTCGATTTTTGGCGCATACACGCTTTTGTTTAAGAGGCGACCTGCGTTTTTTTCTGCAATGTCTAAGGGAGTGAGAATGTCGCCCCTTTTCAAAAGACTTAAGCCGAACCTCTCAGCGAATTCGAACTTTGCCCAGCTTGGAGTTTCCAGGTTTTTGTACCCTGTATATACCTGCGCGCCATCCGATGCGTATATTGACAAGACGTCATTGCTCTGCCACTGATATATTGACGACATTTGACATATCTCCTTGTAAAGATCATGAATTCCCCAGAGTATACATTAACCGCTGCACGAAGTGCAAGTTATGTTATCTGCCCTCAATAATGTTTCACCATTCGAGCATGTCAGGCAGGCGAGACTGTGGTAAACTGTGCATAATCTATCCCTCTCCAGCGACACACCATAGGTTATGCATATGCTGTACGACAATATGAGAAATCGAAGATTGGCTCTGCTTCTTTTGGATATTGTCGGGAGTACAGCGTTTATCCAAAAAGTGGGAGGACCCATTGCCGCTCGTGTATTTCAACATCACGATCGCCTGGCCCGCTCTCTGTGCTACAAGAATAGCGGACGAGAGATCGATCGCTCAGACGGATTCCTCATGAGCTTCGAGAGTGTCCAGGATGCGATACAGTTTGCTCTAGATTACAACGATAAAGTCACGCCCAAGATTAAACTGAAGGCACGTATCGGTATCCATTGGGGCACTATCGTCGAAGTGACGCAGCAGCACATTTATGTTGAGGCAGGCGCGAAGAGAGTTGAATTAGAGGGTATCGCTAAAAACGTCGCGGCTCGGACTATGAGTATCGCGATGCCTTCTCAGATCCTGATCACCGCAGATGCGTACAGGTCGCTTGTTCAGTCTGCGAGAATGCGTTTATCGGGCGATCTGCGCACAGCCTGTGTAGGAGTGTATCGGTTCAAGGGCGTCAGAGATCCTGTATCCATATACGCGGTATCTAAAAACCACGAACTCCTTCAGCCACCGCCAGGGAATGATAAGGCTAAAAGACTAGGAGGACCCGCGTATGTTCGTAAACTCGCTCGTGATCGCAAGATCAGAGACTACTTGATTATAGTTATGAAGGTGTTTATGTACCTAGGCACACCTATCGCCATTTACATTTTGTACAAAGTCCTATGCTCTCGTCAGCTCCTTAGCTTGTTAGGCATCTATGACGAGCTGTACTGGCTGCACATCACGGCCACATATCTAAGAGAGGTTTTATTTTGAAAGCAATTACACAATTTGAAAAAGCAAGGCGGGGATGGTGGGCGTCCGTTGCATTCATGATCCTGATCGTCGCCCTCATCGTATTTTTGTCCTATGTGGAGATTGTTGAAAAGAACAGGGATATCCTGGTGGGCATCATAGGGATGCTCACAGGCTCAATCAGCAGCATGTTAGCCATCGCTTCTGGGCGTGACCCCTCAGAAGTTGACGAACTGAAGGACGAGCTTTCAGCTAAAAACGCTGACCGTGAGGCGCTCATCGCAAGACTACGCGATGCTCAGATTCAGCTTCAGCTCTTGCGGGATCAGGTTTTCGAGCTTCAGATGGCGATCATTAACAAACTCTCAATGTTTCAGGGGGAGAATCCTGTTCGCACACTCTCGGAGGATCAGGTTGAGCTGAAAGAGGTGGTTGATCAATGGACACCGAACCTCGAAAGCGACAACGAAGACGACGGTGTCGAGGGATGATCTCGAGTGCGGTTATCATAGCGTGCTTAATGCATGGTACGGCCACGACTGCCGTCTTTTTCAAGGCAAACTCAAAGATCCTCTTCGGTGTAGATATGCACCCCCTCGCTTGGTGGCTCTTAACGGGCTGGTTCCTTGAGATTTTCTACCTGAACGCGTTTTGGAATCTCGCGGAAGCCACGAACCCATGGGTGGCCCAAATCACGCTCGCGGCGGTCGGTACGCTCGTCTCGCTCGCGTGGATGTCAGCATTTTATGGCTTCAGCCTAAAGTACATCGCCGCTGCGCTTCTTGTCTGCGCAGGAGTTGTTGTCTCTCGTTTGTAAATAACTGTTGACGTGACTAAAAAGTTGCAGCAGAATTCGAGGGCGCTCTGTTCGCACACAAGATTTATCGCGTGACGCCATACGTCTGCGCATTACGCACACACTTAGGAGATCCGCAATGGATGACTTATTGCTTCTCGAGCCCCGAGAGGATTTTGACCGATACATCGTAGGGATATCGGTTTTTGAGGGTAAGATCGCTCTCGTATACGACAAGGACAAACTCATCGATCATTGGACGTCTGAGTTTACAGAAAGCCATATCGGGGACGAGCCCATTACAGAAGACGAGGCTCACACAATGGCTGTTGAGTGGTTCGAGTACAACGTCATCGGAGCATACATGGGAGATCACACTCCTATCTATGTGTCCCCCAACGAGTACGAATACTTTGAACAACACGACTATCTTGAGGATGAGGAACTGACCCTCCTCGAGCCTAGAGATGAGCTTGACAAGTTCATCCTCGGCATAGGTTCAAGGTTCGGAGGCTTGTTGGGCCTCGCCTACGACAAAGACGCTCTAATCGAGTACTGGATGTCCCAATACAAGTCAGAAATAAAACAGTTGTCGGATAATGACGCGTCTATCTTGGCTGTTGATAAGCTCGAGCGTCTCGTGATTGATGTGCCGCATACACCGATACTCATTTCAAAGGGCGAGCTTGATCTCTTCATGAGTAAGTATGCTATCACACCAGAGGTTAACAATGGCTAACCGACGCGACGCTCTTTTACATGCAGTGAACCTTGAGGCAAGACGTCTCTCGGCGCAGCTGCCTACGAATGATGATCTGATTTTTACTATACAGTTGAAATCACTAGCTTCAAAGCACCAAGTTTTTTTAGAGACAATGCGGTATCAGGGAAAAGATAAAGACTTCTACTTCCTACGCGACCCCGAAACAGGTTCACTATTTCGTCACATCGACGACACTCTCTCGGAGAGTGATATGATAAAGATGTATCGCGACGCAACACCCTGCCGTATCTACACCTAAAGGGCATGATATAGTTAGTCTTCCCAAAAAGGAGACTCGCTATGGAAAAGTTCCCAACACTACGCGACGCGCCGATACATAAAAGCCTAACGCCCCGTCAGCTAGAGCCTTAAAGAGCCTCATCTCCGACCTCGTAAGATCTGAAGAGTTCGAGTATCTCGTGCGCTTAAGCGGTGGGGTCATGGTCGTGTAGCATCCTTACACCCGAAGTCCAGCTACTCAGGCACTGACCGATATCGTGAACTCGGTAAACGCCTAAACGCTCCTAGCTGCATATGCGCGCACTATTATAAGTTGTGTTTTTACGATTTTACGTTTTTGCGTTTTTGCGTTTTTACGTTTTTGCGTTTTTGCGTTTTTACGTTTTTACGTTTTTGCGTTTTTGTGTACCGCCCCAATCCAACCTAATCCACCTATAAAGCGGCTAATCTACCTTGGGGTGGATTGGGATTTCTTAAGTATATCGTAGGTTTAGCCGCCCTAATCCACCTAATCCACCTAATCCACCTAACTTCCACACTCTGAGGCTTTATATACTTGGATGTAAGATATCTCTATATACCCTCTATATACTAATTCCAGGTACTTATTTTGATATGTGGATTAGGTGGATTAGGTGGATTAGGGTGTATATGTATATAATATATATGGGATATCCCAATCCACCTTGGGGTGGATTAGCCGCTTTATAGGTGGATTGGGTTGGATTAGGCTAGGTTAGGCGGTTAGGGTTTTTCCGCCGCCCCCGAATTTCAAAGTCACCATCAGGTGTGATTTTCAGACCGCCTGCCGACACTTGGACTTCACCTGCAAGCGCCACGACATTTTCACTGCCTACGGACAGACCTTCAAGGATGGGGATCCGCCATTCATTCTCAAGCGGGTTCCAGATCGCGATCTCATCTGCGCTGACACTGACACCCTTCACAAAAGTGATCTCGTCGAAGATCGTGATCGATCCATCAGCTTCAGTGTAGGCGTCAGCAGGATCGTACCTTAACTCCGACAGGAGGAGTTGTTGGAGGTCGCCATGCTCCTCTAGATGCATAACACCTTGTCTACAGATCTCATTGACCTCGCGTGCAATTCTTGACCCCTCATTACCGACAGCAATCATCTCTACATCGCGGTCTGGGTGCCAGTGCATATCACCTAAGAGAGCATTCATCTCTGGAATATCGAAGCCGAAGTCGCCTTGCGTGTCCGCATAGCCATCCCCGTATATACTTGGAGCCGACCCCGTGAGTGCGCAAGGGTCTGCAATGTACTTTCGATCGATCTCGACTTCAAGCACGCCAATCGCATCAAGTATCCCCTGTATATCGTCAGGTAAGTCGTCAACCCATGCGTCTGTGAGTATGCGCGGGTTTTGGAATTCAAAAGCGTATTCCAGCAGCTTGAACACCGTACCGATGTCCGCTTGCCTATACTGCTCTACAATCATATTGTAGATGGCGCTGGGATCGAACGCTATCATCTTATCGGATATGCCGCGCTCGCCAATCTCGAGATCGATAAGGGAGCGTAGCTGATCTTCAGAGATCAACCTCTTTTTCAACATCGCGTATAGGGAGAGCGTGTAACACCCATTCATCGCGGTTTGGAAGTCATCGAAAAACGATAGGAGGCATCCGCGTATTGTCTTACCTGAACGGATATTCTCGCCTAAAACGGATTTACCCGTGAGTGAGGGCGGTAGGAGTACACCACTATCCAAAACCCTGTTTAGATACGGTGTCACGTGAAACAATCGCTTTGTGAAGCGTGTTCTGTTTGTCCAGAAAAGGTTGAGCGGTTTGAAGCAGTACAGGCGCTCTTTAGGGTTCTTACGATGGTGCTTCGACCATTGAATCGCGCGCTCTTGGCGAAGTGCCTCTTCGTACGTGTCGTGGGTGCCGAGGACTCGAGATCCATCTCGAGTGTACAGGACCCACTTACGCTTGCGCTTGTCGTGTCGAATCATGGTTTTGTCTTCTGGACCTCAAGTGCAGGGGCGTCCTGACTTGCGAGTTTTACTTCGTAGACAGCATGCCCGAGGACGAACACTTCAATCGCGGTGGCGGCCACCATGCCGTCTTTTAGGGATTCCTCAAAGGATTTACCCACAAGGCCCATCGCTGTAGCGACGATCAGGGACCTGCCGATCCATGATCCGATAACTTTTACGGTGTTTTCAGCGTTTGGCTTTTGGATGAAGTCTACAGCAGATTGATAGCTCGGGAGTCTAGATGTATGATTGGACATGGGTGTTAGGTCCTTTTTAGAGTGGTTTAAGGTATCTACAATTCTAGCACCAGGTACACATGCAATCAAGGTAGGGTAGCCGACGCGGCCCCTTCGCCGTGTGAGGGCCTACTGCAAATTTATTCCCGATAGGTTTCAAAGTATGCTAGAGTGAAGTGCATACCTTCGAACCCTTACCGAATAACTTTCTCGTTTTTTTTTTCATTGGAGTTTATACATGTTAAGGGAAAACCCACAAGTAGTCCATACAGGCAAATATATTATAAGAGAAGATGGCGCAGACAAGTGGTATCATGGCTCGGCGTTCGAGTACGGGGCCATCAGGAGTGAAGGGCCTTTAATGGAATTTATACCCGACGCATCTCCTCGATATGAGGCGACTTTTTTTACCGCGAGTAGGCAGTTTGCGCGTACATATGCAGAATCAGGTATCCCTCGTGGTTATGACTTCGGCGTAATGTATACAGTGAAAATCAAAGACGTACCGCTGTTCGATGTTGACGATATTTTCGTGGACGTCAATATGCCGAACTCTCCACTTACGCATGAGGGTGAGGTGTTCTGGAATGAGATGCTCAAACACCTGCCCCGTAAAAGTATCTTTCGGAGACATAAAATGGGGGAGATCATGGGTAGCCTCCAAAGCGGTAGCTACACAGTATTCGATCCCGCGCATAAACTCGTGTACACATCGTTCATGAAAGCGCTTCGTAAACTTGGATACCGCGGCTGGGTAGAGCGGGAGGCAGGTGTTTTGAATATCGCTTTACTCTATCCGCATGAAGATGCAGTCATCCTCGACTCCTACAAGGTGGGCGGCGCGCGCCATAACTCCGCTGAGACCTCAATATATGTGTACGACGTAGGTAGGGTTCCATATCAAGCGCCTCTCACCCTAAAAATCGAAAGTCCAAAAGAATTAGCCAACATGCGCAAGTCGCTATTGGCAAGAATAGACGACCCTGAGTTTGAAGATACTGCAGCAAACATCCTGCGGGACAATCAGGGGTCGGACGAGTATGATGACTTAAAGAGTCTTGCCGAGGGGCGTATCGATTACTTTGTGATCCAGCAGGCAGGCGGAGGCGCGGACCTCTACGTTGCTGTGAGATCTAAAGATTGTTTCCGACAGTTTGTTGATCACATGATGGATAACTATGTGATGGATATGCACGTGGCCCAAGAGGATGGCAACTACGAGACTGTTTACGGTAGAACGGGTAAGTTTCTGTACCACAACCCTACCCTATATTGAAAAAAATATTGTGATGGAGCACATAGAGGTAGCGGCGTGGTTGGGTTACGTGGTACTTGGAACCAACTTCAATTATGAATTTGTTATATGCTCAAGCAGTTTCAGAAAGAGAATAACCAGTGATACTGATCAAGGTGGGCGATTGTGCCCAAAGACTTAAAGACCTAGAAGATGGGTCTGTGGACGCTGTAATATGTGACCCTCCCTATGGACTTAAGTTTATGGGTAAGGGTTGGGATGACATCGGTGAAGGTAGTCAACAAAGGGAGTGGCATCGAGCGTGGCTGACAGAAGCTCATAGGGTTCTTAAGCCTAATGGGGTACAAAAGAGGAGTCGGAGAAGATCATGACTATCCTCAAGGCGGGAGCTTATGTCATCCAAATACCCAACGCGGATATTGGGCATAGGGGAGTCATCGCTCTTGAGGACGCAGGCTTTGAGGTGCGCGATGCAGTATTTGTGGCAGAGCATACGGATAGTATCTATTACACCTCGAAAGCAAGTAAATCTGAAAGAGAAGCGGGGTTGGTTGCGGAAGATGGTAAGAGGGCGAATATCCACCCCACAGTCAAACCCATCAAAGTCATGGAGTGGTGTGCAAGAGACCTAGAGCCACGCTCTACTGTAGTAGACCCTTTTATGGGGTCTGGTACTACAGGGATTGCGATGTCTCGAAAAGGTCATAACTTTATTGGTATCGAGTTGAACCCAGAGTATGCGCAGATCTCAGAGCAAAGGATTCGTCATTGGATGCCTATCAACACTGAGATTAAGTCCGAAAACAGGTCTACGGAATGAGGAGCCGCCACGCTTCCTCGAGTTTAATTCTGTGTTCATAGCCGAGAGTATGTGTGTTCGATTTTTGAGCCCGTAGTAAATACCACGTTGGGGGAGACTGTACATAGGTGTTGACTAAGCGAAGGTGCTGATATACTTTGAGTGTTAATACACACATCGTAAAAGAGAGAGAATAGCTATGCGGTATATTAGATCAAACCCGAACCGAAATGAACTTTTACAGGTGAAAACAGACCTAGAGTCTACGCTGCGCCAACTCGATACTCTAATTGAGAAAAGTCAAGCGACTGTCCAAACTCAGTCGCCATCAAGTCAGGTGCCGCAGAGTAATGTCGATCTTTTTGCAGAAGCTTCTAGAGATCAGTATACGACAGAAGACGCAACGCAGATAGTAGCGTGGTTAAGACAAAATTACAGTGACGTTTTGCAGCTGTATATCGCAGAATCTACGATAGCCGCAGTATGTATGCTTTCGCTGGACCCATACATTAGACGACTCTACAGAGCGATAAAAGATGAGATCTTAGAAGGGGCTATAGACATAGATATAGGATCCCAATATCTGAGCGATGCACTTGCATCGCTGGAGTTCGCTGTGTTTTTAAGGAACTCGACAAAAGCTGACACCTGGACGTTCTACTACCCAGCTGCAGGTAGCCCTCGAGCACCAAATAAAATTGATGACGTTAATCCTAAAGCTCGTCCAGGTCGAGTAGATCGTACGATTCTTCCGAGCGTGGTAGACGGTGGCAGGGCGGTCCTGCGGGGGCTTGTAACTCAGCAAGTGCGTTAAATGTTACGGGATAAGGAGCCACCACGCTTCCTCGAGAGAGATCTCCACGGGATCGAAGCCTCGCTGCGCGTAAACGATTTCGTATGACTGACCGCGTGAAACAATGTAGATTCCGACGAGGTCTGTAGGAATCTCGTCTAGTCGTTTTACGTCCTGGATTAACGCCATTTGCGCGATGACATCGAATGGGTCTTCGTTGTCTGAGATCGCGAGATATAGATTAGCCTCGCCGTTTAGTGTGAACGCGAAGTCCTCTACGTCCCAGACGCTCGTTCCTTGTGAACCCGTGTCGCTTCTTGCGTAATTAGGTCGTGCATGTCTGCGATCCCGCACGAAAGCTCTATACTCAGCGAACGTCTCGACAGTCTCGCGGATCTCGATTCTTGAGCAGAAAACAGGCCGCTCCATTCCCTGCAAAGCAGATACTTTGTTGAGCTTATCCGCCAAATCCCACTCCCACTCATATGCAGGAGAGCGTTTTTTTAGATCAATATCTCTCAAGCGATAGGCCTTCACGCCTAACAACTTGTAGACACCGCGAATAATCCATGGTGCATGAGACGTTACTTCATACGCGATGTTCTGTTCGGCCAGGATTGAGTTCATGACATCTTCGAAGATCTCAGGCCTTACTGAAGAGATACGGGCTTCACTTTTCTCGATCAGGTAGAGAAGTGTTAGTTTGAATCTTGTGCAGTGGGCAGCCACCGACTCGTACTCAGTTACCTGAGCTTCTTGTAGGTTATCTGTGCCTGCAATCTCAGACTTCTCATCTATAAGGTCACGTAGATACTTGCTCTCGAATATGCAGGGTTCGAGTATGTGCGCGAGTTCGTGCAGGAATGTCTCCACCATAGTGCTCGCTACGAGCTGCTTGGAAACGGAGAAGACTCTCGATCCGCGAGGTGCGCTTGCGATTTTGTTTGCGAAGGCACCCAGGGGATACAGGTATAGCGTGTTTAATTTAGCAGCATATACGCCTGACACGAGAGGCAACACACGAAGTCCATGCTTTAAAGCCGCTCGCGAGCAGTCTATGTTGAGTGTGCTCAATTTTTCGGATAGGGTACTATACAGGTAGTTTAGGCCTGCGCTATCGTTTGGGTTGATGAGATGATAGATGCTGTCCGTTCTACCATGTGACTCGAAAAGCTTCGGGCTTCTGTTCTTATGTACATATTTAACCATGTCGATAAAGGGACGTTGCAGTCTGGAGCGCGCGAACCTTACTGCCATAAAACCATGTCGGATTACGATGTCCAGATGATACTTCAGCGCGGCGCTTAGATCTAGAAACTCCATGCCTATAGGGAAGTGCATAGACATTGCACGAATGTCGTCGGACATTCCGCTCTCGAGCATATCAAAAGATGCTTCAAGCTCTGCTTCTTGACTTATGGTGCCAGGATACACTTTCACGAATCGAAAAGCAGGGCAGAGGTCCAATTGTCGTTTTAGGCGTCGCTCATTCTGGGGGTCTATATTCAAAGGTATAATCATACGTCACGCCTCAGTATGTGTTGTTTAGGGGTTGGTTCTATGATAGCATGTATCCCCAACTAAGTGAAGCCACACAAACCCCTAAGACAATAATGTGAGAATTTGCTGTGAGACGACACAATCCCCAAAGTCTACCGATCTACGTGAACAACTTAGGCGTACATACGAACGCGCCGATCCCACTGTACCACGCAACGACTGCAGCCGACGCGATCATCAAAGAGGGCTTCAAGACAGCCGACGAACTCCCTCGCGGATCTTTCGGATTAGGAGGCGGCGGATTAGGTATGATCTCAATGACGGGCGACCCTCGGTATGCCGAAGCGATTTGTGTCCACATGGCAGTACATGCCCGTATCGGTATGGGTGACCTGAAATGGTCAGAACTGATGGCTAACTTCCGCAGGGTATCCCCTAAGAGGTATCAAGCCATTGTAGATGGTACGGACTACGGCAATAAAGCGGGAAACCTAATTCGCGT
>Ga0181580_10000253_pt1 | contig 37882 bp, 28 predicted proteins | sample 071ome_23_FD_132413 | JGI IMG/M metagenome (GOLD analysis project Ga0181580, IMG submission 132413) | Coastal salt marsh microbial communities from the Groves Creek Marsh, Skidaway Island, Georgia - 071403BT metaG (megahit assembly) | ecosystem: Environmental > Aquatic > Marine > Intertidal... | reverse complement strand
TCCGCTTAACCGCCCTAAACCAGTCTCTTCTTCCAGTAAAATATCCAAAGCCTGAAGAAATTGGCGCGGATCGAATCGCAAACTCCTTTGCTGTTTTTCGAAAATATGACTTACCGGCGGTGGTGATTGATTTGGGAACAGCGACTACTTTCGATGTGATCACAGAATCGGATGGGTACAAAGGAGGTGTCATACTGCCTGGACCCCAAGGAATGTTAGATTATTTGGGAAATAAAACCGCCCTCCTTCCCCAGGTTGAACTTACGAAAATATCCCGTTCAGGTCGTGCGATTGGACAAAATACACAGGCCGCCCTGGTGAGCGGGATCATCCATGGGTACCTTCCCATGATCCAAGGTGTCCTCGGTGCAATCAAAAGCGAACTCGAACAAGAAGGGGAAATCGTCCAGTCGGTTGTACAAACAGGAGGAGAATCTAAAAACTTTCACTTGGAGGGAGCCACCATTCACCCGAACCTCACGCTAGAAGGTCTTGCCCTCGCCTGCTTAGAACAGCAAGCTAGTGTAGCTCATGAGTGCTGAAGCAAAGCCATTTCCAATTGTAGATGTTATCAACCTGCGAAAAAGATATGGTTTGGTGCAAGCACTCAAAGGGATAAGTTTTTCCATTGGCAAAGGTGAGATTGTTGGCTTTCTCGGACCTAATGGTGCAGGGAAAAGCACCACCTTAAGAATCCTTTCAGGCCTTATCCCTGCTGACTCAGGGGAGGCGAAGGTATGCGGTGTCGATCTTGCAGAGGAGGAAGGCGAGGTGAGAAAACACATCGGTTTTCTCGCTGAGAATAATCCCTTACCTGTCGACCTCAGGGTTATTGAATATCTAAACTTCCGGGCTAAACTAAAAGGGTTAGAAGGTAGTCGTAAGCGGGAACGCATAAAGTTGTCTTTAGATGCTTGCGATCTTGAAAGACGGGACGCAGAACGTAAAATCGGCAATCTGTCCAAGGGATTCAGGCAACGTGTTGGCATTGCTGACTCTCTCTTGTCCGAACCTAGACTCATTATACTAGATGAGCCCACAATAGGGCTGGACCCTAGACAATCAGCAATAACTAGAAAAATGATGGAACGCTTGCGTGGAGAGGTTTCATTTTTGTTATCTAGTCATATTCTTTCTGAAGTGGAAGCATGCTGTGACAGGATGATTATCTTGAGTCATGGCCAGATTGTTGCAGAGGGAACGATGCAGGATCTTCAGAAAAGATATGTAAATAAGACAATTTTTGAGATAGTTGCTAGTGTTCAAAGAATCGAATTACAAAAAACAATCAGGAAAATAGAAGATGATTGTGAACTTCTTCATGATGATCCAGTAGAACTTTCAGGAAAGAGAAGATATACTTTCTCTACCAGCAAAGGTGAAGAAATTGCAGAGAAAATCCTCAAGTCTTTATTAAAGTGTGAAAATTTTAAGATTACCGAATTCCAAATTTCGAGACCAGACTTAGAGACCATCTTTTTGCGTGCTACTAAACAGAACTGGGAAGAGAAAGATTATTTGGGGAGGAAAAACAAAACTAGGGTTACCCCTATTCACCCTGCTATGCAGCAAGACTCATGACGGGGTATTTACATATTGTTAGGTACGAACTCTTTAGTTTGTTTATTTCTCCTGCAACCTACATTTCTTGCTTTTATTTTTTAGCTCTGCTTGGTTTCGGTTTTAGGTTTTTTTTAGAAAGCTTCACTTCCACTGATTGGATTCTCCCTCCACTCTCTTCAATAATTGTAGGTCTTACTTTTGGGTCCCCTGCCCTCATTCCCTTTCTAACGATGAAATCGTTTGCGGAGGAAAGAAGACTTGGTACGCTAGAGACCTTAATGTCGGCACCCGTTGGATGTTTTGGGCTTGTGATTGGAAAATGGACCGCTTCTCTCTGTTTCTTCTGTATTATTTCAGTGCTTGCACTCTGTTTTCCCTTACTCCTTTGGTATGCCTTTCCGGACCAAGGACAATCTTTAGGTTTTCATCTTTCTGAACAATGGGTGGGAGGTTTTGTTTTTCTTCTTGGATTTGGATGCAGCTTTACTGCAATTGGGATTTTTGCCAGTTCTCTTACCAACAATCAAATGGTTGCCGGAATGTTAACATTTACTCTTATTACTCTGTATTTATCAACAATGGCTTTCTCTTTTGGTGAAAATACTGATTTTCAAAACCCGACGAATTTTAACGAATTTCTTAGTACTTGCCTCGGTTCTCTAAATCAAGGGCTGAATAAGGCTCAACATTTTGCAGTGGGCATCATTGATATCTCCACCTTGCTTCACCAAGGAATAATTTGCATTTTTTTCCTCTGGATTACCTCCCTCCAGATTGAACGACTCAAGCATTGATATGGACTTTAAGTACGCCAAGAGGAACCGTAAATTTGACTATTGGATTGTTATCAGCCTATCCTTATTCTTTTTCCTAGGATTAAATTTTTTGGTCTCGAAGATTGATACACAAATCGACCTATCAACTGACAGTCGATACTCTCTTTCAAGTGAAACCTTATTGCATCTTGAAAAGATCGATCAGCCTATCGACATAATTATAACTATTTCAAATAATAACAGTCTCCCTCGAGTTGTCCAACGATTGCTTCATGATTTAGACTTACTTTTGGCTTCTTTTGAGCGAGCCAAATCATCTCATCCAATTCGTGTTCATAGAATTGATGTAGACTCCCCAAGCAGCTCATCCTCAATATTGGACCAGTACAAAATTTATGAACCCAACCTTATAATCATCGCAACTCCCCAAGGAGGTAAACGAATCCTATATCGGTACAAACATGCGAACGAAACTAATCCCTATGATGCAAATAATGTTTTTCGTTCTACTGAATCTATTGCGAGACAAACAATTTGGGAAGCTGGGTTTTACTCGGACTGGAGAGAATTGGGTAACGGCAGGCTAGAACCAGGATCTTTCAGGGGAGAGGAGACTTTGATAAGTACAATTCTTCAGCTAGTAAATAGTCAAAAGCTCAAGAAAGTCGCCTATTTCACCAAAGGTCATGGCGAGTTAAGTCCAACAGACTCTAGTAGACGATTCGGCCTCTCAGATTTCAAAAAATTGCTACAAGATCGAAATCTCCAGGTAAGCACAATCGATTTGAGCACCGTTAATCGCATCCCAGACGATGCGAAAATGCTGGTGGTTGTTGGACCCAAAGGCATTTTTCAGGATGAAGAAGTATCATTGATACGTGACTTCCTGAACCAATCTGGAGGGAGCGTCTTGTTCGCCCTAGATCCTATAGAAGAAATTACACTCACTGACAGACCGGCCCTTGGGCTTCGCCCTTTGCTTAAAGAATGGGGAATCAGATGTCATGATATGTTAATTCATGACCCCAAAAAAGAAAACTTTGATCTGTTTTCTGGCTCTTATTTTTTAAGAACTTATCCCAAAGGAAAAAACCATCAACTTATTGCCAATCTTGCACAAGAAGGGTATTCAATTTCAGCAGGTCGATGCCGCCCTGTAGAAACCATCAATGACGCTGAATCAATCTTTAGTACACAAGAACTCATCTTTTCCTCCCGTGATTCTTGGGCCTTATCTAGCTGGACGGAGAGATCCTTTCCCCCAGATAAAAACCCATTACTTGATATTCCCGGACCGGTACCTATTCTAGCTATCTCCATACCTGATGTCTCAAAAATATCCGAATCCAACATTCATCAAAAAGGAAAGCTAGCAGTCTTAGGATGTTCACATGTCTTGACTAATAAAAACATGCAATCAGCAGCTGGAAATCAGACTTTGGCACGAAATCTTGCCTATTGGTTACAAGATCAAATCAAGATGCTTTCTATTCCTCCAAGAAAAATTGATTCATATTTTGTTTCTATGAATAATGAAGAATTTAAACATTCTACGTATTACTTTTCAATCGTACCAATATTCATTATGGTTGTTGGGCTATTTATTGGTTGGTTAAGGAAAGAGCTCTGAACATGAAAAATAGAACTTTTGTCCTTGTTGTAGCTAACATCATTGTCGCCACATACATTTTTTTTAATTCCGAGGAAGAACAAAGCTCTGGTTTAAACTTTCAAACTCTTGTTTTCCAAAATCTAACCGAACTTGACACTTTAAAAATAATAAATCCGGAAGACCGAAACTCCACTTTTCTATTTAAAAAAATAAATGGTGATTGGAAAATTAATGAGCCAATTAAATGGCCGGTAGATAAGCTCAACTTATCAAACTTTCTTACAACATTTTCTCATTTGGAGGCAGGGTTATTAATTTACACAAGCGAACTCGAATCGAGAGGTGAATTACTTGGTGATTACGGCTTTGATCATAATTCATCCAGGGTAGAACTTAGCGAAGGAGCTAATGTCCTTGAGTTGATAGTTGGCAATAATACTAGGGACAAGAATTTCGTTTATTTACTAACAAAAAGTAAAAACAAACAAGAAGACGGTATAATCTGGAAAGTATCAGCTAACTTCAAAGAGTATTTAGAAAAAGAATTATCTCACTGGGCAACCCCACATTTCATTCGTTTCCCTCTCTATTCGATCGATGAGATTACTGAAGCATACAATTCGGAACTCAGTTCAAGAAAGACAACATTAACTAGGTCAAAAAATGAATGGGTCTTCACCTTACCATTTTCTGCAAAGGCGAATGTTGAAAGAGTTAATGCTCTTTTGAACCAACTTGTAACTGAAAAAGTGACTAAGTTCTATGTTTCACCTCCTAATTTAGAAAATGAAAAATATTTTTTATCTCTCTCAGTTCATGGATTAAAGAGAGTTCAAACCATTAAATTCTATGAGTGCAATGTTTCAGGAGAAATCGATTTCATAGCTAAGAGTAGTGAAAACGATATCTTTTTCGGGGTTTCAAATTCGTTCCTAGAAACTTTAAATAAATGGCCTCAAAAACTACGAGAGCGCAAGTTATTTTCTTTAAATCTGGAAACTGTTAAAAGAGTTAAAATATCTTCTCATCAGTCTTCTATTTCATTGAGACAAAATGAACAAAAATCATGGATTGGACTAGATGATAACGGTTCTAAAAATGTCAGTTTTGTTGCAGACGAAGATGCAATATCAAAACTCTTTCAGAAACTTAACACAATTGAGGTAACTGACTTTCTTAATTTCAATCCAACAAGCCTTGAATTAGAAGCGATTGGTTTAGATAACCCAACCCACCAACTAGAAATTGAATACAAAGACACAACTAGGCAAAATCTTCTATTCAGTAGATCTAATAATGAGTCATCCTATTTAAAAACTTTCGTTACAGAACAAGCACTGATCTGTTTGGTAAATCAACATTGTGAGGAAATCCTTACATTGAACCCATTAGAATTCAGAAAGAAATCTTTGATACCGACAGGCTTTCTCCCTAATCAGATCATCTTTTCTTCCCTTGAAAAAGCTGTCAATCCATCCCTTCTTAATTTAAAAGAAAATGGAGAGAGTTTCGAAAGGTTAATGGGCTTCAAAGCAGATAGATTTCTTGACTCCAAACCCGAACAAGATGGTGCATGGATTGATGGAAATTGGGTGCCATGGACTCTATTAATTAAATTTAAAAATGCTGAGCAGGATAATCCACAAACCGTTCAATTTCTATTGAGTGACAGATTTGGTGCAACAACTTGGTATGCGGGATCATTAGAGGAAGATATTGTATTTACACTCCCAATTCATCTAATCGATGAATTGAATAAAATACAACCATCCTCACTAACTCAGGAATTTTGAGATAATGTGAAGCCTGCCAGAACATATTTATCCGTGGCGGCACTAAACGAAAAAACTAGATTTTTTTTGCTCATCTTTTTATTAGTCCAATTTTTTTTTATTGGACTAACATCGTTTAGAATTCCAATACCTAATTTCATTATACAAAAAACTTTCTCTTTCATTGAACAATTCCCTGAAGGTGTATCAATAGATCTAAATAACTGCTATCTGAAGGGTTTCTCAAAAATAGAATGCGAGTCATTGCAGATTTCTTTGAGCAAAGAACTCTCATTAATAGTTAATAATTTAGAACTATTTGCTAACCCCTTTGTTCTTAAAGAAGAAGTTTTATTTTTCTCAGAAATTACTATTTCAAACGCTCAAATTAATAGTTTGTATTTAAATGAACCGCTATTTGAAGTTCGAGATCTCAAGCTTACAAATCATCAACTTAATTGGTTGCTCTTATCAAGTAGTCTTAAACTAGCGAGACATGAGATTAAAGTTCTTGCAAATTTGGAGTTAGATACTCTTTTGCAAAAAGAGGATACTGCAGAAAGAATCAATCTCATAAATCTAATCCATAAAGCCGGAGATTTTATCCACGATTTCAAAAAAGCGATTCATGCAGTTCCCACGACCAATCTCGATGCTTTTGTCCACTATGAAGATTCCACATTAACAACTAACCTAAAACAAATTGACAATTTCAAACTTAATCCCCTCAAGGGGTTGCGAATGGCTTCAAAATTTGATTTTGAAACCATGGATAGTTGCCGATTTATTATAGATTCAAATTCAATAAGTTTTGGTAGTGAAAATAACTATGCCGAAATCATATCACCAAAAATTTGGCTAGATATTAATTTTTCTAAGGGTGCCAGTTTTATGTCCCCAATACTTGCAAATTTATCATTCAGTGAAATCCGATTATCCGGCAAAATTGATGGAAATTTACCTGCGGCCGATATTTTCTTTTCACAAAACTTGAATGATAAACAGATCGATATTTTCTCAAATTCTAAGGATACTCATCAAGTCAGCTTAAGAATTAAAATGGATTCGAATGGTTGGAAAAATTATGGTTTTTTATCATTAAGACCAAGCCAGTTTAATTTGAAAGCGAAACTACCCCAGGGCACCCTGAAAATAATGGATGGCGAATCACTTGAGATTCGATTTCATAATTACACAAACTCAAATCAATCGGAATACATTACCCAATTTTTTGTAGAAGCAAATTACTTCTCACCCCTAGAATCTCCCAATGGGTATTTCCGGTTTACAGGAGAAATAAAACAAAATTTTAATATTTTTATTTCTAATGCTTTTGCCAATTTTGGCCGAAGTAAAGCAACGGGGACTTATCTACAAAAGTGGAACCCAGCAAAGTTCAGATTTTTAATTAAGGGTGAGTGCTTTCCCCCTGATATAGAAAATTGGTTAGGCACATGGTGGGAACCTATTTGGAAAGATTTTTCATTTAGTGACTCTACTCCACAAGGAGACTTTTCAATTTCGGGCGAATGGGGAGGTTCACCAGGTTCTTCACTTACCTTTGGCAGTGCGAAAGTTAATAAATTTCATTATCGGGATTTTTTTATAAACTCTACTGATGTAATTGTTGAAGTTGATTCGCAATCCATACAGGTTAATGCTCCTAAAATATCGCATTCTTTAGGGGCAATGGGCGGAAGTTTGATATTTCCTCATAAACGAAATGATAATCCAGTCACATTAGAATTTAACATTGAAGGAGATTTCCCTTTTAACGACGCAAAAGGAATTTTTGGGGGGAAGATCAAAAATACCCTAAGTCACTTTGATGCCCCCCTGCTGAGTTGTAATGGGAGTGGGAAAATTTATTCCACCCATGTTAATTTTGAAAATGATACGAATCAGACCACTTTTGATTTAGAACTTACCTCTTTAGTTCCTGTATCCTACAAGGGGATTACTATTCCATACATTACCGGAACCCTCGAGAAAAATAGCGGTAAATTAAAAGGTCACTTTCCCCGTTTTTCATTAGCCGGTGGAAAAGGAAGGATTACATTTGAAGAAAAGTCGTCGGAATCGGAATTAATTCACATAATTATGAATCTAGAAGGATCTAATAGAATAAAACTTATCGAAATATTTGAAGAATCTGATCTTTTATCTAAAGAACCGCAGCAACCAGAATATTCAAATAACAAGCTCAATTCGGAAACTCAAGAACTAGGGGGACTGGTAGATCTCTCATTTAATGCAGAGGGTCCAGTTACAGACCCACTTCAATTTGTTGGGACAGGCAATTTTACACTTTCAGAAGTTGAAATTGGAAGTATAAATTTACTTGGTGGTATAAGATCTAAATTAGGTGCTTTTAATCTTCCCTTGCCCTCTGATGCTCTAAATTTCAATCGACTCGAAGCTCCATTCTATATTGACCAGCAATTTATTAGGTTTGATCAAATTAGGCTAACAGGTCCATTGTCACTTATTGATGCAAATGGAGAGATGGATCTTGCAAAAAAAGATGTAAACCTTTTTGCCAAACTCAAGTTGGCCGGAAACTTAAAAATTCCACTCATTAAACAAATTGTTAACTTCGCTGATCCTTTATCCAAGTTAAGCTCAATAAAAATTTCTGGTCCATGGTCTGACCCCTATTGGCAAATTCACATTGCACCTAATTAACCTGAAGCAATTCCCAAAAGCTCAAGGCCCGAAATCAAACATTGCATGATTTTCGAAAAAAGCTTTCACTAGGATAATGAATAATCATCTAAATGGGAGGAACTTACATTGGACTTAAGCGAGCTCAAAGGTATCATTTCATTGGTGCAGAAATCTGATCTCACCGAATTGGAAATCGAACTAAAAGATATTAAACTTCGTATGGCACGCCCCGGTGCAAACACATCAAGCCATGATACTGTACGGGAAATTGTTGTTCAAAACCAACCAGCCGCTTCTGCTACGCAGATCCCAGCTAGTAAAGAAGTTGCACAACCGGCTAAAGAGGATGATCAAATATTCAAATCTCCTATGGTTGGTACCTTTTATCGTAAACCTTCTCCTGATGATCCAGCATTTGTGAAGGTCGGTGATACAGTCAATAAAGGAGATACTCTCTGCATCATTGAAGCCATGAAGGTGATGAACGAAATACAATCTGAACACTCAGGTGAAATTGTAGATATTTTACTCGAAGACGGTGAGAGTGTTGAGTTTGGACAAGCTATATTTAAAATCAGAGCCTAGCCTGAGAATCCTATGATTCGAAAAATCCTCATTGCCAACAGGGGCGAAATTGCCTTGAGAATTGTCCGTGCTTGCAGAGAACTTGGAATACAAACATTGGCTGTTTATTCCGAGGCAGACGAACAATCTCTGCATGTTCAACTAGCTGACGAAGCTATCTGTATTGGACCTGCACAAAGTTCAGAAAGCTATCTCAGGGCAGACCGCATTATTAGTGCAGCCGAAGTTGCAGATGTTGATGCAATCCATCCTGGTTATGGATTTTTATCAGAAAACGCTGAATTTGCTGAACAATGTGCATCATGTAACATAAATTTCATAGGTCCCAAAGCTGAAACAATCCAGAAGATGGGTGACAAAGCAATGGCTCGTGAAACTGTTGCAAAAGCAGGTGTTCCAATCATTCCTGGAAGCGATGGACCCATAGAAAATGAATCCGAGGCCATCAAGGTAGCTCAAAAAATTGGATTCCCAGTTATTATTAAAGCAGTAGCAGGCGGTGGAGGTAGGGGCATGAGAATTGCACATAATGCAGTTACCTTTGCTCGTGAATTCCAATCAGCTAAACTCGAGGCAACCAAAGCCTTTGGTAATGGGTCTCTGTATGTAGAAAAATACTTAGAAAACCCTAGGCATATTGAATTTCAAGTTCTTGCAGATAAACATGGAAACATTATCCATCTTGGCGAAAGAGATTGTTCCGTGCAAAGAAGACATCAAAAGGTTATCGAAGAAGCTCCTTCTCCTTTTCTCGACAAAAACTTGCGGGCAAGGATGGGCAAAGCCGCGGTCAAAGCATCTCAGGCTGCTGATTATATTAACGCAGGCACAATCGAATTTTTAGTCGATGCTAAGGGAAATTTTTATTTCATTGAAATGAATACTCGTATCCAAGTAGAACATGCTGTCACCGAAGAGGTGACAGGCATTGATTTGATTAAAGAACAAATTCAAATTGCATCCGGTAACCGGCTTTCCTTGTCTCAAAAAGATATTACTTTCTCAAAACATGCCATTGAGTGTAGAATATGTGCAGAGAACCCAGCTCGTAATTTTTCTCCATCTCCAGGAACGATAAACTTGTACTACGCCCCAGGAGGTCATGGAGTACGTGTAGATTCGCATGTATACGGCGGATACACTGTATCCCCCTACTATGATAGTATGATTTCTAAATTAATCACTTTTGGGAGCACTCGTAAAATCGCTTTAGATAGAATGTATCGTGCTCTCAGCGAGTATATAGTTCGGGGTATTGACACAAATGTCGAATTTCTTAAGGCAGTTATATTAGATCCTGGCTTCAGACAAGGAGATGCAACAACCTCTTACATAGAAGAGTTTTTATCTCGTGCACCAAAAGATGTTTTCCGAAAACAAAATTAGATACATAGCCCAATTTGAAAAATGACAAAAAAAAAGAATGAAGCTGACACTTTGGATTCAATCCCAAACTTACCAGATAACTCCAACGGCCTAGGATCAATAAGAATCAACCACAGCGTGATTGCTGGTATCGTTCGTTTAGCTACTCAGTCAGTCAAAGGAGTGGTCAATGTTGGAGGTGCAGGAGTTGTCGAAGGCCTGACTGATTTCTTTGCTAAAAAAGAATCTGAAAGAGGGGTTAGTGTCACTGAATGTGAAGATGGCGGGTACGAGATAGAAGTCAGAGTGGTTTTAAGATTCGGAGTGGACCTAGCAAAAACTGGAACTGTGATTCAAGACTCCATTCGTGAACAAATTCTCTCAATGACTGGCAATCATGCCAAAATTATCAATGTTGTAATTGATGACATCAAGCAAGAGGCTTTTGAACAAGACGATGACTCCGATGATTCATGGTCCGGACCTAATTCGGAATAACTTCTTAAGGCTTGGATGCTTACCCCACTCAAAGAGTATCTCTTTCTAGGTGGCAAAGCTGCTTTAGATTCGCATATCCTTTGGTATGGATTACTCCTTTGTATCTTCTTAATTTTCTTATTGTGGACGATACGAAAGCTCAGATCTGAATTACTCCCAGTTTTTAATGATGATGATGGTTCGGTAGAAATCACACCCCAAGCTCTTCGTGAACTTGTTAAAAAATGTTGTACTTCTACTCCAGGTATTCACTCCTCTTCCACTTCCATAGGTTTTTCTCATTCTAAACTTAGACTGAAAGTACAAATCCGCATAGATCAAAATTCCCAAGTAAAGGAAACCAGACTTCTGCTAAAGCAAAAACTTGAAACTACACTTCTTGAAAATCTCAATTGTACTCACTTCGGAGGAATCGACATTGTAATTAAAGGATTTAACCTTAGCGAAGATAATTAAATAATTTATTATTTAAATAATAGTCTACTCCAACTTACTTTCTAGATTTGCTAACTAAGCCGACCAAAATTAATTGGGATTTCTTTACCTCTTAGAAGAACCTTCCATCCATCTAATTTCCGATTTTCCAAATTTTCAGATTTAACCCAAGCAGTACCAATTGGTCTTGAGAAACTTGGGGAAAACCCACCAGAAAGGACTCGACCGGCTTCATTTTCAAAAGGGTCAATAATAACAGAATCTTTTCTGGGGATTCTACCACCTTTGGCACTGTAATACTCAACGTAGCCAGACGACCCATTTTGCTTTTCATTCCTCAAAGCATTGTCACCCAAAAAAGAATTCTTATTCCAACCGACAGCCCACCCAAGCTTTGCTTGAAGAGGGGAAATGGATGCAGACAGTTCATTTCCATACAAAGGATACCCAGCTTCCAGTCTCAAACTATCTCTTGCAGCTAAACCAGCCCACCTTATGCCATTCTCAGAACAAATACTGGCTAATCTTTCAAGGATTTTCTTGGAACAATAAATTTCGAATCCATTTTCACCTGTATAACCGGTACAAGCTAAAAGAACTTTTTCTCCAAAAAGATTAGGCCTAATGAATGACATTTTTTTTACATTAGACAATTGAATACCTAAGATATGTTCCAAAACAGAAGAGGAAGATGGTCCTTGGAAAGCAAGCAGACCAAGAGTTTCAGAAAGGTCAATAACTTCGCAGTCGGAAGTACTCTTTTTATCCAATAAATGTCTAAAGTCTCTTTCTGTGTTCGAGGCGTTTACGCACAGTAGAAACTTATCTTTATCCAATCGATAAATAATCAAGTCATCAATCACTCCACCCTTTTCATCACACATCAATGTGTATTGTGCCCCACCAACTAAGCAGTTTCTTAAATCATTTGTAAGCATGTAGTTAAGAAACTCCAAAGCATCCTGCCCTGAGACTTCAATTTGTCCCATATGACTAACATCAAAAACTCTTAAATCTTCTCTTACTCCTGCATGTTCCTCTAAGCTACTACCGAAAGAGATTGGCATTTCCCATCCAGCAAAAGAAGCAAATTTAGCGTTATTTTTAACGTGAAAGTCCTTAAGGTGAAGTTTTTTTAATACATCCATGATCAAAGCTTGCAAACATGGCGTTGAAGGTTTTGTTTGTCAGCATAAATGAGCTAATCGCCCAACTTCTAGGAGGATTCTAATACTCGCATGACCTCAGATTTGGTTTTTGCCATTACCCTTACCATTGGTGTTTCAGCTTTATGTTCTATTCTTGAAGCGATGATTCTCAGTGTAACCACTGCTGAGATTGAAAATTTCAAAAACAAAGCTCCCAGAAGGGGAATTCTTCTAAAAAGATACCGGGATGAAATCAATGAAACCAGTTCTGCAATTCTAAGTCTAAATACAATAGCAAACACCTTGGGCGCCACATTAGTGGGAGGATTGGCCGAGAAGTCTTTTGGCGGAGGAGAAAATTCTCTTCTAATTTTTGCTTGTGGGATGACTGCGGGAATACTTTTCTTTGCCGAAATTCTCCCCAAAAATCTGACTGTTTCCTACAGATCTGAAATGCTCTTCCTCTTAGTTCCTCCTCTGGTGATAGTAAGGTGGTCGATGTCTCCCATTTCTAAATTATGCAAGGTAACAATGAGTTTAGTTGTACCAGCAAGAGAAAAAAAAGCAGATGAAGATGAGGAGGAGATAATATTATTAGCCCGAAAGGGAGCAAAGGACGGAACCCTTACTAATGAAGAGAGTGACCTTGTGACCAATGCCTTAAAGCTCGATGATGTAAAAGTTTCTAAAATCATGACACCACGCACGGTAACTTTTACATTAGATGAAACATTGACAATAAAAGAGACCTTCGAAATGCACCCCAATATACCCTTCGCTCGATTCCCTGTTTTCTCAGATAATATTGATGAGATTTCTGGAATTGTAAGGCGCAGAGACCTCTACAATGCAATGCTTGAAAAAAAAGGTGAGTCTACCCTCTCGGCAATCTCAAAAGACCCCCTATTTATTCCTGAGAATGCTACTGCAGATAAAGCACTCAGGCTTTTACTTTCAAAACATTGCCAGTTATCAATTGTAGTAGATGAATTTGGATCAGTATCGGGTGTGCTAGCCCTTGAGGATATTGTGGAAAGTATACTTGGACAGGAAATTTTTGAACATGATGATCTTGCTGTGGATATGCGCGAATTAGCAAAAAGAAAACATCTTATTCAAGAGTAATTATTGAATATCCTGATACAATCATGGACATATTTTCAGCAGAATTAAATCCTTATTGGGTACATAATCTGAGCCCATTTCTTTTCGAATTTACAGGTTCATGGACAGATTGGGGACCGGGCGGAATTAGATGGTATGGCGTTTCCTACTTAATAGGATTTATTACCGCTTATTTATTACTTGTTAGAGCTTACAAGCACGGCAAGAGCCCCTATGACAAAGAACAATCTATTAACCTGATGACATTCCAAGTTTTGGGAGTTTTACTTGGGGGTAGGATTGGATATGCAATTTTATATCAAACTGAAAAAATTCTAGAGGATCCACTTTTCATTTTGCGGGTTTGGGAAGGAGGAATGGCAAGTCATGGTGGTTTTATTGGAGTTATAATCGCCACTGTTTTTTATGTTCGCCAATCCAAACAGAGTTTCTGGCCCGTCGCAGATTTAATAGCCACAGTTGTCCCACCTGGCTTCTTTTTTGGAAGAGTAGCCAATTTTATTAATGGTGAACTATGGGGAAAAACAACAGATGTAGCATGGGGAGTTCTATTCCCAAGAGCTCCTGACTTCGCAATGGGCATAGCACGGCATCCCTCGCAAATTTATGCAGCGTTGCTAGAAGGCTTATCTGTTTTTCTTTTCATGCAATACCGATTTTGGCTTACGAATGTTTTTGAGACCAGGCCCGGTCGCCTAGGGGGTGAGTTTCTGTGTGCATATTCCATTGCCCGCATAATAAGTGAATTCTATCGCGAACCTGATGCTTCTCTTATTTTTGAGATTTCGAGAGGTCAGTTCTACTCCCTCATCTTACTCTTTTTCGGAGTTCTCGTTATATTCATTGCCGAAAACAAACATTCAACTCAGTCTTAATTTGGAATCTTCCAATTATTTTCATTGAGATGATTTCTTTATTGTGAATGCTTTCTCTTTGACAGTTCACAAAAAACGCTGACAAACATTAAGTGTTTAAAATTGTAATTCATGATCAGCAATCTTTTCGGTTTCCTTTCCAACGATATTGGTATCGATCTTGGCACGGCCAACACATTGGTCTTTGTTAAAGATAGAGGTATCGTATTGCGAGAACCCAGTGTTGTAGCGAGATACAAAACCAGCAAGAAGGTATGTGCTGTTGGTTCCGAAGCGAAACGAATGCTTGGAAGGACTCCTGGAACAATCGAAGCTCTCCGTCCGATGAAAGATGGTGTCATAGCCGACTTTGAAATATCCGAAGCAATGCTTCGCTATTTCATCGAAAAAGTTGATAAAAGGAAACTGGTTCCTCCCCGTGTCGTCATCGCAGTACCTTCAGGCATAACTGCTGTTGAAAAAAGAGCTGTAAAAGATTCGGCAATACGTGCTGGAGCTCGTGAGGTCCTTCTGCTTGGAGAGCCTATGGCTGCTTCAATTGGTGCCGGCCTTCCCATTCACGACGAGTATGCCAATATGATTGTTGATATTGGTGGTGGAACAACGGAGGTTGCTATAATTTCCATCTCAGGAGTTTCTTTCCAAAGAAGTATACGAGTTGGTGGTGATGAACTTGATGAAGCAATTGTAAGTTACATGAAACGGGCTTATGGTCTATTAATTGGAGAGCGTACAGCTGAAGAAATTAAGTTCACTGTTGGCTCTGCTGCGCCCCTAGAGTCAGGTGAACTTAGCATGGATGTACGAGGTCGAGATTCGACTGCTGGTCTACCCAAAACCATTCACATCACCTCTCAAGAAATTCGTGAAGAAGCCCTCAAAGAAGTCGTACAGCAGATAACTGATTTAGTCAAAAATGCATTAGACCGTTGTCAGCCTGAACATTCGGCCGACTTAATTGACAGAGGAATTGTGCTTGCAGGAGGTGGGGCACTTATTCGTGGTCTCGACCAAGTGATTAGCGATGCTACTGGTTTAACCGTAATCCAAGCAGAAGATCCACTGAGCTGTGTAGCCAACGGTACTGGGGAATTCCTAAATCTTTTAGACAGCTTAAGTCGCGAACAAATTGACCGGTTGGTCACCCAGTAAATTGTACTAAATTGGCTGTGCCCAAGGACAGGCCCAATCTCGGACCTTTTGCAATCTTAGGTGTTTTTCTTTTCATTTGGACCCTCATTCCATCTTCCTGGAAAGCTGTTACAAAAACGAAATTTGACGAATTCCATGCACCTCTATGGGAAATCACTTCCCGCTTAGATGATCTATCTGACTACTGGGGACATCTTTCAGACTCTAAGAAAACGCTAATTGCCAAGAATCGTGACCTTGCAAGGATTAGGGCCGATTTTGATGTCCAATCCGAAAGAAAACTAACATTGGAAAATGAATTAGCTAAAATTAATGGCCTAAAAGCATATGTAAACTCTTTAGAACTCCAACTTGGACTAGATCAAGCAAGGTCCTACAGACCCATTATTGCAAGAGTAAGTCATCGATCCCTATCCGGGTGGTGGCAGTCATTATCAATCAGAAAAGGAACCATAGATGGCCTATATCAAGGACTGGGTGGCGTCTTTTCAGATGGGATTGCTGGTCGTTTAATCCAAGTCGATTCAAACTTTGCTAAACTCGAACTTGCATGTAATTCAAATTTTAGAATCGTTGGGACTTTCCGGGGGGATGATAGGCCTGTCACATTCCAAGGTGGCGGGATCCTTGCGGGTGGAAGACCATGGGGTATGGTTTTAGATGTTCCACACGACCTTAGCGCTAGCCAAGAAAATCCACTTACATTAGTTACCTCAGACCTAGGGGGCACATTTCCCAGTGGGATTCCAATTGGAAAAGTAATCGAACTAGAAGAAAGTGGCGATGGTTTATTTAAAACTGGTTTGGTTAAGCTATCAAATAATCTTAGTAAATTGTCTGAGGTTACTATTTTAGTCCCAGACTCTCAAAATTAAGACTGAAAAATGGAAAATTCTAGCCGTTGCCTTATCACCCTCTTTCTAGCTAATCTTTTCCTGATATTTTGCTTAAATACCATTAACTCAACTTTAGGCTGTTTTGGCATATTTATTTATATTCCCGCCATTTTTTTTATACCAACCGTTCAAAATTTAGATCATTTTCGGGCACTATTTCTCCTTTTCATTTCTGGACTCTTTTATGACCTGAGTATTCTTACAGAATTAGGTTTTCATGCATTCATTTTTTGTTTTTGTTATTTGATTTGGCAGGAAGTCTTTAGGCTAGGAAAAAAAAGTCTTTTGGTTCATCCAATCATTCTCCAAGTCTCGCTTAATTCAATATTGATCGTTACCTGGATAAGTTATTACTCCATTATTTTAGGAAATCAAAATTGGACCTTCGGCAGGATTTTCATGGACTTGATTGTATCTTCATTGGCAATTATACCCATTGCCTTTTGGTACCCCCGTTTTTGTGAATCATTGATAGAATTTTTCCGTGCCAATTCCCGAAAACTACTCACTTAGTGGCAGATGAAATTCTTTGAAAAATACTTGCCTGAAAAGAGACGATTAAGAATTTTTGCCTGGGTTTACCTCTCTCTATTCATAATTTTATTCGGTTACCTTTTTTTTTGGCAGATAATTGAAAAAGCTAAATATGATGAGAAAGAAAGGATACAAGGGCAAAGAAGAATACTAAGGCCTGGAGCAAGGGGCGATGTCATGGATAGAGAAAACAGACTCCTCATCGGAAACAAAGCTCACTATTCAGCAAACTTACATTTAGAAATGCTCAGCAATGAAATTTGGGAAAGGAAAATTGCAATTAGAAGGATGTCTTCGCAAATCCGTGAAGATTTATTACAACGAGACCAACTTAGTATTTACGACTTATTCAACTACTGCCGATCAATCGATCACATTTTAGAACGCGGAATACACATAAATGGAAAAACTAAAAATACTGGCGTGGCACCCCTCATTTTATTAAATCAAAAACCTCTCACAATAAATTTAAAAACTAAAGGATATTGGGAGTGTTTTATTGATACAAAATTAATAAAAAATTTAAATTCAATCAGCGCACGGGAAGTGAATGGTGAAATCAATGTATCCGTGGCTGGTCTTTTTACATTACCTTTTTTACTGAATCATGAAGGGATCCCGAAAACACGGTTTAAAAGGAATCAGCACTCCGGTTCCTGGTATGAATCATTTATTCCACCCCCAGAGATAGAGTTTATCCCCTTTTCTACCAATGGATTTTCGTACACCTGGGAAGCTCGGTATTCAGTTGCCTTAGATTATTTGAAGGAAATAAACCTTTTAACGGGCAGAAACGCTGTTTTAAGCATGGAACAATTACAAAAACATTGGCGGCGTAAATTGGTTCTCCCTCTCGAATTGTGTGTGAATTTGACGAGTCAAGAATATGCAATTCTCATAGAAAAACTACCCGCCAATTCCCCCATTCAAATCCAAGCTAAAGCAGTCCGTCATTATCCGCATAAATTTCTTGCATCCCATGTATTAGGATATGTGGGTAGCGGTTACGAAGCCGACCCTGATACTTTATCAGCCTCTGACCTGGCTACTTTCGAAATTCAAGGAAGAACAGGAAAATCTGGCGTTGAAAAAGTATTTGATCACAAACTTAGAGGCAAAGATGGGGGGGACATTTGGATAGTCAACCCCATGGGCTCACGTTTCGAGAGAGTAAAAAGACAACCATCAGAAAAAGGACAATCTATCCAACTTGCTCTTGACCTAGATCTACAAAAAATTGCCGAAGACTCAATTGACCAAATGGTTGAAAGAGTTGCGGAGCAAAGAAAACTTCCAGACGAAAACTGGGCACGCACTCTTGAAAGAAGAACAAATCGGGCACTTGCAGGAACCAATGAAACAGAGGTCAGAGCAGAATTGCTTCTTTCAGCTTTTAAGGATGCACCCTTCCCCCTTACAGGAAAACAAGCTTCTACCGTCGCTGGGTTCAAAGGAACCGAGAAAGATGCCAATAAGTTATTAGCTCACCTGTATGCACAAGGAGTTTTGCAATATGGAAAAAAGAATAATAATTCTTATGAAATATCTCCGCCTCCGACTCCTCCTGGAGCAGCTGTACTCTTAGATCTAAAAACCTTTGAAATACTCGCACTAGCAAGTAAACCGAACTATGATCTGAGCAGTTTAACTCCTTACATTTCTCAAAAAGCTTACAATGAAATTCAAAGGAAAGAAGCTTGGCTACCTAGGGCGTGGCACCCTGGGTACGCCCCTGCATCTCCATTCAAATTGGTAACAGCTTTAGCTGGCCTTCGATCCTCTCTTATCAAACCAGAAGAAACTTTTCTTTGCGAAGGGATTTATCGGGGCATGAAATGTCATGTTCACCCAGGACAGCATGGAGAACTTCAACTCAGCCAGGCAATTTCACAAAGTTGTAATGTTTATTTTTTTAGGTGTGCTGAAAAAATGGGTCATAAAGCATTGATCAATGAGGCAAGACTCATGGGAATGGATAAGAAACCACAACTTGACTTACCGAAACTTAGGGATTCCCCTATCTTGCCAGATCCAGAATGGAAAAAGCAAAAGATTGGTGTTAATTGGACTCTGGAGGACACTTTCAACATTTCAATTGGCCAAGGCGGACTAAGGCAAAGCCCTCTTCAAATGGCCTGCTTAATTGCTAAGCTCGCCGTTAACCAAGCTGACATAAAGCCAAGTATATTAAAAAATAAGCAAATGAATGCTCATTCTGTAAAACCTTTAATTGATCGTGAAAGCCATGCGGCCATTATTGAAGGCATGGTTCGTGCAACGACTGAAGGAACAGCACGTAGATGTAGAATAAACAACATCTCAATTGCTGGTAAGACGGGCACGGGGCAATGGAGAAACCATAACATGAAGTTGAACCTTGCTTGGTTTGTTGGCTTCGCTCCAGCCGAGAACCCAAGAGTTGCTATATCGGTGCTGATTGAGGGGGTAATCCCACAAGACCAAGTTCAGGGTGGTTTGACCGCTGCCCCCATAGCTAGGGATATTTTGGCCGCATATTTTTCTAAATACTCAAAAAATAGTCTCTAAAATAATCCTCCACTCAAACGCTTATATTCATGGTTGCAACTCCTTCGACAATGTTACCACTGGGAACAATTGCTCCCAAAATTAACTCTCTTGATACAACAAAAAATCAACTATATTCACTGGATGGACCTCATGGTGAGAGTGCTCTACTGGTGTGTTTCATCTGCAATCATTGTCCTTATGTTGTACATCTTCTTGATTCGCTGATTTTCAATTGTAATAGATGGAGGGAAAGGGGCGTAAAAACAATATTCATTTCGTCTAATGACATCATCCATTATCCTGATGATTCTCCCGAAAACATGTCTCAACTGGCATCAAAGTATAATTTTCCTTGTCCTTACCTCTATGATGAGAAACAAAAGATTGCTAAAGCCTATCACGCTGCGTGCACTCCAGACTTTTACCTTTTTGATAGTAAGCATCAACTATTTTACAGAGGACGGTATGACGAATCTCGACCAGGTAATCAAATTACCCCAACAGGAAAAGATCTTGGAGATGCGGTTGATTCCCTTTTGAATGAAGAATCTTCACCAGTTGAACAAAAGCCTAGTTTAGGTTGTAATATTAAATGGAAGAAAAATAACGAGCCTGAATACTTTTCAAAATAGCATTAATACCCTACTTCGTAGTCATTACATAAACGCCATCCCAATCATCACCTGGAGGGTTCTCTTTCATAACTTTGCATCGATCAATTAATATCATGGATGGATTATCCTTAACACCAGGAGTGACTCCTGGTTTGTTTGGTTCCATCCCTTTGGCTTTCTCAAACAAACTGAGTGCCCCATCCCAATCCTGCAATAAGTACCTGTCTATTCCCTGTTTAAAACAATCAAGGCAATCCTGTGTCTCTTGAGACAATTCAGACATAAATCCAGTAGGCTCATACATAGCAACAGGTTGTGATCTTCCCTTGACCACAATTTTATCGAGATAGCGGAACGCTATGTCGTCACGAGTTTTTTCAGAAGCTAATTTAGTTTCTTCAGTAACCATGATGTAAGCTCCATAAGCCTTAGCCCCACTCTCACAACGGGCGGCGAGGTTAACCATGTCTCCCATCATAGTATAATTAAATCTATCTAAAGCACCCATATTACCGACAGTTGCGGTGCCAGTATTACATCCAATACGCGTTTGCATTTGGGTCACAAGACCATGACATTTACCCCATTTTTCAACTTCGGGCACCCATTTTTTGCGCAATTCAATCTGCTTTTGTTGCATTAGAATAGATGTTCTAACCGCCTGATATGCATGATCCTTCATCGGAATCGGAGCACCATACATTGCAACAATTGCATCACCGATATACTTATCAAGTGTACCTCGTTCTTCCTGCAAGATGTTCGTCATTGCGGTTAGATACTCGTTCATTAGGTCGACAAGACCAGTTGGTGTAAGAAGCTCAGAGAAACTTGAAAAAGCTTGGACATCACTAAAAAAAGCAGTGATGGAGGTCTCTTCACCACCCAAAGACGGCTCCTCTCCAGATGCAACCATCTGCTCCACCAAGTCAGAGGAAACATAACTTCCAAACATTCCCTTAAGCTTACCTTTTGCTTTTTGCTCTATCACAACCATGACCGCTAATCCGATAAATGATGTACTCAATCCAGCGCAAGCTGGTGCGGAAATTGGCCATACAACATGAGATTGAGCGAAAGTTTCAAAGCTCAGGAAAACATAGCCAAGAAGCAGGAGAATTCCCCCAGCCTGTACCCAACTAGCATGATTGCCTTGGTAAACTGCAAGGAATGCCATGAGGATAGAAATTAAAAGGGTAGCCGCATGATCAACCCTTATGGGCAAGCGGTGCAAGAATTCACCAGTGGTAAGAGTTTTAATTAAATTTCCATGAACGCTGACTTTGGGTACAGCCGCACTATCAAAAGGGGTAGGAGCCAAGTCCTGAAAAGTTTTTTCCTCAGGGCCGATCAAGACAATACTATCTTTAAAAGTACCAAAGAAATTTTCTATTCTTTCCATTTCCTCGTTTTGAATAGCTAAGTTTTGCATATTCTCATTAAGTGCTCTTTCAATCTTTTTCTTTTGGGCAAGAAAATTGGAATCTTTTGGGTTTTCACCTAAAGCTAATTCAATTTTCCCCAAGTATTCAGGACCCTTCAATCGATTAATAAATTGAGACAGAGCATTGATATTTTCAGACACTTGGTCGTGAAAGTTGGCATAATCTAAAATATCCTTCATTCCACACATGGGATTATAAGGTGATAACACGCTTGGTGGTATAAAGTAATAGGCAATCCCATTAATTACACGTTTAAAACTCTCGAAGCTTGGGATCTCAGGATCTCCTGGTGATGATTCTAATAATTTTTTCGCTATTTCTACTAGGGAACTTTCAACTCCCAGACTCTCCATCGATTCAGGCAATTCAGCATTGTTAATTGGAACATTAAGACCATCAACTCTCTCAAGAAATAGCCTAAATATTTCAGGAACGAGTCGAAGATACTCAGGTAGATCCTGATCGCCAAAGGCACGCTTCGCTTCACGAACAAGTTCTTTCTCTGGCAGATTATCAGTCCAAGAAGAAAACCAATTAACTTCCAACCACTGATCCTCTACCAAAGGTGCCTCTGCGATTACTTTTCCGTTCTTGGCAATTATGGAAAGAGAAGATTTATCTTCCGCTATACGAACATTTTGGTGGTCCAGACCATAGTACGCAAGTAAGCACTCCAATCCTAAAGTGTACACATTTCCTTCTTTGTACAGAGGCATGACATTGGGTAACGATTCAATTAATTTACCCGGGCCTTCGTCCCCTTGATCTCGTTTATAAACCAAACGGAGTGTGTCCTTATATTCAACTAATTCAGTAGCTTCTTTTCCTTGGTATCGAAGAAGCAACTTTTCGGTTTTCGAAATGGTCTGCCTGGATGTGGAAGACTGCTCTTTAAGTTCAGCTAATTTTGACGCAGCGCCTGCAAGTCGAGGCATTAATTCATCTAATTTTTCCTGAATAGTTTTAATACTATTTTTGATTTCCAACCTCAACTTATCTTTCTTTACTTCCGATAAGGAATTGTCTGAATTATTTTTTGCAGATCGCTCGATTATTTTACGGAGTTCCTGTACACGATTCTTTCGTTGAGATATTTGCGGCTCAATAACCGCGGCGAGCCCAGGATTTGCCTCAAGGGTGAGAGAAAAGTTTTTAATTTCACCGGAAACTCTCTCAATCTCCTCAACCACTGCCTCGGTGCCGTTCTGTTTTTGGATTTTACCTCCTAGGAGATTGTGTACTTCAACCAGCAAAACATCCCGACGGTCTTCCCTGTTTTTAATTTGCACTCCTAAGACAGCCTGCAATGCAGAGTTGGCCTTTAGCGTCTCCTGCAATGTCTTAATTTCTTGATCAATGGATTGTATTCTAGACATCCCGTCTTCTAGTTTTGAAATCTTTTCACTCAGGTGGTTTCGGTCTTCAGATAAACTGGCCACTCTCACCCCCACCTCTCCTAATTTCCTCTCAATAGATGAATCTTTGATTCGCAACTCGGATAACTTTTCCGTTAATTCTTTTATCTCAGACTCATTTTGAGAAGGAAGCTCAAACCCAAGGACACTCTTTTTTCCTCCCAAGATGTTGTAGGCATGAGCCTTTCCACCAGCAGGAAACCAAAGAGGCACCCACCTTGGCACTTCATCCACTGCTCGAAATGGAGGAACAGTGAAAGAACCCATCCTACCAAGATAATTACCATCCTGATAACTCTGCAAAGGATAAGTAGGTGATTCCGGGTAACTAAATTTTCCCGACTGAAGTGAATATCCATCCACAAACATGGGAGGAAATGCACTGGCCTCAATCCCTTTAACGAAAGGAGTAGGAACCCCAGAGTATAAACAGCCAAGAACAACTTGCTCGGGAAACGCAGAAACCAGATTCCCCATCGCCAAGTCACTCCGATATGAGTTTTCTTTGGGAACCATACTCGACATACTTTTGGGGGTAAATCCAAAGTCGAAACCAACAGATCTTGCCTTACCTATTTCAAGTAATGTCATGGCAGTATCTCGAAAAAAAGCACGATCCCATGGTCTCTCTCCAACTCCATTCATCGATAAAGTCTCCGCATCAAAATTAACATAGGTGACTTTGGGGATCCTGGGGATGGTCGTATTATCCTCGAGAGTAATCCAGTCTTCTTGATCAGGATCTATTGCTTGAGCAATCTCACCACGATAGACCATCCTCCAATCAACAGTTTTTGTCTTGAGGTAATCAAGGTAGCCCAAGTGGTTAATCATCATCCAAATCAAAGGGATGGGCAATAGGGCGATGAAAATTCTTTTAGATTCCTTGCTTAGTTTAAACATTTTACCGAAATAAGTGATAGTGATTAACCTTGAGCATTTGAAGGTAAGCAAAGTCGGCAAGCTGAAAAATAATACAGGAATCCAAAATCAGATCTTTTACCTTGGACAAATAACTTCTTTGGTTACGCTGATGTCTTTGGAATATTTTTATGAATACTTTTGATTCTTCCTCAAAACCTCCTGCTCCAGAAGAGCAAGAATTAATCAAAAACGAATCTGCATGGGTTTCTTTGCTTAAGCAAGAAATCGGGCAAATTATAATTGGTCAAAAATATTTGATAGACCGTCTAATAGTTGGTCTTCTATCTAATGGTCATATCCTTCTTGAAGGGGTACCTGGGCTTGCCAAAACCCTTGCCGTCAAAACACTTTCAAATTGTATTAAGGGGGAATTCAAGAGAATTCAGTTTACCCCTGATTTATTACCAGCAGATGTTATTGGTACTTTAATTTACAGCCCTAATAAAGGGGAGTTCTCTACCAAAAAAGGCCCCATTTTCACTAATCTGTTACTTGCCGACGAAATTAATCGTGCCCCTGCCAAGGTGCAGAGTGCCCTTCTTGAAGGGATGCAGGAGAGGCAGGTTACCATAGGTGATCAAACTTACGCCCTCCCTCAACCCTTTCTTGTACTTGCGACTGAGAATCCAATTGATCAGGAAGGTACCTACCCATTACCAGAAGCACAAATGGATAGATTCATGCTTAAGTTACTGGTGAACTATCCGGACCGTGAAGAAGAGCTCCAGATTCTCAACTCTAACGCTACCTCTAAGGAGGCAAGGCAAGTCAACCAAGTCGTAGATGCGGAGACGATCTTCCGTTCTCGTAAGCTAATCGACCAGGTTTACCTCGATAACAAGTTGAAAGGATACCTAGTCGACCTTGTTTTAGCCACTCGCCAACCTAATGAACATGGAGCTTCAGAACTAGAATCTTTTATTCGGTTCGGAGCCTCTCCAAGAGCAACAATCAGTCTTGCCATGGCAAGCAAAGCTGTAGCTTTTATGCAGGGACGGAGCTTTGTAACGCCTCAAGACATCAAAGATATTGCTCCCGATGTCCTTAGGCATCGGGTCATGATAACTTATGAGGCGGAAGCAGAAAATGTAGACAGCGATCAAGTGATCCAAAAAATTCTCGATACCGTTCCAGTTCCCTAATAAACCATTCTTCAGTCTTTAAACAGATTATAAGTTTTAGATTTACTAAAATGAGTGAACCAGACCCCGAGTTTACGCGGGAAATTTTGCGTAAAGTACGGCAAATTGAAATACGCTCAAACCGCCTAGTTTCTGAAGTTTTGGCCGGCTCTTATCATAGTGCATTCAAGGGCCAAGGTATTGACTTTGAAGAAGTAAGGGAATATCAACCAGGAGATGAAGTAAGGACAATTGACTGGAATGTAACCGCTAAGGTGGGCACTCCCTTTGTGAAGCAATATAGAGAAGAGCGGGAGCTAACTGTAATGATCGCGGTAGATGTTTCCGATAGTCTTCTCTACGGTTCAAGCAATCAAAATAAGCGAGAAAAACTTGCAGAACTATCTGCCTTGCTTGCTTTTTCGGCTAGTCGCAACGGCGATAAGGTGGGTATGCTCTTGTTTACGGATCAGACCGAGCTTTACCTTCCTCCTGCTAAAGGGAAAAAACATGTTCTTCGCATTTTACGGGAAATTCTTTTTCATCCGTGTAAGTCAAGAGGCACCGAACTCAGTACAGGTATTCGATTTCTTAACCAAGTTATGAGAAGACGTGCCGTTGTTTTTCTACTTTCAGATTTTATGGTTCTAGAAAACCCGAAAGAGGAGGAGTCGCGGATGGAAATCTTTCTCCAACAAATTTCCACTACCCGCAGAAAACATGATCTTATCTGTGCCCGTATCCATGATCCAATTGAAAAAATTATTCCGCAAGTTGGATTAGTGGAGTTCGAAGATCTGGAAAGTGGGGAGTGCCTAACCGTTGATACTAATTGTCGAGACTTTCGAGATCAGTACAGCATTACTTACAGAAAAGAAGAGGAAGAACTGAAGCATAATTTACGTCGGAAAGGCATTGATATATTTGATTTTCCTACAAATGCTGAATACGCAAACGCCCTGCAGGAGTTCTTTCATATGAGAGAAAATAAACGCCGATGAAACTCGATGTTTCATTGCCCAAGTCTTATCTGCTCGACCCTCATGTAGAGACAGACTCCCCTACCCCAATCTTCAAATCTACCACTCAGATAATAAGTGAAAATTGGGGAGTCTTGATTTGTTTTGGGCTTATCCTAATAGGATTTCTATTATTTTGGCTTTGGAAAAAAAACAAGAGGGCAAGCAAGCAAGAACTAGTTCCTACTCCGATTATTGACCCTTACAAAGAAGCAATGCTTGAAATTGACCTTTTACAAACTGCCAAGCCAAAGTTAGAACCCAAACCCTTTATTTTTAGACTCTCGCAAATTCTTCGCGTCTACGTTCAGCAACAGTTCAACCTTCCAGCACTTGAACTTACTGGGGAGGAGTTCATCACAGAAATTACCCATAACTCATTTCTCCAAAAAAACTTTGAGCAGACCCTGCGGGCATTTGTCCAAAAAGGAGACCTGATCAAATATTCTCCTCTTTCATCTAGAGATGAGGAACTAAACGAATTACTTAATTCCGCTAAAGGATTTATACAAGATGCCCATAAAAAATGGGAGGTAGAACAATCCGCCAGATCGGAAGGAGCAACTTCCTCACATTAGTACACCTACAACCATGATGGAATTGTATAATAACTTGGTTTGGGGAGAACCCGCTTGGGTTTTTTTGGTGATTTTATTTCCTCTTCTTTATTTCATTCGAAGAAAGAAAAAGTACCCCATTCCAAGAATTCGATTCCCTACCATTTCACACATTCGATCATCGTTTAATCATAAAATAACAAGATGGATCTGGCTCCCCAAAGCATTGCGCAACTTTGCTCTGTTGTTTCTAATCTGCAGTCTTTGCCGCCCCCAACTTAATCAAAGCACTGAAACTATCTTGTCCAGTGGCGTGGATATCGTCTTAGCCATTGATCTGTCCGCATCCATGCTTGCCCTTGATATGAGTGAAGCGAGGAATCAAGAAGTCACCCGCCTAGATGTGGTCAAAGATGTTCTTCAAGATTTCATTAAACAAAGGAAATATGACCGAATCGGATTAGTTGCATTCTCAGTCGACCCTTATTTGGTAAGTGCACTGACATTGGACAAGGCACATCTGCAAAGAAACCTCGAAAGGTTACGAGTTGGATTAACCCACGAAACAGGAACCAACTTAGGGTCTGCACTCGCTGAGGGGATTAATCGTCTTAGACCATTGAAATCCAAATCCAAAATTTTAATTCTTTTAACCGATGGTAAAGATGAGCCTCCGCCTCCTCATAGCCCACTAATTTTTGCCCATGGAGCCAAGAAGGATGGCGTAAAAATTTACACCATTGCAATCGGAACAAATTCTCGCACAAGGACCTATCTTTTTGACTCTTCAGTCAAAGATCTACTCCGTGCTCCAAATGGTCAACCAATTGTGCGTATGGCTCATTACCCTGTGGATGAGGAGGTGTTGAAAAATATTGCTGATGTAACGGGTGGTAAATTTTTTCAGGCAAAAGATCAATCTGCTTTACGATCGATTTATCAAGAGATTGATCGCCTTGAAAAAACCGATATCGAACTGCAGGTTAATGCCTTATTTGAGGACTTATATCATTGGCCCCTAGGTGCAGCGATCCTCTTACTCCTATTGGAATTTATTTTATCACGCACAATCTATCTAAGAATCCCATGAGCTCATTTAGTCGCCCAGAAATTCTTGTCTTTATACCTGTTGCTTTAGGAATTTTACTTTTTGTGCATCTACGCTCCAGAAAATTGGCCAAAAAAAGGATAAGGATTCTTGTATCCAAAAAACTGATGAGCAGGCTAATTCCACAATTTTCTGAGAAACGGGCACTTTTAAAATTTATATTTTTTCTTACAAGTATTGTATTCTGTTGCTTCGCACTCTCGGGACCACAGTGGGGCTCGACTCAGAGATCAGTGACCCCTCAAGGAATTGATCTCCTGATCGCAGTTGATCTTTCCAAAAGTATGCTGGCTGAAGATGTATCTCCCAACAGGCTAGAGAGGGTAAAGCTCAACATTTCCAACCTTTTGGATCAGGTAAAGGGAGATCGTGTAGGAATGATTGCTTTTTCGGGAACCGCTTTTCTTCATTGCCCCTTAACACTCGACCATCAGGCATTTTCAAAAACGCTTAATGAATTAGAGGTTGGGCTTATCCCAAAAATGGGAACAGATCTGGGTCAACCTATTGACGAAGCCAGACGGTCTTTTTCTAAAGATGATAAGGATAAATTTTTAATTCTTATCTCAGATGGTGAGGATTTAGAGGGCCGAGGGCTTATGCAAGCTAAGGAAGCAGCAAAAGAAGGTATCCAGATCTTTACTATTGGCATTGGATCAGAGAAAGGAGCTCGCATACCCTCTTCGAAAATCAAGGCTGGGGTCCAAAATTATCTCAAAGACCGCCAGGGTAATGAAATTTTAACAAAATTAGATAAGTCATCATTAGAGAAAATCGCTACGGCTACTGGTGCTCAATATGTTCCCCTGGGACCTACTGGGGAAGGATTGTCCCATGTCTTCAAAGAACTTCGCTCAATTGGCGAAAAAAAGAAAAGGGAACAGCTCTCAACAGAGTTACCTATTGATCGATTTCAGGTGTTTCTTATCATCTCCCTCTTTTTTTTGGTTTTAGAATCCCTGACCATCACCATTAAACCAAAGGGTCGTTCCGGCATAATGCAATGCCTCCTTATTTCACTTTCCTTGCTTGGAGGATGCTGGGTTCCTGATAACGTTGGAAAGGCAGAGCTCGCTTTGGCTGAAGGAATGCCACTCAAAGCAGCTGAGCATTATATCTCAGAGATTGAAATAATTAAAAAATCTGGGAATGAACCCAGTGCAGAACTTCTTCTCAATGCCGGACTCGCTTATTCTCAAGGAAATGACTTCGAGGAAGCCAATTCACTTTTAAACTCATCGCTCGATCTCTCCTTTGATGACCCATCTATACAATCAAAAGCACTCAATGCTTTGGGGAATCTGCATTATCACAAAACGAATCAACACCTTGACAATCAGGATGTAAATTCAGCTAGAAAAACATGGGAGCAAGCCTTGCATAATTACAAATCTGCCTACTCTCTTGATGGTAATTTAAAGGCCCAAACAAATCTCGATTCCTTAAATCAACAAATTAAAAATCGGATTGAATCCATGGTTTCCAAACTAGAAGGCTTGGTATGGCGAGATGTGAATGGAAATGGAAAAAAAGAAAACACAGAACCTACACTTCCCGCATACATTTTTTGGGACAAAAACGGGGATGGAGAACGTAATGCAAGCACAGAACCTTCCATAGCTACAAATAAGCTTGGACAGTTTGCTTTTGAGTGGATATCTGAAACTTATCCAACAAATCTCAACCTAGGTTCGGTGTTAATGGAAAACAATAAAACTACCGAAGCAGAGGTTCTACTTCCCCTTTTCCCTCCTCCTCCCCCGCCCTTCAGTGCAAAGGACGCTAAAAACCATTATGTGGAGATTAAGAAACCAGGACCGAGATTTCTCCCCATGCCTTGGCGGGCTGCCCCATTAATTAAAGGGAAAATATGGAACGACCAAAATAATGATGGAAAATTGGATGTAAATGAGAGTGCTCTTTCAAGTGCGAGTCTCTACTTTGACTTAAATGGTAATTTCCAACTCGATGAAAACGAAAGTTCATTCAAGCCATCAGATGACGGAAGTTTTGCACAACTTGTTCCTCCAGGCCAATATTCACTTTGCGTAAAACCTGACTCTCCCGAAGCCATAATCACTAAACCTGTAGGAGATAATAAAGCCTACTTAACTTGGGTTGATTTCGAAAGTCCATCAGATCTATTACTCTTTGGTATTTTTGACGAACAGTCGGGGGAAAATTCATCGCAACAATCCCAGGACCAAAGCAATGAGGGAGAGGAAACAAACGACCCAAACAACCAGTCTAATTCCCAAGAGAGGAAACAAGATAATTCGGAACCTACGACTCCTGAAGAAGTGAGCGGACTTTATGAAAGATTGCTTCAGGAAATGGAGTCAAAAAGCGAACCCTTACCTCAGGAAGGCGAAAGTTTTGAAAGTATTGGGAGCGGAAGGGATTACTGAGATGATTGGTAAAACCTCACTTTTTTTTCTTCTTGTCGTTGCTACAAGCTTAACTTGGGGCAAAGAACTCCGCGTAGAAGCTATTTTTGAACCGGCTACGATTACACTTTCCAACCAAACTACTTACAAAATTACTATTCATGGCAGCCAAGATAGCCCAATGGGTTCTGTGCCATCCGTAAATGGGTTGAAGTTTTCGAAAACACCCAGAACTTTTCGCTCTGCATCCTTTATTAACGGCGTGCCATCCGTTCGTTTTGAATTGAGTTTTACTGTTCAAGCTGAACGGGAAGGTACTTTTACTATGCCATCATGGAACCTCAAGGTCGGAAATCAAACATGTGTGGCACCGCCTGCCAGCCTCCGCGTTCTCCCTCCTTCACAAAAAGATAAACTCAGACTTGCAGAACAAAGAAAGCGAGAGCAGGACCTCAGTGAAGCCGCCTTTTTGGATTTTTCTATACCTCGACCCTACATGTTTGAAGGTGAGACGCTTGAAGGCTCCATCACTTTATACATTTGGAACCGGCTTCCAGTAACCAGAATAGAAAAGATTCCCAGTAAAACCGGCGAAGGTTTTTCGCTCACAGAACTAGGACAACCAGTTGAAAACAGAAACATTCCTCGTAATGGAAAAACTTACAACTCTTATTCCTGGAATTTTGGAATGACTGCCGCACTTCCCGGCGTACAATCTATCTCTTTTTCATCTGTTCTTCGCGTAAGGATTAAGCAAAATCGAAATTCACCTTTTGGGAATCCTTTTTTCAATGATCCGTTTTTTGGTTTTGGTAGCGAGGAAGGGTTGGAGGTAAAGTCTGACCCTTTTACCATTGATGTTCGTACCCTACCCACAGCCTCCCGCCCTCTCGATTTTTCTGGAGCGATTGGCTCCTTTACCCTTTCCTCTTCAATCGATCAAGATCGTGTCTCATTGGGTGACCCTGTTCGACTCACATGCAAAATTAGCGGGCGTGGCAACTTTTCTGCCATGCCTGCTCCCACGCTCACATTAGATTCTAAGTTTAAGTCAGGTCCGCCCGCATTTGATTTTGTAGGTGACCCCCTTTCTAAATATAGAGGCGAGCAAAGTTTTGAATTTATTATCACCCCACTGCAACCAGGCTTACTGGACATTCCTCCAGTCCAATTTTCTTTTTTTGATCCTGAAAACGAGCTCTACACAACCATTCAAACATCTCCACACAGACTACGGGTGGATCCTGGAGAGAAATGGATTGAACCCACTTCCTCATCCATTGTTCGCAGTAACGAAACGATTAATCAATCCACCAGTGACATGTTTCAAACAGAATCCACTCCCGGAGAGTGGGTGCAATCTATTCGTCCTCAAGAACCTCTAAAATCCTTTTGGTTTTGGAGTATACATTTAGTTGGACTGTGCTCCTTGGGTTCCCTTGTCTTTTTTAAAATCAGGAAACGGAACCCTCTGCTGGAAGATCGAAGAGCAAAAGAAAAGATTCTCGATAATAAATTAAAAGAGGCAGTAAAACACTCTGACCGTTCGGGGTTTTACAAAATTCTTCACCGAAGAATTCGATTACGGGTAAGTGTGATCTTCCCAAATACCAACCCATCAGCTTTGTCTAGCCAGGAATTGATAAAACTTTTACGAAAACGGGGATTGGACCAGAAAACATTGGATGAAACTTCAACCCTTTTGAATAAATGTGAAAATCATGAATATTCAGGAAATATAGAGAATAAAGGTTCCCTGGAGAAAGAGCACATCGAGGCCAAATCAGTAATTCAACAACTAAAATGAAAATTTCTAGTTCAAAATTTATGATGATCGTGATGCTGCTTCCTGCATTCACGATATCGGCTAAATCAAACGATCGGGCTTTTTATGACGCTGTTCGGGCAGAGGCATCCGGCGACCTCCAGCGGGCAATCTCAATCTATGAAAACATTGCGAAGGTAAATCAGTCTGCAAACCTACACTCCAACCTGGCAAACCTTTATTTCAAACTTGAAGATTATGGCCGGTCTATCTTACATTTCAGGAAATCGCTCATCATCAATCCAGATAATCGAGAATGTAAAACAAATCTTGCTTTTGCCTTGGAAATGAGCGGGGCAGAACCAAAAGACCCCACTGCATCAAACCCAGCTTTTTCCTCTACCACACAAGGGTTATGGGCAGGTTTCTTCTCATTAATATTTTGGGGAGGTGCCTTTCTTGTCGCTATGCTTCTTCCTAAGCGTATGCATACCTCCTCCGTCCTGGCGTATGGAATTCTATGGATGGGAGTACTTGGAATTTTGGGTTATGGTTGGTTCCAATCCCGATCGGTAAGCAATTTACTAAAAAGAGAAATCATTGTGATCCCATATGCGGGGGAGCAAGCAGGGAATTTAATCGCCCTCCGCCGTTTCCCTGGAGAAGGCAGTGATCATAACACAAAAATAAGCCAGGGAACCAGTCTCTTTCTGGACCTTGAAAACCAAGGAGGCATCAAGAAACATCAAGGGCCTGATGGCACGAATTGGTACTTGGCACGCACTCACAATGGAGCAGATAAAGGCTGGCTGAGAGAAAGAGAGTTTGGAAAAATCCTAAATGATGAAAATTAGATCAATATTTGAGGGTCAATTTTTTCGAGAGCCACATATTCGGCTTTAAACTTTTTCTCAACGATTTCTCGAATATCTTCGGGCAATTCATCCACCCGTTCCTTAATTTTTTTTGGATCTACGATGCGCAATTTATTCTTTTCTTTTCCATGGATTGATGAACTATCTAAATCAGGGAGATGGCTAGTATCTTGATTGGATAAATCTTCCTTGAGGCCTTCAGTAGGAGGTTCAATCTCTTTTTTTTGATTACTTTTTGGGGAAACTAAAGTTGTTTCCCCAATTTGGGAATCAGCTTGAATATTCACTTTCTCTACAGAAGTTTCGATTACAGCTAAATCAGCACCACTTTTCGAATCCTTTTGGAGATCACTTCCAATTGCAGGGCTCTTTACTTTAGCTACGCTTTTTTTTTTAATATCAACAGGTAAAACTTGAGAAATTTTTCGAATCACTTGGTCAATGGAACGCGTTCTGCATGCTTCAACAGCCCGAAAAATAGTTACCTCAAAATTCGCTTTCTCGGAAAGCCCCAGTCGAACCAGGGATTCTCCTTCCCGCAAAGCATCAAGCATACGAGTAAGCTGTTCTGGAGAAACCTCCACGCTTTCACCACGAAGAGATTCGATTAATCGAGATCTGAGAATTTCAGATAGATCAAGCAAGGCTCGGTAAAAATCAATTCCCTCTTCAGAAAAAATATCCGTTGTTTGTAAAATCTGCTCGTAATCTCCAGCGATCATTGAGTCGAGTAACTTCTCTATAAGATCAGTTGCCGCCAAGCCATAGACTTCAAGCACATCACCCTGGCCAATTTGCTTACCACAAAAAGATATCATTTGGTCCAATATGCTTTGGGCATCACGCATCCCCCCCATGGCCATCCGTGCAATTGCAGAAAGTGCACTTTCATCCGCATTAATTTCCTCAGCTTCGCAGATTTCACGAAGTTTTTTTACAATTAGCGGAGTTGGAATGGAGCGGAATTCAAATCGCTGACAGCGAGACACAATTGTAGGTAAAACTTTCTGTGACTCAGTGGTAGCAAAAACAAATTTTACATGGGGAGGAGGCTCCTCCAATGTTTTAAGTAGGGCATTGAAGGCCTGTTGGCTTAACATATGCACCTCATCAATAACATAAATTTTATATCGGCATTGGGAGGGTGCATATTGGCACTCGTCTCTCAGGTCCCGCACCTGCTCAACAGAATTATTGGATGCACCATCAATCTCTATTACATCGAGGCACCTGCCCTCCATAATTGCCTGACCAATCTCAGAATCTTCAGGGACTTCCAATGACGGACCATCCTCCCAGTTTAAGGATTTGGCAAAAAGCCTCGCCGAAGTTGTTTTCCCTGTTCCTCTTGGTCCCACAAATAGGTAAGCATGGGCGATTCTTCCAAGGTCAATTGCATTTCCTAATGTGCGGACGACATGGTCCTGGCCAACTAATTCGGAAAACTGTTTAGGGCGCCATCTACGTGCAATTACTTGGTAAGCTGATTGAGACATCTAATCTTACTATCTGCTCGGTTATGGCAACGCACGCAAGCAAACTTAATCAAGTAAGAATAATTTAATCGTCAATTTTAGATTAGGGCACAAAAAAGGCCAGGCACCCCACAGCACACAACCATTGCGATTACCGCTGCTTCCTTCCGGACCTCACGGGGTTCATCCAATCGTCGTCGCATGGGACCCGACCTTAAGGGAATATTTTTTACATAACCTTCCCGTGTGAGCAATCCCAATTTAATATACTACTTAGCTGCCTCGGAAAGATGTACGCTTTTACTTTGCTTTTTAGACTTAAATCTTTTGTAAGAGACAGATGGGAAATACTTTCGGAAAGCTATTTACTATTAGTTCTTGGGGAGAAAGTCACGGTGGAGGAATCGGAGTAACAATTGATGGTTGCCCTCCCCGCTTGCCACTGGATGAAAGCGATGTGCAAAAAGATTTAGAACGTAGGCGTCCTGGGCAAAGTAAAATCACCACCCCACGGGATGAAACAGACAAGGTAGAAATTCTGTCTGGTGTTTTTGAGGGCTTAACCTTGGGCACCCCGATTGCCATGCTTGTGCGCAATAAAGATGCCCGCCCACAGGCATATGATGAGATGAAGGAGAAATTTCGCCCATCCCATGCCGATTTCACCTATCAATCCAAGTATGGTCACCGCAATCACGAAGGGGGCGGCCGTTCCTCAGCCCGCGAAACGATTGCCCGTGTAGCCGCTGGTGCAGTGGCCAAAAAGATATTATCTTATCAAAAGATTGAGATCCGGGCCTATGTTGAGCGAATTCATGACATAGAACTTCCCAACAACCTTGCCTTCCCTAGCTTAAGTGATGTGGAAGCCTCTCCGACTCGTTGTCCCCATTCCGAAACTGCTTCAAAAATGGAAAATCGTATACTTGAGGCTAAAAAATCCGGTGACTCGGTTGGAGGTTCCATTATCTGTCGCGTACTTGGATTACCTGTTGGCTGGGGATCTCCAGTTTTTGACCGCATCGAAGCAGACCTTGCCAAATCTATGCTTGGCCTGCCCGCGACCAAAGGCTTTGAGATAGGGAGTGGATTTAGTGGAACCTTTCTGAAAGGTTCTGATCACAATGATCTATTTGAATCTCGCGACGGGAAAGTAAGGACATCCAGTAATCGCTCAGGGGGAGTACAGGGAGGAATTAGTAATGGAGAAGAATTATATTTTCGCACTGCATTTAAACCCACTGCCACTGTTCTCCAGAAACAACAAACCGTAGACCAAAGTGGACAGGAAACCGAACTCATGGGCCGGGGTCGTCATGACCCCTGTGTTCTCCCACGAGCTGTCCCTATTGTGGAGGCTATGACTGCATTGGTTTTGGTTGACCACGCCATGCGCCACCATGCCCAGTGTGAATGTTTTGACTTTAATCAAGGCTAATTGATGGAAAACATTCTTTATCTGGTGGTAGCAACACCCGGTGCAGGAGCTTTTTCTCTTATTGAATCAGCCACTTCTGAAGACTCACCACTACCCAACCTGTATTCTAATTCCTCAGATCAATTAGGTTCAAAGAATGAAAAAGCTGGATCATTTGATGTGGAAAATGGAAATGTTTCTTTTTCCGGTGTAAACATGTCAACGGGTCAGGATAATTTTGTATTTTTATCTAACTCTATTCCATTGGCAGATCAAATCGAGGCCTTTGTCAAATTGATCGAAGAAAAGCAAGAGATTAGTATGGGCAGGATTCTCACTTTCTTAGATTCAAATATTCTTCCTTCTCCACCACACCAATTTGAAGAATGGGTGGATGCAGTGTCACATTTTTCAGATTGCATGCTTTTCGTTAATCGTACCAATGAAAATGCCTCGGCTATCCAAAGAGTCAAAGATCGATACGGTAATATGCACTATCCGATGGAAACATTTATCTTGGGAAAAAAGAATAACCCATGGTCTCGCATACTCGACCCGACCCCCCGCAGACTGTCTCATGTCTTTGACGCCCCTGAACTGCTTGACAGTGAAGACTTACCAGAAAATGACCGCTTCTTGGCAAAAATTGCAACGGGTGACCGAAAGCACCGAATTCCTCTTCCATTTGCCCAATAATTTAGAAAAATCGTACATTAGATCCTAATTTACTCGACCTTCCTGCACGATTTTAGCATTTAATTCAATTTCCACACATGCCGGGGTGGCGGAATTGGTAGACGCGCTAGATTCAGGTTCTAGTGTCTGAAAAGACGTGCGAGTTCAAATCTCGCCCTCGGCACCAACTTTCCACTCTTAAGACAAACTATTACATTAAAAGGCTTGATTTCAAAGATTCATTTCGGTTATTAAGAAACTTCTCCTCTTTATTTTAAACAACCTCCTCCATTAAAATGAAAAACCTTCATTTATTCCTCGCACTCTTTTGTGCAGCCATCATTTTACCACTTAATTCTTCATTCGCACAGGATGGAGACAAAGAAGGCGACGCCACAGATGGTGGTGCTGCCGGCACTTCTGCAGGCGGTGAAGGTGGAGGTGACGCCGCGCCTGCGGCTGCGGCTCCTGCTGCTGGGGGCGAAGGTGGTGGTGATACCGCACCTGCAGCCTCAGCTCCTGCACCAGCCGCTGCTGCTCCAGCCGCTGGAGGCGACACAGCACCCGCACCTGCAGCTCCAGCACCGGCTGCTGCCGCACCTCAGGTTGCCGCCCCGGCTCCTGCTCCCGCTGCCGCCCCATCTTTTGATATGGGTGCCGCAATGACTTCAACTGTTTCTGCCCCCCCACCCGCAGCCGCAGTAACCGAAAGTAATCCTATTGTCACTTTTGTCCAAGCTGCAGCAGCTACAGGAGGTGGAGAATCGATTTCCTTACAAAGTGTTGTTGCTTTATCAAGTGATGTTGGAGGCTTAGGTGGTTTAAAAGACATGGCTTCAGGTTCTGGCGGTGATCTCGCATCGCTTGGTTCAACCCTTAAGGGAACATTCGTGATGATCAAAACAGCTGAAAAAGCCGGTACAGACATCAAGCAAGCACTATCTAAAGTCAAAGAATACAAAGATTCTGTTGCAAAAGATGCTGATAAGGACCTGGCATCAATCATGAGTGATCTTGCTACCACAACTGTGGCTCAGGCCGTTAACGCAGATTTAGACCTTGATGATCCTGACGCATTTGTTGGTACTATTCAAATTGCTGTTGCTGAAGGCTCATCTGATGTAGCTGCTGCTGTCGAAAAAGCCAACAACTTGAGTGACGAAACCAAAAAGGGTGCTGCTGGAAAAAAATCATCCACCTTGGAAGAAATTGTAAAATATTCTGGAGGTTTAGATAATTTTGATGAAGAAAAATTCGAGCAAGGCAAGCAAGCCGCAGAAAAAGGTGTTAGTGCAGACGAGCTTTCCAGTACTGCACTTCTAGATATCAACGGTAAAGTCCTTTTTAAATATGACGGGCAAAGAATTATTTGGGCAGAAAACATAACGAACGGTGAATTGTTTTTAATTGAATCAGCTGACAATGATTCTGATTACAGCGATGCACCTGAACTCCAAAGATTCAAAATCGCGAATAATAAGTTCTATTCAATGGATGCAGACGAAACAGCACTTTCTCTTGCTGAGATAACCGCTGCAACCTTTGACTACGAG
>Ga0181580_10000250_pt1 | contig 38050 bp, 56 predicted proteins | sample 071ome_23_FD_132413 | JGI IMG/M metagenome (GOLD analysis project Ga0181580, IMG submission 132413) | Coastal salt marsh microbial communities from the Groves Creek Marsh, Skidaway Island, Georgia - 071403BT metaG (megahit assembly) | ecosystem: Environmental > Aquatic > Marine > Intertidal... | reverse complement strand
AAATAGAATGTGATTCATTTCACTCTCTTAATTACCTTCTTCAGAGCACCTCATCGGATAATTGCATGGATAGAGCAAACAAAATTAGGAAAATGCTGTCTGGTCGCAAGTCAACAATCGCTTTCTGTCTTCACGATTGCGTTGTTCTCGACTTCTCAAACCAAGATGCACACCTATTGCCCAAAATCAAGCAGGTATTCGAGCAAACTCGTCTTGGTAAGTTCAAAATCAACCTAAAAGCAGGTAAAACTTACGGATTATTGGAGGATTTCTCATGGTAGTGATCGGTCTTGGTAAGGCAGGCTGCTCTATAGCCGAAATGTTTAAATCTGACAATAATTACAAGGTTTTGACCTATGACGGAGGAAAGAATGTACCCCTTAATGAATCTTCAGAAGGATACGAAAATGGATTCCCGAACAAAAGAGAACTTAAAAAGATTAAAAACGAAACTGTCTGGTTTTTTGTTTGTGGTGCAGGAAAGATTGCTGGGGCGACTCTACGATTACTTGAACAAATCAAAGAAAACAAAATAAATGTTGTTTATATTGTTCCTGATACTTCAATATTGCCAGATACGGCAAAAAAGAGAAATAGAGTAACCGCTGGAGTCCTTCAGCAATACGCTAGATCTGGTTTGTTTAATGCAGTTTATCTTGTCGCTAACAACTCATTAGAGCAAATCGTTGGAGAAGCTCCATTGGCATCTTATTATTCAAAGATGAATGAGTTGATTTTTAACTGTGTTCATTCAATGAATGTTTTCGCTCATACCGACCCTGTCTTCGGACAACTTCATGAGCCAAAGGAAATATCGAGGATTCGAACCTTCTCATTTATCGAGACAAATAAAAATGAAAAAAAATTGTTTTTTCCACTTGACAATATAACCGAAACATGTTATATTAATAATATCAAAAAGAGCGAGATTGAAAATAATTCTAATCTCATCTCTGAGATAAAAAGCAGACTAGACAAAGATATTATTTCTTCGTTTACTGTTTACCAATCCCCATACGAGCATTCTTATGCTTACGGGATTCACTACACACACTATATTCAGGAGGTATAATGAATAATTATGTAGTTTACACTGGTACTTATACAAAGCAAGATGGTACCCAACGTACAATGGAATTTGTCCGCACTGCGGATCTCCCAACTGACCTGTTCGCTGAATTTGAGCGCAATCCAAAACGACAACTGCGTGAAGGCTATGAACTTGTGTATGATGTTCAACGAATGGGATTTCGTGCTTTCAATTGGAACACGGTCCAAGGTGAAGTTCGCTCGGCAGAGCGGTCTGTTAACTTCCAGTAGTGAAGTCCGAGTTCGGGGGATCTCGTGAAAATCCCCCCTGTTTTTTTAAAAAAATACTTGACAAACACGTCAAAATATGCTATAATATATAAGTTGAGAGTGAGATTTAACTCTTAGCGTTAGGGTAGATCCCCACAATGATTAACTAATAAGGAGATAAAATCATGGCTATTGATCTAGAAGCAATGCGAGCAAAACTCGAACAATCTAAAAATGGAGGTAAGAAGAAATCAAGCAACACAAAATGGCGTCCTCAACAAGGCGACCAAACTGTACGAATTCTACCAACTGCGGATGGCGATCCGTTCAAGGAATACTTTTTCCACTACAATGTTGGTAAAAACCCGGGACTTCTTTGTCCCAAAAAGAATCATGGCGGCGAATGTCCAATTTGTGACTTTGCTTCCAAGTTGTGGCGTGAAGGCGTTGACAACAATGATGAAGTAGCGAAGAAAGAAGCTAAACAGCTTTTTGCACGCAATCGTTACTACTCTCCAATCTTGGTCCGAGGTCAAGAAGACGAAGGCGTAAAAGTATGGGCTTATGGTAAGACTGCTTATCAGACTCTGCTTGGATACGTTCTCGATCCTGACTACGGCGATATTACAGACCCAGAAGCAGGCACCGATATTGTCTTGAATTACGATGTTCCCGGAACTCCCGGCTCATTTCCAAAGACAACTCTTAAGCCACGTCGTCGTCCCTCCGTATTGTGTGACGATGCGGTTGCAGACTGCGCTACTCTTCTTGAATCTGTTCCTGACTTCTCGACTCTATTCGACGAGAAGACAACTCAAGAGTTGGAGGTTATTCTGAGCGACTATCTAGCTGGCAGTACGAGTGCCTCCGATGATGATAGTGCTGGAGTTGAAAAGTATAACTCAGGCGGTGATGCTGTCCTAGAAGCTATGCAACGACTTCAGGGTAAATAAACAAGTCCAGTGAGCTAGTTGCTCCCCGCAGGGAAGGCATGGGGTTACAGATGTCTTTCATTCAACTTATTTGAAAATAATGATGTAATTTTATTTTTAGATATTCAACTATGGAGAAGAAATTATGAATGATAATAATATGACAATTACACAATTTATTGAGGACTTTTGTCCGTCCGAGATAAACATTTCGATTTACAACGAAATAACGTGTCAAAACTTACAACCCGGACAAAGAACACAGAGACAATATTGCAGTCCAAGATACCAAAGGCGCTTTGGTGCATGGTCTAGCCCTCAAAAGTGCAAATATATTTCCAATATTTTCAAAGGACGAGTATATACTCCTATTATTCTTGCTCCTATTGCTGACAAAGAAAGAAATTTGGATGACCAGCCACAAACTGTTAAATTTGCTTGCTTGGATGGTCAGCATCGAAGCTGTACTATTGCTAAATTCATCAACAATGAGTTTGGATTTACTGGCAAGATAAACGGTGAGATATTTAACAACACGCAGTTTAACAAATTGCCTCAAGCGCTGCAAAGAAGGTTTCTCTTAAAATGCAAGATTCCAGTGCGAATCGTAGAAGAACGTGGTGTTGATTTGGCCGAAATCTTTATTGATATCAATGACGGCCAGCCATTAAATGAGCAAGAAAAAAGAAATGCTATTAATTCTTATATTGCTCATTGGACCCGAGAACAATCAAATAAATTTGAAGATGTGTTCAAGCAAATATCAGGCGCCAGTAGAGGTAGAATGGATGATTGTGTAGTAATTAGTAGAATAGCCAAGATGGTTACTGAAATGACAAATGAAAGTAACCCAGACACAAGCTGCTCTAGTCTAACCAAGTTTTATAAAGATGGAGTTGGGAATGATGATTATTACAATACTGATTCACTGAGCTATATCAGTAATAATTTCTTTACTTCTTTGAGAACTGTTGCGCGTGCTCACAAAAATCACCATAATTCAAAAATTAAAACACGCTTTTTGTTTGCATATTTGATTGTGCATTGGTCTCTTAATAATGCGATAAAAGAGCATTCTATTAACGATGAAGAGCTTTTTTCTTTCGTTCAGCAAATTGTGACAAAATTAGACTCAGAGTCAAACAAACAATTTGTTGAAGATGAAGAAAACGGCACTATGGAAAGTAAATCTAACTACTTTCACAGTTATACCAACACTGTTTTAGATCCTGCTAGATTCTCTTTATTTAGAGATAAAATTTGTGGCTCTTTTGGCAATAATTATGACCGCTTGGTCTCTACTATAGAATCCATGAGAGAAAAAGCAGCAGCTTAATTTGATTCCCTTGGGCGGAGGGATAAATCCGCCCCACACCCAATAACCATAGGAGGTAAATATGGGAAAATCACAAAGCAACAATAATTCCGGCAATTCAAGTCGGGGACAGGGCAATAGTGGCGGATGGCCGTCAAGAACAGGAAATCCATCTGGCGGGAACAGAAGCAACAACCCGTCTGGTGGCTCTAGACGAAGTTAGATAATCGTCTCCCGCAGGAAGGCACGGGGTAAGAGGTGCCTTTATTTTTATGGAGGCCCCGTATGGGAAGAGTATTAAAAATGGCAAAAGCAGGTAAATTAGATTTGAATTCAATGAAGTCTCTTCTAAACAAGACCACGGGTTTGAACGTAGCCCATAGTCTCGAAGAAGATAATCCAACAGCAGTAAAGGACTGGATCCCAACCGGTTCTCGTTGGCTGGATTCAATTATCTGCAAAGGCAAAATGGCGGGTATTCCCGTCGGAAAGGTTACTGAGATTGCTGGCCTCTCGGCATCTGGTAAATCTTTCATGGCAACTCAAATTGCTGCCAATGCTCAGAAGAAAGGTATGCAAGTTGTATACTTTGATGCTGAGTCGGCAATTGACCCTGAATTTCTCACAAGAGCAGGTGTTGATATTGGCGAGTTGCTTTACGTTCAGGCAGTTTCTGTTGAGAAGACTCTCAAGCAGATCGAGACCCTAATGACAAATTATCCTGACACTCAGTTTTTGTTTATCTGGGACTCAATCGCTGCCACAGCCTCGGAGAAGGATATCGAAGGTGATTTCAATCCACAATCGTCTATGGCCGTTAAGCCTCGTATCTTTGCTAAGGCATTTCCAAAGTTGACGATTCCGCTCGCGGATTCACAATCAACGATGGTTCTCATTAACCAGCTTAAAACCAACATTACTTCTAATGTTGCGGAAGCAATGACGACTCCGTTTATTGCTCCCGGTGGTAAAGCTATCGAGTACTTCTGTTCTCTTCGTATTTGGCTTACAAAGCGAAAAGCAAAGGCTTCCTTTGTTGAGAACGAAAAGGGTGTTCGAATTGGTTCCGAGACCAAGGTTAAAGTTGAAAAATCTCGGTTTGGCTCTTTCGGTCGAACTTGTACCTTCAAAATCTTGTGGGGAGATGATGTTGGTATTCAGGACGAAGAGTCATGGCTTGAAGCGATTAAATTATCTGGCACTGAGCGTTTGAAGCGAGGTGGGTCGTGGTATACGATTGTCGGTGCGGATGGAAAAGAATTTAAGTTTCAAGCATCCAAGTGGATTGAGCAGTTACAGAACGATGAGTTCCGTGCTGCGGTGTATGACATCATGGACAAAGAGATCATTGAGAAATATGAGAACGATGGAAGTGATATCGACATAGGTGAATGAATTTTTCATTTTATGTTTCTCCTTTGGCCGCTCCCTTCGGGGGGCGGTTTTTTGTTTAAGGAGTATTGAACATCAAAGAACTATTTACATAAGGAGTTATTATGGCAAAAACGCTATGGCCAATGGGGACAATCGTTTGCTTCGATGGATTCGAAGAGATGCCCTACCGACTCCTTGATCGAGTAACCGAAGGACATACCAAATATATACCTGTTTTGGATATTGAATCCATGGAAATAGAATGGACAAAATTAGCAGAACTGAAATATTTAGATAAACCTGAAACTTATAAGGAGTATTATTATGCAGTCCGCAGAAAAAATTCAAAAACAATACGAAGATCTAAAGGAGCTACTTTTATCTATCGAGGTGGATCTCCTGAAGAACTTGCAGAAAGGGAACCGAGCAGCAGGGACGAGAGCCCGCAAGGTTCTCCGTGAGGTAAAGAAGGAAGCCGCCGCTATTGTTAAAGCGATGATTGAACTTGAAAAACAAGAATAAAATCAAATAAAATTCATAAAAATAACGCATGCCCCTTGACAACCGTCTTGGGGCATGTTATATTATATATATGAAAAGCAAGGAGGAACAATGAGATCCACTCAAGATGATTCTCGTGAGAATAAACAAATTCAAATTTTTGGCTTAACACCAGATCCAAGCGGCAGAGGAAACAAATACAAACCCGATGGTTGGATTGTAATAGATGGACAAAAGCATTTTGTTGAATGTAAATCATGCGATTCAAGAAAAAATCAAGTCTCAACTGCTAGAGATTTTGGTATAGCTAAGATAAAAGATTGGCAACAGAATTCTGTATTTATCTTTTCCAAATTTAACAAGAAAGGTGACGGCTTCCAATTTACCGATCACATTATTTGTACTTGGGATGATCTTAAGCCTTTCTTTTCAAAGATAGAAAACAAGGTTATTGACGGCCATGCCGGCAGGATCGGCACCAGAAAATACGAACTGATGCGTGAACATTTGATAAAAGGCGGCTTTGCTATTGAAGATATACAAGAGCTTGATAAATCTGTTGACCATAGTACCAAACAAAATGATCCAAAAATATCTTGGAAATTTTTAGAAGAACATGGCACACTGTTAGACAAACAAAAAGATCTCAACAAACAGTTGAAAGATTTCATTAATAGGAGGCACAATGAAACATGACATAATGCTAATTGATGGACTGAATATGTTCATCCGGAGTTACATCGTAAACCCAACGATCGACTCCAAAGGGCGACCACTCGGAGGATGTATGGGATTCCTCAAATCTCTCCAGAAGGTTGTCCGGATGTTCCAACCAGATGAAATTGTAGTCTGTTGGGACGGACAAGGCGGAAGCCAGCGGCGCAAAGCCCAAAACAAAAACTACAAAGAAGGGCGCTCTCCGGTCCGCTTTAACCGAAGAATGTACGAACTATCCCCCGAGGAACAAGAACAAAATAAAGCATATCAATTTTATAGGTTAGTTGAGTATCTTAATGAAATGCCAGTTATACAAATCATGGTTGACGGAATTGAAGCAGATGATGTGGTCGCTGTTCTCGCAAGATCAAATCATTACAGAGGACGTAGTAAACTCGTTGTTTCGTCTGATAAAGACTTCCTCCAACTCTGCGACGAGGAGACCACTCTTTACCGCCCAATTCAAGACACGATTGTTACCGAAGATAGTGTTGTTTCTGAATATGGTATTCATCCCAATAATTTTGCCCTTGCTCGAGCAATCGCAGGGGATGCATCGGACAACATTAAAGGCGTTCCTCGTGTTGGGCTTGGGACAATTAAAAAACGTTTTCCTTTTATGGCTGAGTCAGAAAGTCAAAGTTGTCAGTCTCTTGTTGAACACTGTCGACAAGTACCAAAGGCTCTCTCTTGTCATAAAAAGATTATCGACAATTCTTCTGTAATTCAATCTAATTATGGTATCATGCAACTATATAATCCAATTATATCGCCTCTAACCTTAAAGCAGATAATGTTTAATGTAACAGAATTCCAGCCAAAGGTCAACATAACGGACATAAAAAAGATGACAATTTCAGATGGATTTGTGGCTTATAGATTTGACGAACTTTATGCGGCGTTTCGAAGAATTGCAACATAATTATACACCAGAGGACATACACATGCAATCTTATTTAATTTCTATTCTTATCTCTTGCGTCGAGCCAATTATTACTTTTGGTGAAGGTGACGAGTGGGATTATCATTATCAATGGGTATGCGAAGATCCTACACCACGGTATCTGCAAATTAAAGCATATCAAGAATTGCCATTTACAAAGACAGAAACTGTCGACCTCTTCAACAGATCGCCTGTAAGAGAGGCGTTCAGTGAACAGTAATTTATTTATTGCAATTGCTTTCTTTTTAGTTGGCCACGTTCTTTCGTGGTATGGAGCAAACCTCCAGTTCGTATCGCCATGGTGGAAAGAGCGTTCGATATTGCTCTGCTTGTTGATCTCAATTCCTACTGGACTTGCGTGGCTTTATGGCGCAAGATATATAATGGAATGGACACCAGAGCTATGGACGTCAAGATTTATAGGTTTTTCTCTATCATATCTGACATTTCCTTTAATGACATGGTATTACCTTGGAGAATCTCCATTTACTCTAAAAACGGTAATCTGTACAATCCTTGCATTTACAATAGTTATGGTTCAGCTATTCATGAAATAATAACTATCAGAAAATCTAATAGTTCTAAGAGTTAGTAATATACGACATCTTAGCGAAAATACAAAAACGCCTCGGTCAAATGGGCGTTTTCTTTTTTTGAGACTACAAAAAAGAAAAAAATAACTTGACATTCCTTTTATAATATGTTATAATATTTATATACATCGGAGCAATTATGCAAACACAAACAGACAACTTTTCAAAGTTCGGTAAGAGTTTTCAAGAAAAACTATGCCAGCTTATGCTTGAGGATCGCCCCTTCTGCGATCAAATCACAGAGGTCCTCGACATTCAATTTCTTGAGGTTAAATATCTTCAAGTTTTCGTACAGACAATCTTAGATTATCGTCACAAATATGGAGTTCATCCTACTTATGAAATCCTCGCAACAATCTTCAAATCTGGCATCACAGAATACGATGATGCCGTTCAAAAGCAAGTGCGAGATTACTACACACGAGTCCTCTCCGGAAAGGTCGAAGGCGCTCAATTTGTTAAAGATACAGCAATGGATTTCTGTCGCAAGCAAGTTCTAAAGCAAGCGATGATGAAGTCAGTTGGTCTTCTAAAATCATCGTCATTTGACGAAATTTCAAAGGTAATTAATGATGCTCTTAAACTTGGTTCTGATAACAACTTCGGCCATGACTGGCTGGCTGATTTTGAACGTAGGTTCGAGATCAAAGCAAGAAACCCAATCTCAACAGGATGGGAACGAATGGATGGGCTGTGTAAAGGTGGCCTTGGGCGTAGCGAACTTGGTGTGGTTATCGCTCCTACTGGCGCTGGTAAATCAATGGTCCTTGTCCATTTAGGAACCCAAGCTCTCAAAGAAGGCAAAACTGTCGTTCACTACACATTAGAATTATCAGACACCGTTGTCGGTTCTCGTTATGACTCTTGTATGACTGGCATTCCGCTTAACGATCTGATGCACAACAAAGAGGAGATATTTGACCAAATCTCTGATGTTGAAGGCTCGCTCATAGTTAAAGAATATCCCACTAAGTCAGCAACAACTCAATCAATCAAAAATCACCTCGAGAAACTTAAAAAGAGAGGTATTCATCCCGATATGGTTATCGTGGACTATGCTGACTTATTGAGACCAGTCAAGAGTCGTTCCGAGAAGCGACACGAGTTAGAATCACTTTACGAAGAACTCCGTGGGATTGCCCAATCCATGGAATGTCCAATCTGGACCGCTTCACAAACCAATAGGTCTGGGCTAAATGCTGAAGTCATTACGATGGAAGCAATCTCGGAGGCATTCAACAAATGCTTTGTCGCAGATTTTATTTTCACTGTATCAAGAACAATTGAAGACAAGAAAGCCAACATGGGTCGCATCTTCCTTGCGAAGAACCGTAATGGTCCCGATGGTCTGGTTTTACCCATTTTTATGGATACAGCGAATGTCTGCATAAAGATCCTTGAAGATCAAGACGAGTTGGAACAACAGCGTGCCAACCCTGTCGCTAATGCCAAAGAACACATTAAAAATAAATATTCACATTTGTTAAACAAGTAATAGGAGTACTAAATGTTTAAGATAAGCGAGGTGAATGTTCGCAAGTTCAAGCTTTCGGACAATTTCATCAGTCAATACAAAGAAAGAGAAGTTCCATGGGGACCGGTTGGATACATTACATTCAAACGAACCTATGCTCGTCGCCTCTCCGAATTCACAGAAGGAGCGGAAGGAACAGAAGAATGGTATCAAACCTGTCGTCGTGTCATCGAAGGTATGTTTGATATTCAGAAACGTCACGTCCACGCCCTTGGTTTGGAATGGAATGATCAAAAAGCCCAGAGAACTGCCAAAGAAGCCTACGAGCGTCTCTTCACTCTCAAGTGGACACCACCGGGCCGTGGTCTTTGGATGATGGGAACCAAGTTCATTTACGAACGAACAGGTGCCGGTCTTTTCAACTGCGCTTTCCGCTCAACTCGTGAGATCTCAACAAAGGGTGGTTACATCTTCGCTTGGATGATGGATGCTCTCATGGTTGGTATTGGAGTTGGTTTTGATACTCTCGGTGCAGGCACATGCACTATCCGAGAACCACAATACACAGAAGAACTATATACTATTTCCGATTCTCGCGAAGGATGGGTCAAGTCGGTCCAAATCCTTCTCGACGGATTTTTCTTCGGCAAAAAAATTCCCATCTTTGACTACTCGGTTATTCGAGGCGCTGGAGAGGAAATCAAAGGCTTCGGAGGAACAGCTTCGGGATATGGCCCGCTAAAGGAACTACATGATTCGCTTAAAGAACTTTACACGTCGCTTATCGGCAAAGAAATTGATTCGGTTTCAATTGTTGACACTGAAAACCTTATTGGTCGTTGTGTTGTTGCAGGCAATGTACGTCGTTCTGCTGCTCTTGCTTTGGGTCAGCACGATGACATGCAATATCTTACAATGAAGAACGATCAAGAGAAGCTATACTCTCATCGCTGGGGATCGAACAATTCTTTTGAAGCGAAGGTTGGAATGGATTACACTTGGCACGCTGAGCAATCACAAAAGAATGGAGAGCCCGGCTACATTTGGCTTGAGAATGCAAGAACTCGTGGACGAATGAAGGACGGATATCGTGACGATGATCTTAAGGTTATGGGCTTCAATCCATGCGTTGAGCAGCAATTGGAAGATGGCGAGCTTTGCTGCCTTGTGGAAACTTATCCCGCTAAGCATGATACATACGAGGATTATCTGAGAACCCTAAAAATTGCATATCTTTATGGAAAGACCGTAACGCTTGCAAATACCCATTGGCCGGAGACCAACGCTCTTATGCTTAAAAACCGCCGAATCGGTTTGTCCCAAACCGGCGTGGTCCAAGCTTTCAATAAGTTTGGACGTCGTGAGTTATACAAGTGGTGCGACAATGCTTATGAATTTGTTAAAGAGCTTGACGAAGAATATTCAGACTGGCTTTGTATTCCAAGATCGGTTCGAACAACTTCAATCAAGCCATCGGGCACCGTGTCGCTGCTTAATGGATCAACTCCGGGCATCCACTTCCCAGAAGACGAGTACTACATCCGTCGCATTCGCTTTGCGAAGGACTCTCAGCTTATCCAGCCGCTTCGTGAGGCAGGTTATCGCATTGAGGAGGACAAGTACTCTCCAAACACTCTTTGTGTTGAATTTCCGGTAAAAGAGCCACACTTTGTGAAAGGAAAGCGTGACGTAAGCATGTGGGAGCAGTTGGAGATTGCCGCTCAATATCAGCACTATTGGGCCGATAATTCAGTATCAATCACCGTTACATTCAAGCCCGAAGAAGCACATCAAATCAAAGATGCATTGGAGATGTACGAGACTCGTCTCAAGGCCGTATCTTTTCTTCGCTATGAAGAAACCGGATACGAGCAGGCTCCATATGAGCCAATCACCAAAGAACAATACGAGGACATGATAAAAAATGTCACCCCAATCCAACGAATTGAAACAAATGAAGGCGGAACGGGAACCAAGTTTTGTTCAAATGACACTTGCGAAGTATAGGAGGATAAATGTCATTAATACCAGAAAACCGTCATCTATTGGTTAATCCAATTGAAGAGCCAGTCTCTCAAAACCACGACAGAGTTCAGCTATTAATGCCCGACGACTTCAAACCACCTCAATCACTCCATGTAGTGTGCGAGGTGGTGGCCATCGCCAAGGACTCCAAGTTCTATGGCGAGGTCGTTGATCGTATTGTAACTGAAAGAAGAATGCTTCAAGAAATCAAAATTGAGGGTGAAACTTACTATTTAGTGTTAGAAAATTATGTTTTTGGGAGAATAACATGAAATTAACAAAAAAACTTATCGAACGAATGGTAAGAGAAGCCGTCAAACAGTATGCTGTCGATCCAGATCAATTCTTCACAGTAAGTCCCAATGATCCGCAGTATGCTAAGCTTAAGGACCTTGCTAAAACAGACCCAAAGACAGCAAAAGAATTAGGTTATACTCCGGAGATCACAGGTGATGAAAGAATCTTTGGTTCAACCGGTGACCCTATCATGCGCTTCATCATCAGCCGCAGCGAGAGTCTAGACAGCGAACCAGATGAATTTGATCTACAGATGAACTTTATGATGGCTCTTAAAGAATTGTCTGAAAAGATGAAAGAATTGCTGAGAACCGGAAATGACGAAGACTCTAGATTGTTTTATACCTTTGCTGATAATCTTTATCACAAGCTGATTAACTTAACTTACGAAGGCTATGATGATGGAGTTATTCCGTCGATGCAGAAAGCAATCTTTGTTAAATCGCCAAAGATTGTTAAAGCATTCAAGAGAAAGCACCCAGAGGCCTATGCCAAGGTTATTAATGCTGTAAAAGAGATACAATAAGTGAAAGTAACAAAAAAACTTATTGAGCGGATGGTTCGCGAGGCAGTTAAGCAGTACGCTGTTAACACAGACACCCCGTTTCGGCCGGCCGTTGGAAGCTCCGGATACGAAAAAATGAAAAGCCTTGCAACTGTGGATCCAAAAATGGCATACGAATTGGGCTATTCTCCGGAGATTGATCCAGAAAAACCAGAGCGTACGTTTTCCGAACCTCTTATAGAGATTGACCCCATATTGAATTGGTTCTATGAGCTTTATTATGACGACTCTGTAAAGTATCGCAAAAACAATTTTATACCAGCCGCCTATTGGAAATTATCGCATATTAACAATCTGTTGCTTAAAAAAGTTGACTCAAATAACAAGGCGCTTTGGAATCCGATCTATCAGGATTTGGTAGATGAACTGGGTTATTTGTTTTACAGAGATGAATTCGAAAAGGATAACAAAACACTCCGCCAAACAAGAACACCCGCTGAGGCTCTAATGAAAAGCGAGATGCCTGAGATAATTCAAAAATTTAAAAACAAGCATCCAAATGTGTACGATTATTTAGTTAAAAAACTTTAGGAGATTATATAAATGAAATTAACAAAAGAAACCTTAAAACAAATGGTAAACGAGGTCCTCAAAGAGAATCACGAGACAATGCTCTTGGAATCTCCCGAGACCGACAAAGAAGTTTTGACAGAAGAGGTGGTTGAAATTGAAGCACCAGATTCTGTTATTGAAGCAATGCAAAAGGCATCCGAACATCCAAATAAAAAAATTAAATTTGTTCGGAGGTCTAAGTGAATTCAATCTATTTATACAACGATAATATCGGGCGAGTTGATTTAATCGATCACATGGGGGATGACCTCACGATCGTAAACTCTGCCCGAGTTTCTTTCGGGGTAACCAAAGATAAACTTGACAATCGAGACAAGAAACTTATCAAATACTTGGTTAAGCACCGTCACACATCGACCTTCGAGCACAACGTCGTTACTTTTCGCTTTGTCGTTCCAATGTTTGTGCGATCTCAGCATATGCGTCATCGAACATGGTCCTATAACGAAATATCACGCAGATACACAGATAAGGACCTTCAGTTTTACACACCGGCGTCATTTCGAACGCAGCACGAAACGAACAGGCAAGCATCGAATCTGGATGAAATAAATCCTGTCATCGTTCCTGATCTCGCAGACTTTGGTGAGGGACGGAGAGCAAATATGGCTGTTAAAGCACATGTCATGAGTTCTCTAGAACTATTTAATACATTGATGAGTCGAGGAGTGTGTCGTGAGCAAGCGAGAATGGTTTTACCGCAAAATCTTTACACCGAATACTACGGCACGGTCAATCTTAATAATCTCCTTAAGTTTATTGGCCTCCGCAGTCACGCCGGCGCTCAATGGGAGATTCAACGAGTCGCAGAAGCCTGTTTGGAAATTGCGACAACGCTTTGGCCGGAGGCTGTGGGAGCATATAGACAAAATGTCATATCATAAATTAGAACCTAAGTTTGAAATTGGAGAATTAGCCTTATATGTTGAGTACGGTGGATCCACAATCTTCAGTGCCGATACTATTGAAAAAATGGCAGTCATTATATCTGGACCTAATTATGGTATGTCCATGACTTATGAGGATTGGGAAGTTATCGATGAGCCTTTATTTGATATTTTGTGCGATGGTCGACTTCAAAAAAATGTGCCTCAAAAGTTTTTACAAAAGGTTCCCAAGAAATGAAGCTATTGATTGAAAATTGGCGTAAGTTTTTAAAAGAGTCGCAAGATTCCGATCTTGCTTACGACTACATTTATCGATACGAGGATCTCAGAACTTCTTTTGCCGAGAAGATCTCTGAGATCCTTTTTGTGTATCAAGGAAAGAACTCAATCTCGCAGACTCCTATTGATGATAGGATTAGACTGGCGGCACAACCTGACGCTCAAATCCAAGCTAGTGAATCAAAGGTAATCAAATCTCCAACTCAGGAAGAAATAAACCTTTTCCGTCAAGACGCCGAGATGCTCTTTGATGCTATGGACGCAGACAGAGAAATGGTAAGCCAGAAGATTGATGACATCTCGAGAAAGATTGACAAGTATATTGATTTATTTATTAACATTTCAAATGAGTCTCCGGATGAATCATACGAAGGTCGTTTGCAATATGTCCAAGACCTTGTAAAGCAAACAGGCTATGAAGAAGATCCAATCTATAGCGATGAGCAACGAGACTTTGTTCAGTCTCTTATTGTCAAGCCTCTCAAAGGTGCAAAAGACCCAAAGCATCCGTTCCCCGTTGGCTCTGTGAAAGACAAAACAATGAAGAAACTAGGCCTTACAGGCCTTCTTCAGCCACTCCGCAAGCAATTCAAGCCAACTCGCAAGGGTGGACTCGCAAAGAGAAGCATCTCAAAATATAACCAAGCCCTTGGTGAGATCTGGGGATCTATGGCCGACATGGAACTCAAAGATACTCACGAAGCAGCAATAGAGAAACTCGGCCCTGTTGCCAATTCTGTTTTCTCTCCAAAGAAAAGCAATTATGAAGTTGTGATTCCTCGAGGTGAGAAACAATTTAAAAGAAAACTTAATCGCGCGACAACAGAGTACATTCCCGTAAGTGAGTTCATGAAAGATGAGTACCAATTTGGTTCACTTCATTATTTTAATCCAGAACTTCTTCGTGGCAATGTCGAAGTTGCAGAAGAAGCCGCCAACGAACTTCAAGATGACATCCAAGCTCTCTTAGGCCAATTAAAAACAGCCACTGACGATATGGAAAAGAGAATCTTACGAGGACAAATTGACAAATTAAAGCTTGAAAGAAACATTCTACGCAAAAGAGTCAAAATGTTAAGAAAAGACATGGCCATGTACCGTCAAGGCTTCGAAAACCGACTTGAAGGCATGGACGGAGCCCTTCCAATCCCAAAACGATATGGAACAGCACAATACTCAGGCTATGCTCAGAGCACAGGTTTTAGAAACCTTACATTTGGTGGCGCCCAAGCCAACATCTTCAAAGACACCGGAGTTAAAGACAGAACGACCGAAGACGAAGACGATGTTTTGAGAATCTTGGACCGATATCTTGAGGCCGTCGGTGGAGAGCTTCCAAATCCAATTCAAGGTGCCTACGATGGAATGAACGAGGGCGATAAAGAAATATTTCAATCAATGATTTACAGAAATTACATTTATGCTCATAAACTGGCAAGAGTCCAGCCAGCCGACATGGAACCAGAAGAACAAGAAGAAAGACCAAGCACAATTCAGTCGCTTGATGATCTCAGCATGGACGATCTTGCTTACTTTATGGATGAATTAAACTTCGCAGATGCTCCCGTTCAGGGAACAGGCGAAGATGGCGATGTTGATATCGATGACCCAGCTAACGTTGAGTGGATGGTCGGAGAGATAAACAAAATGCTGCAATTGGAGGAATCATAGAACTCAATTTACCAAAGATTGTCCTCGGGCGAACAATCAAGACTCTTCTTTACGCTTACAAGAATGAACTGCCCGTTATTATTCATGAACCGTCAAAGCCAAGCGATGTTGAGTTTATAAGCAGTACACACGACTTTGACTTTCTTCACTTTGAATACAAACCAACCTATGGACAAGTGTGGGATCGCTTAGCTTTTGCTCTTGGCATGGGCGGTTACATGATCGCACCAGATCTCATTTCAAACTTCCGACACGATACCGAAACAAAAACAATCACAATTGTTTCAAAACAAAGTTCTCGTTTTATTGTTAAATATCAAGAGGTTACTGAACCTGATGTTGGAGAAACTGGAAATGTTTATCTTTACGATTGGTTTGATGTCAAGGTTGGTTCAAAGGATTTTCCTGATGTGATGAGAGGAGAAGATGACTCTCCCCAAAAGTTGGTCTTTTACGATTCAAGGCGACCCAAAGTTAGAGACGGCCTGAAAGACTTTGTTGCGATTTCCAAAATCAAGGAAACCAAACTAAACTCTTGGGATTACAGCGAAGTCGCCATTGAGTATGCTTGCTATAAGTTATTCAAGCAACACAACATCAAAGGTGGACCCAATGGCTACACCAGACATGGCAAACAAAGATTCTATCCTGTCAAGATAGAGCATGCTTGGCGAGAGATCAAAAGTGAAATAAAATCTTTACACACATTAGAGGAATTATGCAAAATGAAGCAAAAGGGAAATCACCTGACGAACTTAACGACAAACCTTTTCTCGACGACAAAAACTTCCACCTCGCAGGAATAATTCCAGTCGCAGGACATAAGGTTGATTTTGGAATGGAGTGGGACGAAAGTCTTGCTCCTATTTCTCCAAACTACACTCTCATCGAGAATGCTGTGTACGAATGTGCTTGGGCTGGCTGTGATACAATTTGGATTGTCGTGAATGACGACATGGCTCCCCTGCTCCGCTACAGGCTCGGAGAAAGAGTTCAAGATCCCATCTATGTAAACAACGACTTTGCGAAAATGCCGAGGAACTACCAAAAGCATATCCCAATTTTTTATACACCGGTTCACCCAAAAGACAGAGACAAAAGAGATTGTCTTGCTTGGTCTGTTCTTCATGGTGCTGTGACCTGCCTCAAGGTTTCGGACTTTCTTTCCAAGTGGGTCAAGCCCGACAAGTATTATGTGTCGTTTCCTTTCTCGGTATTTTACTCTCCGGACCTCAGAAAGCACCGTCGCCAGATTAGGGCAAAAACTAACTTCTATGTAACAAAAAATGGATTGTCGGTAGAAGACAACCTCTATGCTTCCTTTACATTCGGAAAGGAAGAATTCGTTAAGTATCGCCGAATAATTAGGCAAAAAGGCACTGGAATGTATGACCGCTCAAGTCCGAAGAACGAAATGGGAAGACATACAGAGAAACTACCTCTTCACGAGCGATATTCTGCCCGACATTTTGATTTGGGTGATGTCTTCATCGATCTTGATCTCTCAGATGAAAATTCTGTTGAGCCCGCGTGGTTCTACAATGTTGGCTCTTGGGAGGAGTACTGCGCATTCCTATCATGCGAGGAAAGCAAAAAAATTAAACGCCCAAACCCGATTGTAATGGGTTATCGAGAATTTAATAAAATAGGACTTGACAATCAAGGCTGAATATGATATATATAGTATATGGGCATTCACGAATTAGAATATAAGCGCTTGCTAAGCGAGCTAAAGTTCAAGAACGAAGAACTCGAGATCATTGAAGAATCAATGAGAGAGATTCACATTGAGTTCGAACAGTACTATACTGACTTCTTGAAAGAGAACGAAATCTCCAAGCAAGAGCTTGAGAAATCAGACACAAAGCAATTTCAAAACTTTAAAGAGAAGGTCCTCAAACCTCAAATGCCGGAGACCGATGAGACTGGTCTTGTTGTCGTTGAGCAGATGTCCGATGAAGATAAAGAAGCCAAGGTTGTTTTTGCAAAACTTTATAAAGATATTGTTAAGAAATGTCATCCTGATCGTTTGTCTCAAGACGACATGGATTACTTTAATAAAATGAATACAAAGTTTAAAGCAGCATCTTGGGCTTATAATAATGCAAAATGGTCAATCTTGATTAGAGTTGCAAGTGAATTAAATATTAAGCCAATGAATTATAAAAAAATGAATGGCCATTTGAAGAAAGAGATTAAATCTCTCAATGCGGAGATCAGCCATCATAAGTCAACATTCGGTTGGAAACTTTATCAAGCCGAGGAAAAACAACAAAAAGACAATGTTATAAAAGAATTTATTTTTACTTTATTTAGGAGGAAAGTATGAGCACAAGAGAAACAATATCAATCAGCAAAAACATGCACTTATTTGAGGAGTTAAGCGATGGATCTTTTTATATTGAACTTGAAGATATTGGTGACTGCACATTTGAATTGTGGACAAATGAAGATGGAACAACATCGAGAGCGCTTGTCAAAATTAGCAAAGAAGATCTTGAGAAAATGGTAAATGATTATCAATCACGACAAGGTTGAAATTGGTTCTCTGGTGCGACTCGAAGAAGGTTCTTACTTTTGTGAGTACGCACAGAGGTATGTTCCAATATCCCATTGTCAAATTGGCATCGTAATCCACATTTTTAAATACGATGAAACATCATATCCATGGGCTGTCTTGGGATATAAATTTCTTTCGGACGTCATTATTGGCCCATACAAACTGAGAGATGTCCCAGATTTTAAACTATACGAGGTAAAAAGTGGCAGCTAGGTATCCAAGAAAGTATTCCCGAGAAGAAGAATACGAAGAACTTTTTAATAACTTTGAGCATTTGTTTTGCTCATCATTTTGGGGATTTGAGATTGGTCCCGGATGGTTCGAATACATCGCAGACTTTCTGGTAAAGTTTGATCGATACATGAAAGAGAAAGAATACAACCCAGAAGACTACAAGATTATGCAGGTTAAGAATAAATTTGGAACCTTGCGCATCTATCTTGCGGGCTCTGATTTCTATATCAATTCTTTGATTGCAGAGACCGAAGCCAATGCAAACGATTGTTGTATCATATGCGGCAAAAAAGCTCTTGGCTCCATTGGGATTTACACGCAAATGTGCGAAGAACATATAAAAGAATTTTAATAAACCGCTTGACAATCACAGTTGCTCATGTTATATTATATTGTATTTACAGGAGAGCAACATGAAAAACAAATATATTGTAGGCGATAACTTAAAATCATTTTCTTCGCTTGAAGATGAATCAATAGATACGATCTATATGGACCCGCCATATAATACAGGTAGAGATTTTTCTGATTTTACAGACGACTTTGGGACAATGGCAGAATTTAGAGAAACCTTTCTAAGGCCTAGAATTATTGAGTGTTACAGAGTATTGAAAAAAACAGGAAACCTGATTGTTCATTGTGATCCAACATTTAGTCACCACGTCAGAATGTTATTGGATGAAATCTTCGGTGCCAAAAAGTTTGTCAACGAAGTCGCATGGGTCACAGGCGGCAATGCAAAGAACAAATATAAAATGAATCGATTTCACGACACTTTGGTTTGCTATAAAAAATCTAATAAATCAACATTTAATCCACAATATTTGCCGTATGATGAAGAATATAAAAAGAAATCAAATGTAAAAATGTGTTCTTCAAAAAAGAAAGAATATGTAACAACAGCGATACACAACTCACAACCACATATCAACCCTCGCCCAAACTTGACTTATGTCTGGAATGGACATAAGAGACAGTGGTATGTCAACAAAGAAAAGATGCAGAGTCTTCATAATGATGATCGACTTCAATACAACGCAAAAGGCGTTCCGCGAATAAAAAGATATTTAGATGAAATGCAAGGAGTGCCTGTTAGAGATGTATGGTCTGATATTAAAAATACATCTGGTGCCGAAAAGGTCGATTATGCAACGCAGAAGCCTGTTGCTCTTTTAGAAAGAATTATTAAGATGTTCAGCAATGAAAGCGACCTTATACTTGATCCATTCGCTGGTTCTGGAACAACCGGCCGCGCATGTATTAAATTAAATAGAAGTTATATAATGTTTGATATATCCGAAAAAGGTAAAAATGTTTTTGAAAAAAGTATAAAAGAAGTTGACAAAGCATAAGCACAATGTTATATTATAAACACAAACACGGAGGATTAACATGGAACGAATACCATTTGTAGGATTGCACGCTCACTGCGGTGTGGGCTCACCATTTGACGGCTTTGGTTACCCAGAAGACCACATGAACTTTGCTTACAGCAATGGAGCGGAGGCTCTAGCTCTGACCGATCATGGCAACATGAACGGCTTGGCTTATCAGATTATGCACGCTAAGAAGATGAAAGCCGAAGGCAAGAGCTTCAAGCCAATCTTTGGAGTGGAGGCATACTTTATTCCATCGGTCGAGGACTGGAAGGTTCAACTCGAGGAATACAAAAAAGATAAGAAGCTCGCAAAGCAGATCGACAATGAGCGCTCCGGAACAACTATTGAGAACGAAGGTGCATCTAAGAGCATTACAAAGCACGACATCAATCGTCGTCGCCACTTGGTTCTTCTTGCTCAGAACCAGACCGGCCTCAACAACATATTCAAGATGATCTCGCAAAGTTATGCCGGAGACAACTTCTATCGATATCCTCGCATTGATTTTGATTTGCTGTCGAAGCATAGCGAAGGTGTTATTGCTGCCTCGGCTTGCCTTGGTGGTGTTTATGCTGGTTGTTATTGGGAGAACCGAGACGAAGGACCAGAAGCAGTTCTTGATTGCATGCGCAAGGTTACAAAGCAATTCCAAGACATTCTTGGCGACCGTTGGTATGGCGAACTGCAATGGAACAACATCCCAGAGCAACATGAGCTAAATCAGCATATCATCCAGATTTCAAAGGAAACTGGCTTAAAGTTGATCTCAACTTGCGATAGTCACTATCCCAATCCGGACGCTTGGCAGTCGAGAGAACTATATAAACGACTAGGTTGGCTTGGTAGAAAGCCAGAATGGGCCGACATGGAGTTGCCTCTCTCAACAGAAGAGATCGGATACGAGTTGTATCCAAAGAACGGCAACCAAATGTGGAGGTCCTACAAAAAGTATTCAGAAGAATGTGGAGTAACCTACGACGATGAAATCATCCTTAACTCAATTACAGAAACTCACACTATCGCTTTCGACAGGATTGAATCGTTCACCCCTGACAACACTGTTAGGTTGCCTAATTTTGTCGTTCCTGCTGGGACAGATGCTACAACTTACTTGGGCCAACTTTCTTTCGAAGGTCTTGTAAAACTCTTTGAGGATAGACAAATAGAAAGCAAAGTTGTATTCGAACAATACAACAAGCGACTAAACGAAGAACTTGATGTTATCAACTCTCGTGGTTTCGCCAAGTACTTCTTGACAATGAAAGCGATTGTGGACAAGACAGCCGAGGTTCAACTTGCAGGTCCCGGTCGTGGTTCGGCAGCAGGTTCTCTTGTGGCTTATGCTCTCGGCATCACACAGGTTGATCCAATCAAGTATGGCCTTCTGTTCTCTCGTTTCCTTCGGTCAGATGCGAAGGACTATCCGGACATTGACTATGATGTATCTGACCCGATGGTTCTCAAAGACAAGCTTATCGATGCTTGGGGTGACGATGTTGTGGTTCCTATCTCAAACTGGAATACACTGCAACTCAAGTCGCTTATCAAAGACATCTCTCGTTTGTATGAGATTCCATTCTCTGAGGTCAATCCTGTTACATCCAAGATGCTTGCTGAGGCCACACCTCTTGCAAAAGCAAGGCACGGCATCAAAGCCGGTGTCTACACTCCAACTCTTTCAGAGGTTATGGAGTTCTCCGAATCTCTTCAGGGTTTCTTCCGTAAGCATCCCAAGATTGAGAAGCATTGCCGTGATCTCGCAGGTCAAGTCAAGTCGTGCTCTCGTCATGCTGGTGGTGTTGTGATTGGTGAGTCGCTCAATCAGTATATGCCGCTCATCGCATCCAAAGGTGTCCGGCAGACTCCTTGGTCCGAAGGTCAGAACGTTCGCCAGTTGGAGCCAATGGGCTTCATTAAGTTCGACATCCTTGGTCTTTCAACTCTGCGAATGATTGAAGACTGCATTGAGAAGATCCTTCGTCGTCATCACGGCATAGCCAACCCAACCTTCGAGGACATAAAGAAATTTTATGACTCCAACCTTCATCCGGACAAGATTGACCTCAATGACCAAAAGGTCTACGAGAACATCTTCCATGAAGGCAAGTGGGTCGGCATCTTCCAATTCACAGAGAATGGAGCACAGACTTTCGCAAAGCAAGTCAAGCCTCGATCAATCATTGACATCTCTGCTATCACTTCAATCTATCGTCCCGGCCCTTTGTCTGCTGGTGTGGATAGAGAGTTCGTGGAAGCACACAACAGTCCAGAGAATGTGAAGTACGTAAATGATCTGGTCCAAGAGGTGACCGAAGAGACCCACGGCTTCCTGATCTTTCAAGAGCAGATTGCTATGTTGGCTCACAAGTTGGGCCGCAACCTTACCTTGGATGAGGGCAACCTTCTTCGTAAGGTGCTCACAAAGAAAGGGACAGGTAAAGGCCACGAGGTCAAAGATGCAATCCACGAGAAGTTTGTTCTTGGTTGCCAAGATAAAGGCATGCCGCTATGGCAGGCAGAAGAGCTATGGCAAACCTTTGAGTATTTCTCTGGCTATGGTTTCAACAAGTCACACGCCGTCAGTTATTCTATAATTTCTTATCAATGTGCTTGGTTATGCAATTACTATACAACAGAGTGGGTTGCATCCTTTTTGGACAAAGAGCCCGAATCTCGTAAAGAGAAGGCCATCAATTTGGCAAAGCAGCACGGTTATTCAATACAGCCGCTGTCCGTCAACAAGTCAGGTCGCACTTGGGAGATTCTCGATGAGACAACTTTGGTTGCTCCTTTGACTACAATCAAAGGTCTTGGCGACAAAGCCATTGATCAGATTCTCGCTCACCGTCCTTTCGAGACCATTGAGGAGTTTCTGTTTCATGATGAGATTGTATATTCCAAACTTAACAAAAAGTGTTTGGATGCTCTTGCGAGATCTGGCGCAATGCGAGAACTTCAAGACGATCGCTTCACTGGAGACAAGCATTTCTGGACTGCGACTTGTGTCGATCGCCCAAGGAAACTCAAGAACCTTGGAGAGAACATTGAGAAGTATCGTCCCGAAGGCAACTTCACAGATGACGAGCGCATCGACTTTCTTGCAAACCTCACAGGAATCTTTCCAATCAACTTGGTTCTCGACGAAGCTATTCAGCGAAAGTTGGACCAGTATTGTATTCCACCAATCTCGGAGTATGATCCAGAGTTGGGAATGTGCTGGGCGATTGTCCGTGAGGTCACTAAAAAGAAAACCAAAGGTGGCAAGCTTTTCTATGTCGCCAAGGTCATCGACAACAATTCTGTCGAAACAACCATTCGTTGTTGGTCTGTTAATCCAGAGCGGGATGTTCTGTATGTCAACAAAACATATATGATCAAACCACAACACAACGATACTTGGGGCTTTTCAACCCGTGGGTCCCTAAACAGAACATGGGTCATGTTAGGATAAATGGAGGAAACATGAAAGTAAAAATCAAAAAACTACACGAAGATGCGGTAATCCCATCTTATGCAAAGCACGGAGACGCAGGTGTCGATCTTTACTCTGTACGAATGGAGAAAGACAAAAACCAAAACGATGTGCATTATATTGGATTGGCAGTTGAGATTCCGGAAGGTCATGTTGGTCTTCTGTTCCCTCGCTCATCTATTTCAAAGACAAGCTGTGTTTTGCGGAATGCCGTTGGCGTCATTGATTCTGGTTATCGTGGTGAGATTATGTTGAAGTTTGGCTGCTCATCGAACCTTAGTTGCTATAAGGTCGGAGACCGAGTTGGGCAACTAATTATTATGCCCTATCCTCAAATTGAATTTGAAGAAGTCGAAGAACTGTCAGACTCAGAACGAGGCGAAGGCGGATTCGGATCCACAGGAGTTTAATATGAATCGAGAACAAAAAAGAAGGAAAAAGAAACTTAAAATCAAAGAAGAGCCTAAAGCCCCCGAAAGTGGCGAGGTTAAAGAAATACAAGAAAAGATTTTATTGTTTGAAAAAATTCCAAATCTTTGCAATGCATGTCAGAAACCGTTTGACAAAACTAACAAAACACAAGTAAGAACTTGGTCGGTTGTTGTTCGCAATGATATCGAACAAGTCCGCTTGTATTGTCCTGATTGCTGGTCCAAAGCCAAAGCAGTCGTTCAGGCTTATGAAAAAGAGCATGGATATGGACGAGACGAAGAGTAAAGAGAAAAGAGTTGTCTTTACAGACACTGATGTTCGACATGCACAGTTGAGAATAAGACTTCAGCACGACAACCTTTCGCAAGCAGATTTCTTTCGAGCCCTAATTACAGGATATCTTGATAATGATGGGCGAATTGTAAAGTTTCTTGCTAATTATAAGGAGAAGCATGGCATCCAAAACAAGAAAAAGCGAGGCCGTGTTGTTGAGGAGATAGAGCAAGGAGAACATCTTATGGAAAAATTCGGTATCAAGGACGACGAACTTGAAGGAATCTTTGATATGATTGCAGAAGAATTTCCCGACCTCTAATTCCTTTTCTTGTTTTGAAGAATAATTAATTACAAACTTAGGAGATATTAATATCATGGCTAAAAAACTTTTATCAGAAGCGCAAGTACGTAAATTTATGGGACTTGCTAATTTGGATGCTGACCTTTCATCAAACTTCCTGACCGAAATGTACGGTAATGAAGACGATAAGAAGATGGAAGAAAAGAAGCATGACGACGAAATGAAAGAAGAAAAACATGACGATAAGAAAGTCATGAAAGAAGAAGAAGACGAAATGGAAATGGACGACATGGATGTTGCGGCCGACGAAGGAGGTGAAGACTTGTCTGAGCCCGCCGACATGGACGAACCAGAAATGGGTATGGATAAAGAAGAAATCGCTAAAGAACTTATTCAAGCAATTGGTTCTGTTCTTGGTGTAGATCTTGATATCGATAGTGAGCCCGGTGGAGAAATGGACATGCCGGCAGACGAACCAGAGATGGAAATGGATGCTGAAATGGAAATGGATGACGAGCCTGACATGATGAGCGAAGTTGAACTTGAGCTTTCCGAAGACGAAATTGTTCAAGAAGTCGCTAAGCGTGTTGCAAAGCGTATTAACGAAGCCGCTCGTGCTCAAAAGAAAGCCGATCGTCTTCTTGGTCGCAAAAAATAATTTGACAAATCGTTTCTAAGCGGTTACAATAAGGGAGAGGGAAACCTCTCCTTTTTTTTATGGAGGCAAAATGGAAATCATTTTATACGGCTTGTTCTTTATAACTGGATATCTTTTTCATAGCACAATAACATATGTGCTGTCGCTTGGGATTTCTGTTACGATATACAAGAGAGCCGTTGAAGATTGTCTGCTGTTGTTCGGAGACAATTACGAAAAACAAATTCATATGAACGAAGCACTGTATCTTTCTTTCAAGCAAAGCGGAGCACCCGATGAGGTGATCAAAGAACTAAAGAAGAAAGACAAGATAAAACTCAAAGAGCACATGAATTCTGTAATTTCAAACATGCTCAGGATTATCCCAGTGAGGTTTCGCAACCTTGTCGAGTTTAACAACTGGGAAACAGCCGAGAAAGAAATAGCAAAAATAATAAAGTCAAGGAAATAGCTTGACAACCATCCCAAAACATGTTATATTATATAAGTCATTAGGAGGTATTTATGACATTTGGAAAAAGAAGAAATCAAGTCAACGAAGACATTGAAGAAGAAGCATCAACTGAGGAAGAAGAGTCGGCAAAGCTGAAGATCAACTTAGGTGAATTGCTTGGTGGAGCCAAAGACAAGGATCCTCGTATTATTGGTTTGTTCGGTTCAGTCGAAGAAGAGAAAGCAGGCGAGCTTTGCTATCATCTCATCACAATGTCTGAGCCAAAGCCATCATTGATTGAAGGCGAGGAACCAGAACCGCTTGAGGACATTACATTTTATGTCTCGACATATGGTGGTTCTGCTGACGACATGTTCTCAATTTACGATGTAATGAACTTTGCGAAAAGTCGTTGCGATGTTGTCACCTGTGGACTTGGCAAGGTTATGTCCGCCGGTGTTCTTCTCCTTGCTGCTGGAACGAAAGGAAAGCGGAAGATTGGACGAAACTGCCGTGTAATGATCCATGCTGTCTCTGCTGGTAATGTTGGAACCGTTCACAACCTCGTTAATGAGTTGGGCGAGATTCAAAACCTTCAAGAGGCTTACATTGATGCAATTGTTGAGAACTCGAACTTTACGAAGAGATCTTTGAAAAAACTCATGGATCGGAAAGTAAATGTATATTTATCTGCTGAAGAAGCAATAGAACATGGAATTGCTGATATTTTGATCTAATTATAGTATTAAAAGGAATCAAAATGGATAAAATATTCTATAATGAGTCCTCCGCTGTTAAACTTGGGTGGTCCCCCGATTGGTTTGGGGCCACTCATTTTGACGAGGACTTGCTCAAAAAGGTTCGAAAGTTCCAACGAGATCACGGCTTAACTGCTGACGGTCTCGTTGGCCCAACGACTTATCGTCGTGCTTGGACCGAGAGAGAATCAAACTTGGATGACTATTATCACCAAGAGATTGAGGCCAACCCTGATCAATCGTTTATCATTATCAACAATGATTTTCATGAGATCAAGTGGCCTCGAGTTGTTCTTCCCTTTGCTGGGAATGGAATGAAACTTACTTCAGGATACAGAACCGTTCGAGAAAAGCGTGAGGTCACAAACTTCGTTTGTCATTGGGATGTATGCCTTTCATCAAAGTCATGCTACAAAGTATTAAAGCAACGAGGGATCTCTGTTCACTTTGCAATTGATAATGATGGAACCATCTATCAGTTTATGGACTGTAATCATATTGGGTGGCACGCTGGTTCATCAAAATGGAACAACAATTCAGTTGGCGTTGAGATTGCCAACGCTTATTATCCAAAGTATCAGAACTGGTACAAAGCGCACGGCCATGGTGCGAGACCAACTTGGCGAAACAAAGAAGTCCACGGAAAAGTTCTTGAACCTTTCTTGGGCTTTTACGATGTTCAGCTTCAAGCGCTTCAGGCGCTTATGGAAGCAATGAACAAAGCATACGATATTCCTTTGGAATGTCCTTTGGGTGTTGATGGAGACACCGCAACAACCGTTGACGCCAAGGCTGCCGCCGGAAGGTTCAATGGCTTTATATCACATTATCATTTAAAGAAGACCAAAATTGATTGTGCCGGTCTTGATCTTAAGCAACTACTCGAGGAGATAAAATAATGTCAAAGAAACTTACAAAAAAAATGATTGAAGAACTTATCAAAGAAGAATTGGCCAAAGCCGAACAAGAGCGATTGGATGAGTTTAAAGTCAGTGTGAATAAACCCCTAGTCAAAGACTTATATCAAGGCTTAAGTATAAACAAGAGCGATCTATACAAAGCAGCCGGCGACGGCAACTTTCCAAATGATGCTCACGGAGCTAAGAAAGCAGCCAAAGCATTGGGTGCACTTGGTGGGGCTTCAAGTACCGACATTGATAAAGGGGATTTCAAAGCAGCCAAAAATCGCGGCATCGGCGACGATTTGTATAAATTTGGAGACACCATACAACAAGCCACATCTGATTCAGACATCAAAAGAGACTGGGCCGGAACCTCTCCACCAGCCGGAAATGGCCCATGGGGCACATACGTTGCTGTTCCATCAGCAAAAATGCCAGCCAAAGACCTTTATGCTGCTATTGAAAAAGCATTGGATGGCTATGTCGCAGACAACACAGACGCCGATGCCAAAAATGCTCTAACAGCATATGCTCAAAAATACGTAAAAGACAAGCGCAAAGGCCAATACAAAAAATCTAAATACGGAACCAAGGGTAAGTGGGACGCTGTAATCAATGCTGTTCTAGGCGGCTCTCCCGTTACTTCAGGTTTGGCCCAAGCTGCTCTCAAAGATCTATCAAAAGCTCTTAAACCCTATGAGCCACAAGATATTTCAAGACCAGAGATGGCCACAGTTGGAGCAGAAAAGAGCCAGTTTTCTCAAGACGCCATTTTTGCTTTCGACGGTCTTTTTAAAGCACAATCAGCATCAACCTTGGAGAATAGAGTCAAAGCAATTAGCAAACTGTCCGAAGCAATGGTGGAAGGTAATAAAAATACATTAGACGACCTTTTTGGAAGTGGTACATCTGGCAATGATAAAAGAGCCTTTCTTAATGGTATTGTTTGTATGGATTACATCGCAAAGTTTGCTAAAGAAATCGATCATGGCGCTGGGGCTTACTTTTTTGAAGCATTTTGTGCTCTAATAACCGGTGGCAAAGTCGCCGGTAAAGGTGGAAAAGCCGGTGATTTTACGCTTGCTTTGGACGATGGTTCAACTGGCTCTGGAAGCTCAAAATATTTGAATGCATATGCATCTAAACAAGCTGTTTCGGGATTTACGGCTGGTGTACCGGTACAATATATTGGAGCCTTTAAAAGAAAAAATAAAAGCGGAGCGATATCTAGCGCAGGAGTATCTCAACCTGAAGAAATTGTAGTAATTGATTTTTATTTATTTGAAATTACATTATCACAAGTGAACCAATACAATACAACAGGGAACACCATTGATGCTTCCGGTACAACAAGTGGTTTGACAACCAGTTTTGTGACAAATGGATCAACCGTCGACATTAAATTTAATTACGGGGGCCTAACACCTACAGCACGTGTTCATTTAGCAAAAAGAAAGAACCAATCTTTTAAAAACGCTTTGGAAGACCAAGTCAAAAAATCAGATCAAGATCTTCGAGATTCATACAAACTTTTTAAAGAATACTTTGCTCAAACAAGAAAAGCAGATGTTCAGGTAAAATCTTATCTAGGCTCTGGGAATCTCAATGACGGTACGCAGGCTTTAAGAGCAATCACTGAAGCAGATGATCAAATGGTAGACATGTTTAATTTACTAAGACCCGCCAGCGGAGGTGTAACTGGATCTGGCACGAATCGTCAACTAAAAGAAAACAAAATGACCGAGCTTGATCTAATGATCGAGAACATGGTAAAACAATTTATTAAAGGAAAACTGAATGATTAAACTTATTGCATGCCCCTCTTGCGGTTGCGATCCTTGCGACTGCGATTGGGGGATCAACTTATGTGAACGATGCGACAGCGAAGATTGCTGGTGTCACTGGGGAGATCAATGATATACTTACTAATTGGATTGGCTCTCGCTGAAGAGCCATCACCTGTTATTGTTTATAAACAGGAAACAGAGATTGACTTCGAAGCAGTTGACATCGAAGGACAACTCGTAAAGCCCGAAGGTGTTTTGACCACCGAGCGGGTGTCAGCAACATTCAATCCTCTTATTCGTTTAAGAATGGATTGGGATGAAGAAATTTCACAAAGCGTTAGCGAAATCAAATAATGGAGGAATAGTGAAGCATTATAATAACGGTCAAGAATTATCAACAAAAGTATTAAACGGAGTTAATAAACTCGCAAACAATGTAGGATCAACATTGGGCCCTCGGGGAAGAACCGTCGGCATTATGTATCAGGGAGAGAACATCCCAATGGTAACGAAGGACGGTGTGACCGTCGCAGAGCACATAACCTTTGAGGATCCGTTTGAGAATATGGGAGCGCAGATTGTAAAGCAAGCAGCCAAGCAATCAGCATCGAATGCCGGAGACGGAACGACAACGGCAACCATTCTCACTCGTGGTATTCTGAACCGAGCACAAAAGTATATTGTGGCTGGTGCTTCACCAACCGAAATCAAGCGAGGAATGGATAAGGCTTGCGAGGCGATTGTAACAAATCTCAAGGAAATCGCAAGGCCTGTCCAATCCAAGCAAGACATTGAGCATGTCGCAACCATCTCGGCAAACAACGACAAGGGCATCGGAACACTGATCGCCAATGCTGTTGACTCTGCTGGAAAGGATGGCTCTGTTCTTGTTGAAGAAGCGAGATCAATCAATACATCTTTGGATCTAATCGAAGGATTCAGAATTGATCAAGGCTGGTTGTCATCAAAGTTTATTACAAACGAGAGACAGAACACAGCCGAGTATCATGATCCTTTGATTCTAATCACAGACGAACAGATTGATACCGTTGAACAAATCTATCCTGCTCTTGAACTCGCAGCCAAAGACCAGCGTCCTCTTTTGATTGTAGCCAACGAAGTGGAAGGTCAAGCGCTCGCAGCCCTGATTGCTAATGCAGTCCGAGGAACCATGAAGGTGTGCGCTGTCAAATCGCCCCGTTATGGTGAAGAACGACGCTCTATTCTAAGAGATTTGGCATCAACTGTCGGAGGGACGTTCATTACCCGTGAAGATGGTTTGCTTCTAAAAAATGTACAATTAAAGCAATTTGGAAGGTCAAAGTCGGCAACCATTTCCAAGTTCGCAACCACAATCGTTGGAGGCCAAGGTGATGAGGAAATTATTGAGACACGAATTGAATCAATTAAAAGCGAGATTCAAGAAACGGAAGACATGGCAGCGTGCGAAAGATTGCAAGAACGAATTACAAGGCTTGCTTCTGGTGTTGCTGTTATCCGCGTGGGTGCTGCGACCGAAGTCGAAATGATTGAGAAGAAGCACAGAATCGATGATGCGCTTGAAGCCGTACGCTCTGCTTTGGAGGAGGGCATTCTTCCCGGTGGTGGTGTTGGTTTGATCCGAGCATCCACTGGATTATATATCGAGACAGATAACGAAGAGCAAGCACTTGGAGCAAAGATTATTCTCGACGCAGCCCAAGAGCCTCTCCGTCAGCTTTGCATTAACTCTGGAGAATCACAAGATTTAATTGTTGATGGTGTTATTAATAAAGCTCAAGAACAAGGATATAATTTCTTGACAAGAAACTATGTAAACATGCTAGACGAAGGGATCATGGATCCTTGCAAAGTTACACGCTGCGCTCTTCAAAACGCTGTCTCTGCTGCATCAACTTTGCTGACGATGAACTATGCTATTGTGGCTACGAAGGACTAATTACGATGGACGAACACAACATGGATACACACGCACATATTATCGCCCTAATTCAAGAACTCAGAGGCGACCTCCAGCGAATAGCGGACAAGCAAGATGAGATGAATGAGGATGTGAAGAAAATTAAAGAGGCGGTGTATAATCCTGATTCAGGATTGTATGCTCGCCTTCGTGATTTAGAACAATGGAAAGAAACTTATTCGAAAGTTACATGGGGTGTTCTCACAACTGTTCTTGGTCTTGTCACAGCAACAATATATAAAATGATAATTGAGGGTTGACAAACCACTCAAAGTGTGTTATAATATATTATAAACTCCGGAGGCAAAATGAGAGTTAGATTATCATATTCAGTGGAACTTGAAGATGTTCCAGATTCTGTTGCATATCTTATCGAAGGCGAAATGTTTAGTATCGATAATGCGAAAGAAAAGATTGGCAAAGCACATAACGCACTTTGCGAAGATGAGCCGCATGTTGAGTTAGTTATTAAATCAATTGATGAAGCAAGGCAATCTCTGGCTGCGATTGATGTAAGGCTGAACGAGTGCGAAAACATCTTGCTGGGATACAAGCAAGCGATTAATCCACCGCAACAACCAGATGAGCCAGCAGTTGATCAGCAATTCGATGGTCAATACAATACACCATACGAAATTCCAAAGGAGTCTCAGAAATAATGTTCTGTTATCGAGAAGGGGATCTTGTAAACATCCCTCAAGACACATGGCTTTTTAATGAAGAATCATTGCATAAAGGCCTTCTTTTTCCAAAGAGGGTCGTGCATGAACCTTCCATCGCATGTGTCGTTTCATCCGAAAAAGATGGCAATCTATTAAAGGTTTTTATTAAAAATGAGTATTTTCTGGTCAAAGCAAAAGATGTTCACTTTGCAAACAGGGTGGTCTGCAATGCTTGTTGAATTAACGAGAGTTGAGCCCGCAAATGATACAATCAAAGTCAACAGGGTTTATGTAAACCCAGCGCATGTTGTGTCTGTTGTCGAGGACAATTTAAAATATCATTCTTTAAAAGAGTCTTTAATCGAGGCTGGTGTACATAGACAGATGTCCATCTCAGAAGTTAAAGTCTTTGACGGAACCACAGTTGAGACAATGCTTGTGCTTGGTGCTCCGAGAGCAATCAAAGAAAAGATAAATAATAAAAAACAAATTCTGCGAGGTTAAAATGTTTTATTATAAAGTTATAGGATATGGTTCATGTCCTTGGTGCCAACGGGCCAACTCTCTGTTATTACAAGAGAAGTTGCCTTTTATTGCATGTTGGATTGAAAACTCTTGGGCGCTTGTTCATCATTACAAAACTAATTACGGTATGGAAACAGTACCAATTGTTTTGAAAGTTGATTTTGAAACGGGAGAGGAGCATGTCATCGGCGGATTCACGGAACTCAAAGAATACATTGACCAAGGGCTACATGAAGAGGGCGATAAGGAAGCTGAGTAAATACGCTTACAACGATCTTTATGTCCTTGTTGAGTTCGTCGAGGACAGCCAAGAGTGTTCTTTTGGCACAGATTATCAAGATGATCATGATCCGGAGTTAGTCGGAGATATTGAGATAGGAGATGACTTGAAAATAGAAGAGAAATATTATTCCTTAATACACGAGATCGGTCACGCTATTCTTCATTATCAAGATAGAGAATCAGAGAATGTAATTCTTCTTGAGACTGCATGTTGGATCGAAGGATTAAACAAAGCAAAAGAACTCGGACTGAGAGTAAACGAAGATGAGTTTACAAAACAAATGTTTCACGCATTAGTTTTATATAGAGAGGTGAAAAGTGATAGTTGATAAACCATGGGGCCATGAGCACATTTGGGCTAAGACTGATAAATACGTTGGCAAGGTCCTTTATATTAATGAAGGAGAGAGACTATCTCTTCAATATCATAAAGTAAAAGAGGAGACAGTCTATGTTTTGGAAGGAAAATTGGAATTGGTTCTGGAAGAGGGATCTCGAAGAGATAGACACTCTGTTTTTCTTGATCCCGGAGACACGTTTCATATCGCACCTATGACCGTGCATCGTTTTGCTGCAACACAAGGTACAGATGTTAAATTGATGGAGGTCTCAACGATCGAACTTGACGATGTAGAGAGAATCGAAGACGACTATTCCAGAACCTGACGACTAATTACTGCATGGGGGGACTCGTCATGCGGTACATACAAGCTTTATTATTAGGGATCATTGCTCTTTCACTTATGGGCATCGGTCCTTTTTTTGCTCCTGTCGATACAAAAGCAAAAGCAAGATCATCATATATGCTTAATTGTTTTCAAGACGGACAATTAATAGGAGCAGGATCAGGAAATCATTTCACCTATCGAGGACAAAAGTTTATCCTCACAGCTTATCATGTGATTCAAGAGTGTGATGCTGTTACTTTGATTGAAGGTAACAACGAAGTCTTTGAATTAAAGACCGTTGTGTTTGACGAAATGCTTGACTGGGCTGTAATGAAAGCAAATAAAGACCTCGACCTGAGGCCAGTTAAATTTAAAAGAACCTACCCCTCTCTCGGCGAACCGATTGACATGGTGTCATGGCCTTCGGACTACGGCCTAGTATATACAAAAGGTATTGTATCCGGCCAGCAGTTTCTGAGTTACTATGTTCAGACTTTCTGCTGGCTTGGTTCTTCCGGTGCATCTGTTTTCACAGACGACGGAAGGTTTATCGGAGTGCTTCACGGCATCAAAGTTGGATTCTATTCCAGCGTTGGAGATGCCCAACTGCTAAACAATATGTGCTTAGTTCGTCCGCTTGCTAGCATCACCGATAAAGAATTATATGAGGCACTCAGGGATTATGACGGAGGTGAAGCAAGGCGCGTTACTTATTGATCAAGGCAAAGTAGGTATCGTGGTTAGAATTTATAAGATTGGCGCAACCTCGGAGAATGAATCTGGAACACAGAACATTCACTGGGAAGAATCCTATCACATCTATTACTCAGATGGATCACACGCTTACATGAACAAGTCAGCGTTTGACATTTTAGTTATTACCGGAGACATTAAAATTTTATGACTCCTACTACCCTACTACCCCCCTCCCCCCTCTTCTTTTTCTATGCGTACGCTGACAACACGCAAGGTATGTATTGGTGATACTCATACCTTTCAACGACTATGAGAAGAAGGTAATGGATAAATATCTATGGCTTGATTACTCAATTGAGAGAATCTGGCAAGAGTATTATAAAATGTTTTATGGCAAGTACGAGCTAGACAACGAGGAAGAAATACAAGTCATGCGTATGATGGAAACCGTGTACAACTTCGAGACGCAGATAATAGATCTGCTCGACTCTACTTACATAGATTTCTTCATGATAGATCAATATAAGGAGCAATGTGGTGTTCGAGATTGGCCAACTCGTTTATGTTAAGTCCGTGAGCGACCGTGTATATCTAGGTATGGTTATAGATAACATACTGTACCTAGACAACTTCGAAGAAGCATTCTATCAGATCTATCTTGTCGGTAGCGGAGAAAGAGTTTCTGTCCCTGCTGCTTTTATTATTCCTGTCCCAAAAGATGAAGCTTCGGAGATTACAGCATCCAACCCAAATCTTCCGTATTGGCCGGATGCAGATTAAAATTCAGCGATAATTGGCTTTCAAGCTCCATTATCGACGATTTTGTGCAAGTAAGGTTCGAGAACTTTACATATATAAGTAGTTTTGTTTTTAATGAAAATTCACCCATTTATGGCTTTGAACCTCTATTATCGCCAATTTTGAGCAACTTACTGATGAATACTTTACATCAATAAGGAACTCTGGCTTCTCTTAATATATCTTGCCGGACATTTTTTGTCCACCTTTTTTAATACCTTTTTTTTCATTATTTATGTAATAAATAATGCGATTTGGACTTGACAAAACACACATAGCGTGATACAATATATACATAACGAATGCGGTTCTATTTAATATAGGAGGAACGACGATGTTACCATTGAACATAGGCATATTCGCAGAATATGAGAAACGATTTGAGCAGCGCAAGCTGAACTTGGCTGCTTGGTTTGCTTTGCAAAAGTTTGTAGAGACAATGGGAGATTATCCCGATAGTGATGATCCAGCCGTACAGGAACTGCAAGATCAATTGTGGGACGAAGTCATCGAGCAGATCGAACGAGTTCGTGGCAAGCAAGAAAACCAGTGAGATCGATGATGCCTCATGAAAAATACCAAGATGTCAAGGTTGGCGATCTCATTATATTATCAAAAGATAATTATGGCGCAATACGATACTTTGGAAAAATACAGGTTGTAACTTGGGTTCCTGAAAACTGGGCCGGAAAGACAAGAATGATCTATCCGAATAAAAACGATTGGATCCAAGTCTATTCCTCGAAGCAACGCAAGATGTGGCATGTTCGTCTCGGTGAGTTCGAGGTTTTAAAAAAAGATCAAAAAACATCTTGACAAATAATAGAGAACGAGATACATTGTTTATATCAGCAATGAAGCTGTGCAAACAACAGGAGGCTAGATGCCTAAAATCAGAGAATGCCGAGAATGCGGTGAGGAATTCGATAGTAACTCACGATGGAAACGAGAGGTCAAGGGATACATAAATGTATGTCCTTGGTGTACAGAGGAAATGGGAGGTGATCCAGCCCCAGAGATACGAGGTTTCGTAACTGGCTCAGGCAAGATGCAAGACATATCTTTTGTCCGCTTCGAGAGTAAAGCAGAGGCAGACCAGTATAAGAAGGCGTGGTATGCTGCGTCAGGTGGCGGCAACGCTATTCGCAACGGCCACAAACTTAATAAGATTAAGTACGAACACGCTGGACACAACGGTGGAAACCCGAACCACAAAGGGAAATCATAATGGCTTACAAAAAGAACTGGCAATCCAGAGAATGCACCATCGAGGAAGGACTTTCCCTTCTTCGTATGGTCGCTCAGGAATATACTAATCACAGATACACCGTGCGTATCATCACAGACGATGGAGGCAAGCACCTCGCTGTCTATGCCGAGTATGGCCCAAACGGTGAAGAGCCTTATCACGCTGAGATTGATACAAACTTTATGGGCTGGAGAACCGTATGGTTCCAAGTCCCAAGCGGCTATATCGATAGTATTATGGAGGCCAAAGATGTCGGATCCGAATGAACTTGTCGGGCGACTTGTCAAGATTGCGAATAAGATCGGTGTTATTGCTTCGTGCAGTTATGTTGATGACGATGACATCTGGGCCGTCTCAGTTATTCTACACGACGGTGAGAGGTTTATCTCGTATCCATCGCTAATCCATCGCTTTTTGATATAAAAATGAACTTTTTTCTTGACAAATGAAACCAAACGAGATACAATCTTATCATGAAAACAAATACAAGGTATTGGGAAATGAATGAGAAACTGTACGATAGTCAGTTCACCGCAAGGTGGAGATCGTATTTTTGGAAAATAAATAAAGATTGCTTTATTCCGCTTCCATTTGATTTGAGTGAAATAGCATACACAGACAATCAAACGATCTTGCCGTATGTCGAGATAGCAAATAAGCATATAAAGATATGGCATTGGCCTTCTATTTTCAAACTTATTAGGTCAATATGTGAGACTATATCTAGATTTATAACTTTCGCAAGGGTATGTCTTTTTGGTATACCATTTTTATTTATCGCTGTTTTTATATATCCCGTTTTGATGGCGTGGGGACTTGCGGCGGGCATTATGACTGTGGTCTCTTTTATCAATCTAGATATGCCTGCTCCACAAGGTTGCGCTACAATAATCGGATGGCCTGTTGCTTGTTATGTCTTATTAAACATGTTCACATACTGTAAAAAAATGACTTGGCTTGAGGATGATTGTTACGATGGATGGCATTTAAGACTATCATATAAAAGTTTTTTTGACTTTTTATTTGACAATTGAAACCAAACGGGATACAATATAAACATCACACAGCATTGGAGGATAAATGCGAACAACATACAAACAAATCTTATCAGCAGCACACAGCGTTCTTGATACAATAGGCTCCCACTACCGTACTGGTAGGTGGGTTGGCACTTTCGATGACTTTGTCACATACGATACATCACAGACGCTTACCACAAAGATGGTCAAAGAGCTACTTGCTTGCATTGAAAATGGAGAGGTAGATCTACCCATCTCCTTGGTGGGTCGAGATACTATTTATGTTGACACCGATGCTTACGGATGGTTAGGAGATAAACTATGAGGATCAAGACACGAAACTGGCACGCTGTAAATGCCCACCAGCGCAAAGGCGGGTCACATACACACAAGCGCAAGCATCAATCCAAAAATGCTTGTCGTAAGTCAAAGTCCCAACGCTGGGCTAATGACTAGGCTTGTCCGTATAACATTAGATAACATATACATAGGTGCAGAGGTGCGTGATCTTACGGCCTCTCCGCCTATTATTGGCTTTGTTACCGACATAGATGAATATGGCTGGTATCACGATGAGAGCGAGGAATGCGTCGCTTTCTCATACTATATAATCATCAAGAACTGCGATGGTCGCACTCTTGAATACGATCTTGATGAAATCTCGATCAACACTAACCTTTGTCTCGTGGAGAGAGATTAATGTTTATTACAATGCCCCCTGAATACTACGAATACACCTATTATACATTGATGTTATTGATTATTTTCGGTGTCGGATTTATGTATGCCCTCGTTGTATACGAACTCGATGAAAAACTTTCAACTTTTTTCAAAAAAATGTTTGACAAATCCAACTGAACAAGATACAATACTAACATCAGCAATTACGCTGCCCAACCAAGGAGCCAATAATGGCCAACAACGAATGTACTTTCTGCGGTGGAGACCACACAGAGTTGAAATGTCCGTCCCTAGAAGGACGAATGCAACATGTAATAAACATAATCAATGCTAACAAAAGCAATGGTATCAAATGGAATGCCCACTTGAGCACAGCCTTTGATCTCCATGACTTGGATAGTCTTTGGCGCAAGTTCGCCCGTGAAGCCGGTAAAGGCGATTTGCTTGGTATACCACACTATCGTTGGTGGACTATGATGCGCACTTACCAAAAGCGTCTGAACTACAAGAGAGCAGGCGAGAAGCGCAGAGGACAAAAGCGAACCAAGGCAATCAAGTGCGGCTACTGCGGTAAGTCAGGCCACACACGGAGAACCTGTGCCAAACTGAAGGCAGATAAGAAGATTTTGATAAGTGATACTACCCTCCGCAGGGCTATGTTCCTCGACATTTGTCGTGACCTAGGTCTGGGCGTAGGTGCTCTGCTCAAGTTGACTTTGAACGAATACGGCCAAAGATACAAAGAAGCGGGCTATGGCTCTTTCCAAGACGAGGAAATCCTCGTGATGCTGACGGAGATCCCCGCTCACTCGATCAATGCTTTCAGTCCTGAGAGTAGTTGGTCGGACTTTTATGAAAGAGCGCACTTTCTTT
>Ga0181580_10000249_pt1 | contig 38058 bp, 31 predicted proteins | sample 071ome_23_FD_132413 | JGI IMG/M metagenome (GOLD analysis project Ga0181580, IMG submission 132413) | Coastal salt marsh microbial communities from the Groves Creek Marsh, Skidaway Island, Georgia - 071403BT metaG (megahit assembly) | ecosystem: Environmental > Aquatic > Marine > Intertidal... | reverse complement strand
GGCTGACGTGATCGGCAAACAGCTGGCTCTCGGTGACCAGGGCCAGGTCGGGTGTCTCCAGCCAGATTCCGGATTCCAGTGGGGCCACCGTGATCCCCAGCGGTGGACGCAACTGCTCAAATTCCTGCCAGTTTTGTACGGGCTTCAGTTTCATGCCGGTACTGCCGAGCAGTTCCAGCAGGGCTTCGCGACGGCCCGGTGAATCTGCACAAAACAGCACGGGCGTGTTGTCCAGCCCGGCTACAAATTCCTCCACTTTCTGAAGGGGCCGATCCCGTTTGTGTTCCACGTCCAGTTCCGGCATGACCCGGGTTGGCAGGGTGGCATGACTGTTTTTTCCGGTTGCTGCCTGCAGGTTGAGTTGCGGGTAGGTATTGATGGCAGCAAACAGTTCCTCGGTAGCCTGGAACAGCTCTGCCGGTGGCAGCAGGGGACGTTCCGGATCAACGCGGCGGTCTTCATAGCGCAGGCGGATATCATGCCAGAACAGGTCGGTCGCCTCTGCCACTTCCCCGACAGTAAAAAAGGTCGTGTCCTCTGGCAGGTAGTCAAACAGTGTTGCGAGCTGCTCGAAAAACAGAGGCAGGTAATATTCGATACCGGCCACCGCATTACCACGGGAAATATCGTCATATAGGGGACACTTGCGGACATCAATATCAAAGCGTTCCCGGAAATTCTGCCTGAAAGTCGTGATGCCTTTCTCTGTCAGGGGGAATTCCTTGCCCGGCAACAGGTCGATAGCTGTGATGGTGTCCTTTGAGAGCTGGGTTTCGGCATCAAAGTGACGCAGGCTTTCAATCTCGTCATCAAACAGTTCTATGCGTACCGGGGCCAGGCCGCCCATGGGAAAGATGTCCATGATGGAACCGCGTACGGCGAATTCGCCATGTTCGTAGACAGATTCCACGCAAAGGTAACCGGCAGCTTCCAGTTCCCTGCGCATACCGGCCAGGTCCAGTTGCTGTCCCACCTGAAGGCTCAGGCTCATGCCCTTGATATAGGAGGCCGGTACCAGCCTGTGCAGCAGGGTGCTCACGGGAATCACCAGTATCGCCTTGTTGGCAGCAGGCAGTTCTGACAGGGTGGTCAGGCGCCGGGAGACAATGTCCTGGTGTGGGGAGAAGTTGTCATAAGGCAGTATCTCCCAGTCGGGAAACTCCAGCAGGCTCACGCCTTCGGCATTGAAAAAGGCCGCCTCGGCCTGCAGGCGCTCTGCCTGCTGGCTGTTTTCAGTGACCACGACACTCAGTCCACCATGCTGGGCGGTATAGTGCGTAATCACCATACTGGTGCCGGCGCCGGAAACACCGTCCCAACGCTGTTTTTCCCCGGCACCTTCAATGCGGGGCAATGACTTGAGTTGTAACTGGTTCATCGCTTGATAAGCTGGCAGGGGAGGAGTTACTGCTGCGTTATTCCTGTTGTTAATTAAAGAATTGATTAAAGAGTTGATTAAAGAGTTGTTTAAGTTTTGCCCAAGCCCCGTCAACGGGTGTGCTCAATAGAGGGTGAAATCCGGGCCTGATAATGGACTTCTCATGTACATCCTTGGATAATACGCGCCTTCTTTTTAACCCCGAAATCTGAAACCAATATTACAGGAATTTATCTAGTGGAACGACCGAATGTAGACGACTATTTTGGCGACTGGAAGGCCAGGGAAGCGCTAGCCCAGGAAATGCTGCCCCTGATGGGAAAACTGGAAAATGAAAAGGGTGTCCAGATATTTCTGTACGGCAGAACCCTGAACAATCGTTCAGTGGCCAATATCATGAAGTCACATCGCCGTGTACGCGAAGTCGCCAGGAACGAATTGTCCGAATTCGAAAGCAACCCGGTGCTCAAGTCGATTGCCAAGCTGGACCTGTGCCCGTGCCAGATTGACCTGGGCAAACTGACTGTCCAGTACATGGAAGCCCTGGAAGAAGACGAGAACGTGGACCTTGATGCCCTGGTGGCCAGGGAACTGTCTCACCTGGTCGGCGTCCAGCATAAGCCCATTGAAAAGCCCACCGATATAATTCTCTACGGTTTTGGCCGAATCGGTCGCCTGGTGACACGCCTGCTGCTGGAACAGACCGGCAATCGCCAGGTCATGCGCCTGCGGGCCATCGTTGTGCGTAAAGCCGGTGCGGGTGACCTGGAAAAACGTGTCAACCTGCTCAGGAATGATTCCGTGCATGGTTCCTTTTCGGGAACGGTTCGTATTGAGGAAGACAACAATCGCATTATCGCCAATGGCAACGTGATCGAGATCATCTACGCGGACAGCCCTGACAGCATCGATTACACCCAGTACGGCATTGAAGATGCCCTGGTGATTGATAACACCGGTATCTGGCGTGACGAGGCAGGCCTGGGCCAGCACCTGAAATCCAAGGGCGTCAGCAAGGTTATGCTGACGGCACCTGGCAAGGGCGACCTGAAAAATATCGTCATGGGGATCAACCACGAGTCGATCACCCCTGAAGACAAGATTATTTCAGCGGCCTCCTGTACCACCAATGCCATTGCCCCGGTGCTGAAACTGATCAATGACAAGTACGGCATCGTGCACGGGCACGTGGAAACGGTGCATGCCTACACCAACGACCAGAACCTGATCGACAACTACCACAAGGCCGATCGTCGTGGCCGCAGTGCCCCCATGAACATGGTGCTTACTGAAACCGGTGCGGCCAAGGCCGTCTCCAAGGCGGTACCGGAGCTGGAAGGCAAGCTGACGGGTAACGCTGTACGCGTACCGGTCCCCAATGTCTCCATCGCCATCATCAACCTGACATTGTTGACCTCTTCCAGCAAGGAAGAGATCAACGAGTACCTCAGGGAGATTGCGCTGCATTCCCCGCTGCAGAACCAGATCGGTTACACCGAATCCCCGGATGCGGTTTCTACCGACTTTATCGGTTCCCGCGAGGCCTGTACCGTGGATGCCAAGGCGACCATCGTGAATGGCAAGAACATGATTCTCTATCTCTGGTATGACAACGAGTATGGCTACAGCGCGCAGGTGGTCAGAATGGTCAACATGATGGCAGGGGTCAAATACCTGTCCTACCCGGAAGATGAATCCATGGTCAACTAGCATGACCAGTAACGGCAGCAATCAGTCATGGCTGCTGCCGCTTCTGACCCTGGTCGTCCTGTTGTCAGCGCTTGCAGCGCTGGCCCTGTTTCACCCATCCCTGACTACCCCGCAAGAACCGGCATCCAGCAACGAGAATGCCTTGCTGGAATTATCCGGCGCCACCATGGGCACCCGCTACCGGATCTTGCTGCCCACCCGCCTGGTCGAAGCGGCCAGCCGCGACTCTCTGAAAACAGTTATCACCGACAGGCTTGCCTACCTGGACAGGCAGCTCATGTCGACTTACACCCCGGACTCCCAGTTATCCCAACTGAACAGGCAACCGGCGGGAGAACCCATGCTGGTTGCCACAGAACTGATGACAGTCCTCACAGCAGCGAAAAAGGTTTACCAGCAGTCGCAGGGGGCCTTTGATATCACCGTCAAACCCCTGGTGGACTTGTGGGGATTTGGGCCAGCCGGAACCCGGCAGGATATTCCCGCTGAACCGGATATCCGGCAAGCCCTGGGGGAACTGGGCATGGACCGATTGGAAATGGATGCCACGAACAGCACCGTGATGCGCTCAGCCGGGATCACGCTGGATTTGTCGGCTATTGCCAAGGGCTATGCCGTGGATACCCTTGCCGGTTTGCTGCAGGCCCGGGGACTGAATGATTTTCTCGTGGAAATCGGGGGAGAAGTGAAGATCCACGGCACCAGGCCGGACGGCGAGTCCTGGCAAGTGGGCATTGAGAGTCCCGTGCCGGGGCAATCGCGCCTGTTCCAGTCCCTGAACACCAATGCTGCCGAACTGGCGATTGCCGCTTCCGGTAATTACCGGAATTACTTCATGCACGAGGGGAAGCGATATTCCCATACCATTGATCCACGCAGCGGCTGGCCTGTCAGTCACGACCTGGCATCGGTCACGGTCATTGCCGGATCAGCCATGGACGCCGACGCCTGGGCCACGGCATTGTCTGTACTTGGTGTTGAGGCAGGCATGAAGCTGGCAAATGAATTACAATTGGCAGCCTATTTCATCGTTGATGGCGCGAGCGGTTACAGCGCACTTCATACCGACGCATTCAACCGATACCTTTAAACCATTCAGGAACATTGCCTGCGGACTTTATATGGCTAAAGCGACAACCAGCAAGACACACGAAAAAAAGGCCAAACAGAAAGCCAAACCAGGGGCCAAAAGCAAGGCCAAGCAAAAAGCAAAAATGAAATATGACCTGCTCGTCATCGGTAGTGGTCCCGCGGGAGAAGCCGCGGCCATGAATGCCGCCAAGGCCGGCAAGAAGGCGGCCATTGTCTGCGACAAGCCGAATCCCGGCGGCAACTGCACTTTCCTGGGCACCATACCTTCCAAGGCCATCCGTTTTTCCGTCAAGCAGGTACTGCAATTCAATAACAACTCGCTGCTGCGTGAACTCGGTGGCATGAAAAAGCTGACGTTCCAGCAGGCGCTGACCCAGGCCGAACGAGTCATGGACGAGCAGGGCAAGTCGCGCAACGATGCCTACGAGCGCAACAATGTCCCGATACACAAGGGAATGGCTGAGTTTGTCGATGGCAACCGGGTGCAGGTCACTGAAGGCAAGACCAAGACCCTGCTAGAAGCTGACAATTTCATTATCGCCACCGGCTCCCGTCCTTACCGGCCTGACGAGGTGAACTTTGACCATCCGCTGGTCTTTAACAGCGACACGATCCTGCAGCTGAAACACTCTCCACGCAAGGTCACCATTATTGGAGCTGGTGTCATCGGCTGTGAATATGCCTCGATTTTTGCCGGCATGAAGATGAAGGTGGAGATGATCAACCCGGCAAGCTCCCTGTTATCCTACCTGGATACCGAGATTACCGATGCCCTGAGCTACCACCTGCAGAACATGGGCGTGCGTTGCCGCCACCAGGAACATTTCAGCAAGCTGGAATATCACAAGGATCATGTCATCACCTACCTGGAGTCCGGCAAGAAGATCAAGAGTGACATCCTGTTGTGGGCCAATGGCAGGACCGGCAATACCGACAGGCTCAACCTGGGCGCGGTAGGGCTGGAAGCTGACAGCCGTGGTCGTCTCCAGGTCAACAAGCGATACCAGACAGCGGTAGAGAATATCTATGCCGCCGGTGATGTGATTGGTTGGCCGTCACTGGCCAGTGCGGCCCATGACCAGGGCAGGGCGGCGTCCAATGCCATACTGAACCCGGACGAGTTACATTACGTCAATGACGTGGCCACGGGCATCTATACCATTCCCGAAATCAGTACCGTGGGCTATACCGAGCATGAGCTGACAGAAAAGAAGGTACCCTACGAAGTGGGCAAGGCCTTTTTCCGCAATATAGCCCGCGCCCAGATCACTGGTGACCAGGTGGGTATGCTCAAGATCATTTTCCATTTTGAAACCCTGGAAATTCTGGGTATCCACTGTTTCGGTGACCAGGCCTCGGAAATTGTGCATATTGGCCAGGCCATCATGAACCAGCGCGGCAAGGCCAACACCCTGAAGTATTTCATCAATACCACCTTCAATTACCCGACCATGGCAGAGGCCTACAAGGTGGCAGCGCTCAATGGCATAAACAGGCTGTTCTGAAATATGAACAATCCCGGAATGCCAGAGCCGGAACCGGGCTCAAGCCCTTGATTTAAGCGGGTGTTTGCGGAAAAAATACTTGAACGACTATGGCTAAAAGTGTAAATTGGCACCCCGCTTGAAGCAGTGAAATTTTTCCCTTTTTGGTAGTCAAAAAAAAGATTTTCCTGCCCTCAAAAGTGCATGTGTTCTGACATGCGAATACATACTGAAAAGAATTGCACAGGACGGTTCAGGCTGTTTCGGCCTGCAACGGATTAAACGCAATCGTTTCGACAAATGACTGACATAGCCGGATTTGACCGGCATAATGATTTGTCAAAAGCGTTTCTGTCACGGTCCTGGTACAGGCAAGATTGTGCAAGGTAATAAAGAGGGTCGGGCAGTGATAAACGGGTGTAAATTGGGCAGTAACAGCAGACAAGGTTGGCAACTTTGAATATCGATCTCTTTCCCCTGATTCTTTACGGCGCCATCGTCGTCACCGCTATCATAGGCCTGCTGGTTGCCTCCGCATTCCTTGGCCAGAAGCGCACTGACCATGCTACCCATGACGTCTATGAGTCAGGTGTTGTCCCCACCGGTTCTCCCAATATCAAGATTTCCGTGCCGTTCTACCTGACGGCCATCCTGTTCATTATTTTCGACCTGGAAGCCGTTTTCCTGTTTGCTTGGGCCATCTCCATCCGTGAAGCAGGCTGGGTGGGCTTTATCGAGGTATTTATCTTCATTTCCATCCTGATTGCAGGCCTTGTTTACCTGTGGCGCAGCGGTGCCCTGGAGTGGCGGACCCAGCGCCAGCAACACGACCTTGAGATCATGAAAGGTCCCGGTGGCGTGGTGAATATCAAGAATGGCCAAAAAATAGTTGCTGAAGAAAAGTCAGAATCAGACCACGCCCATGGGGGACACCACTAATGAGTTGGGAACTGGTACGTCCTGAAGAAGTCTCCGATCCGCGTCCGGGTATGGGACAGTTTGATGACTACATTCGTAAAAATGTCATCATGACCACCCTGGAAGACATGCTGGCCTGGAGCCGCAAGAATTCTCTGTGGCCATACAACTTCGGTTTGTCCTGCTGTTACGTGGAGGCTGCTACAGCCATTTCCAATCGCCATGACATTTCCCGTTTCGGTGCTGAAGTATTTCGTGCCACGCCGCGCCAGGCAGACATGATTATCATCGCCGGCACCGTCTTCAGGAAGGTGGCCCCGGTAGTCCAGCGTCTGTATGAACAGATGATGGAACCGCGCTGGGTAATCTGCATGGGTTCCTGCGCCAATTCCGGCGGTATGTACGATATCTACTCCGTGGTCCAGGGCGTGGACAAGTTCCTGCCCGTGGATGTGTATGTCTCCGGTTGCCCGCCGCGCCCGGAAGCCCTGCTGCAGGGGCTGAACCTGCTCCAGGACTCCATTGGCAAAAAGCGTCGACCGGTAAGCTGGGTAGTGAGCGACCAGGGTATTTACGAACGCGAGAAAGTGGAAATACAGCGTGAAAAACGCCTGAAAGACCGCATCAGCGCCACCGAACTGGTGAGCCCTGAGGAAGTTGGTCCCAGTTACTGGGATGTGGCTTCCGGCAAGAAAAGCCCGCGGGACCAGGGTTAGGACTTTGCTGTCATAGCCCTTAAAAGCACTGGATTAATAGATTAACTAAGCCGTCAAAGACTTCAGAGAAACGACTTGAGTACTGTAAGCGAACAAGCAGCACAGGAAGCACAGGCCCCGTTGCCCCCTGTTATCGAGGCTCTCTACCGCAAGTTCGGTGAGTCCACTTTCGTGCGGCAGCATACTGCCGAAGGGATGCCGACCGTGTGGGTACCACGCAGCCAGCTCCTGGAGATTCTGCGCTACCTGCGCGATGACTACCGTCCCCGCTTTGAAATGTTGCTCGATGTCACGGCCATTGATGAGCGTGTACGCGTCAATCGCCAGGGACAGCCCGACAGTGACTTTACCGTCGTTTACCACCTGATCTCGTATTCCGGTAATTGCGATATCCGCATCAAGGTTGCCCTGGCCGAAGACGACCAGAATATTCCTACCGTCATTTCCCTGTGGCCTGCTGCCAACTGGCATGAGCGGGAAATGTGGGACATGTTTGGCATCAATGTCGAAGGCCATCCCAACCAGACGCGAATCTATACGCCGCCGACCTGGGTAGGGCATCCTCTGCGCAAGGACCATCCGGCCCGCGCGACGGAAATGGACCGTTACGAGATGAGTGACGTGATCCAGGATAGGGAACAGGAGGCCATGCGCTTCAACCCGGAAGAGTGGGGCATGACCCGTCACTCCGATACGTCCGAGTACATGTTCCTGAACTTTGGCCCCAACCATCCGGCTGCCCACGGTATCATCCGTTTTGCCCTGCAGCTTGATGGTGAGTACGTTATCAACTGCGTACCCGATGTGGGTTATCACCATCGCGGTGCCGAGAAGATGGGCGAGCGCCAGAGCTGGCATACCTACATTCCCTATACCGACCGCATCGACTATCTCGGTGGTGTCATGAACAACCTGCCGTATGTCATGGCGGTTGAAAAGATGGCCGGCATCACAGTGCCTGACCGCGTGCAGACTATCCGTGTCATGCTGGCAGAGTTCTTCCGTATCTGTAGCCACTTGCTGTTCTACGGCACCTGGGCTGTTGACCTGGGCCAGTTGTCACCGCTGTTCTACTGTTTCGAGGACCGCGAGAAAGCGTTCAACATCATCGAATCCATCACCGGTGGGCGTATGCACCCCAGCTGGTTCCGTATCGGTGGTGTCGCCCAGGATCTGCCCCATGGCTGGGACAAGCTGATTCGTGAATTCGTTGAGTATTTCCCCAAACGCCTGGCTGAATACGACAAGATGATCATGGCCAACACCACGATACGCCAGCGTACCCGTGGTGTGGGTGTGATGAATACCCAGGATGCCTTTGACTGGGGCATGACAGGTCCCGCCCTGCGAGCAACCGGCCTGGAATGGGACTACCGCAAGAATCGCCCCTACAGTGGTTACGAAAATTTTGAATTTGATGTGCCCATTGCCGTCAATGGCGACTGTTACGACCGTGCCGCGGTACGTGTCGAGGAAATGCGCCAGAGCTGTCGCATTATTAAGCAGTGCGTGGAAAACATGCCTTCAGGCCCTTACAAGTCTGATCATCCGTTAGCCACACCGCCCATCAAGGAAAAGAGCAAGCTGGATATCGAGACCCTGATTGACCATTTCCTGAGCGTAAGCTGGGGACCAATCATGGATCCAACAGAGGTTTCCACCACCATCGAAGCCACCAAGGGCCTGAACATGTACTACCTGATCAATGACGGTGGCAGCGGCTCCTACAGAACAAGAATACGTACACCTTCCTTTATCCATATCCAGGCCATTCCGTTCCTGTCCCGTGGCCTGATGCTTGCCGACTTCACGGCGGTGGTTGCGACCACTGACTTTGTGATGGCGGACGTGGATAAGTAAGAGGCGAGAGGCAAGAGGAAAGAGACAAGAGGCAAGGCGGTACTGCTTCAGAGTTGCGAGAATATGAACAACATCATTGCATCAACAGCCATCAAGGCGCGTCAGCTGACGGAAGAGGAGATTCATGAGATTGAACATGAAAAGACTCACTATCCGTACACCCAGGCGGTAGGCCTGGAAGCACTGAAAATCGTGCAGAAACACCAGGGCTGGGTATCAGACGAAAGCCTGCTGGCCGTGTCCGAATACCTGGATATTCCGCCGGATGAACTGGAGGGGGTGGCAACCTTCTTCAACATGATTTTCCGTCGCCCGGTTGGCAAGCATGTGATCCTGCTGTGCGACAGTGTCGCCTGCTGGATGCTGGGCTGTGATGACCTGCAGGGACATATTACGAAAACACTGGGTATCAATTACGGCGAGACCACCAAGGACAACCTGTTCACCCTGATTCCCGTACCGTGTCTGGGTGCCTGTGACAAGGCGCCGGTCATGATGATCGACCGTGAGACCTACACCAATCTCACCACGAAAAAGATAGACCAGATTATTGCCCATTACCGTGACGGCAATCCTGTCGAGCTGGATAGTTAATTAATAGCTAATAGAAAACATGGCCACTGATAAACCATTAACAAAGAATATCGAAGAAGGCAGGGCGCCCTTTGACTTCAAGCAGTACGAAGCTGCCGGGGGTTATGAGAGCGTGCGCAAGGCCGTGGAGATGGAACCCAAGGACGTCGTTGAACTGGTCAAGGAGGCCGGTCTCGGTGGACGTGGCGGTGCCGGTTTTAACACGGGCCTGAAATGGAGCTTCGTGCCGCCACCCGATGGTGGACCACGTTATCTCGTCATCAACGGTGACGAAATGGAGCCGGGCACCTTCAAGGATCGCCTGCTCATAGAACATGACCCGCACCTGCTGATCGAAGGCATGATCACCACGTGCTGGGCTCTGCAGGCTACCACCGGCTATATCTTCCTGCGCGGTGAATACGTCGAATGCGAAGAGCGTCTGCTGAAAGCCATTGATGAGGCCTACGAGGCCGGCATGCTGGGCAAGAATATTCTCGGCAAGGGCTTTGACCTGGATATCTACCTGCACACCAGTGCCGGGCGTTATATCTGTGGTGAGGAAACTGCCCTGATCAATGCCCTGGAAGGCAAGCGCGCCAACCCGCGTGCCAAGCCACCGTTTCCCCAGGTCAGCGGCCTGTGGGGACGCCCGACAGTGGTGAACAACGTGGAAACCATCTGCAATATTCCTGGCATCGTGGCCAACGGTGTTGAGTGGTACCAGGCCCTGGGCAAGGGTGACTTTGTTGGTACACGAATTTCCGGTGTCAGCGGTCGCGTCAAGAACCCGGGCTGCTGGGAAGTCCCGGTAGGCATTACTTTCCGCGAGTTGCTCGAGGACTATGCCGGTGGCATGCAGGATGGTTACGAGCTGAAAGGCTTTTTGCCTGGCGGCGGATCAACCGATTTCCTGTTACCTGAACACCTGGACCTGCCGATGGATCCCGGCGCCGTGCAGAAAGCCGGCAGCCGCCTGGGGACCTCGCTGATCATGGTCCTGGACAACAAGACATGCCCGGTTGGCTGCGTGCGCAACCTGATCAAGTTCTTTGCCCATGAAAGCTGTGGCTGGTGTACACCTTGCCGCGACGGCCTGCCCTGGGTAGAGCATATTCTCAACAAGATGGAAGAGGGCACGGCGAGCATGAAAGATATCGCCATCCTTCAGGAAATGACGACGTACATGGGACCAGGCAACACCTTCTGTGCCCTGGCACCTGGTGCAGCCGAGCCGCTGCAGAGTGCGCTGAAACACTACATGCCGGAATTCGAGTCACACTTGGCCCATGGCTGTAGCTATAATAAACATTAAGTATCGGTTGTAAGTGTCTGATAAATTGGTATTTATAGAGGTTTTAAAGTGGTAAAGATTACCGTTGATGGCAAAGTCCTTGAAGTGGACGAAAACAACAACCTGCTGGAGGAAGTACTCTCCCAGGGTGAAGATTTGCCATATTTCTGCTGGCACCCGAGCATGGGCTCGGTGGGTTCCTGTCGCCAGTGTGCGGTCATCGAATACGCCAACGACGAGGACGAACGCGGCCGCCTGAACATGGCCTGCATGACAGCCCCGCGTGAAGGCGCGCGCTACTCCATTGAGAAAGCCGCACAATTCCGTGCCCAGGCCATCGAAAGTATCATGATCAATCACCCGCATGACTGTCCGGTCTGCGAAGAGGGTGGAGAGTGTCACCTGCAGGACATGACTGTCATGTCCGGCCACAATTACCGCCGTTACGATGGCAAGAAAAAGACCCATACCAACCAGTACCTGGGTCCTTTCATCGGCCACGAAATGAATCGCTGCATTACCTGTTATCGCTGCGTGCGTTTCTACAAGGATTATGCCGGCGGTACCGATTTCGGACCCCAGGCGTCCCACGACAACACCTATTTTGGCCGCTGGCAGGAAGGCCCGCTGGAAAGTGAATTCAGTGGCAACCTGGCCGAAGTCTGCCCGACGGGCGTATTTACCGACAAACCCTTTGCCAAGCATTACGTGCGCAAGTGGGACCTGCAGACTGCACCGTCCATCTGTGCCGGTTGCAGCGTGGGTTGTAATACCAATCCGGGTGAACGCTACGGCACGCTGCGCCGCGTGGTGAACCGCTTTAACGACGAAGTAAATGGCTATTTCCTGTGTGACCGTGGCCGCTTCGGTACCGGTTACGTCAACAGCGATGATCGTATTACTGTCAGCATGACCCGTACTGCCCATGACGCCAACCCGGTGCTGGCCAGCACGGAAGAGGCACGCGCCAGGCTCGCCGCCATGAACGGCGCCATTGGTATCGGCTCACCGCGTGCGTCCATGGAAGCCAACTTTGCCCTGCGCGAAAAGGTGGGTGCCGACAACTTCTATGCCGGGGTCTCCTCAACCGACCTGGGCATGCTCAAGCAGGTGCTGGACATCTACGCCTCCCGCCCGGTCAATGTGGCCAATATCAAGGACATTGAAGATTCCGATGCCGTTGTTATTCTCGGCGAGGATGTCACCAACACCGCGGCCCGTATTGCCCTGGCCCTGCGCCAGTCAGTCAGGAACCTGGGCAAGCAGATGGCCCGCGACATGAAATTCCCGGACTGGCAGGATGCTGCCATTCGCCAGCTGGCCATGGATCGCAAGAGCCCGCTGTTTATCCTCAGCCCACACGCCACACGCCTGGATGATATTGCCGCCAATGTTCATATCAGTTCTGCCGAGGCGAGCGCCAGGATCGGCTTTGCTATCGCCACGGCGATTGATGGCAATGCACCCGGTGTCACCGGACTGAGTGAAGAAGAGCAGCAGCTCGTTGTCACCATTGCCGATGCCCTGAAGAACGCCAAGCAGCCATTGATTGTGAGCGGTACCGGTAGCTTCTCCCCGGCACTGCTTGATGCGGCTGCCAATATTGCCACGGCCCTGTCTTCCGATGAGAAGAAAGCCAACCTCGCCCTGGTGGTTCCTGAAGTGAACAGCCTGGGCCTGGCCATGTTGATGGATGGCAATGACAAGGCGCTGGACCAGGCCATGAGCAGTGGCGCAAAATCCGCCATCATCCTGGAAAATGATTTGTATGGCCGTGCAGCCAGTGCAGAGGTGGATGCCTTCCTCAACGGCATCGATGACCTGGCCGTGCTGGACAGCATGAAAACCCGAACCGGCGAGCAGGCCAACCTGGTCCTGGCATCCGGCACATTTGCAGAAACCTCCGGCACCTACATCAATTACGAAACCCGGGCGCAGCATTTCTATTCCGTATTCAAGCCGGCTGAGCCCATTCGCTCCAGCGTGTTCTGGCTGTCTGACCAGAAACTGGCCGAAGTAACACAGGCCTGCGCCGACAGTATTGCCAATGGCGCCGGCATGGCAACCCTGACTCCAGGTGAAGGCTTCAACGTGGCTGGCATGAAAGTGCCGCGCCAGCAGCATCGTTACAGTGGTCGTACGGCCATGCGCGCCAACATCGATGTGCATGAACCGAAACAGGAGCAGGACGAGGAGGGCATCATGACCTATTCTATGGAAGGGGTGCCGGCGACAAAAGATTCAACAGTATTCAATACCGCCTGGGCTGGCGGCTGGAACTCGAACCAGAGTGTTTTCAAATTCCAGAGCCATACCGGCGAAGCCCTGAAACAGGCCGGCCATGGTCATTGCCTAGTGACCTGCAACAGCAGCGAGAAAACCTACAGCCAGCCAGCATCTGCTGAAAGCGTGGCAGGGGATTACACCGTCTTTCCGCTGTACCACCTGTTTGGCAGCGAAGAGCTGACCGCGAAAACACCGGCCATCCAGGAAAAAACCACCGGTGCCTACGTGGCCCTGAATGAAGCCGATGCCGCCAAGCTCGGCCTGAAAGCCAGTGACGGTGTCAGTGTCGAACATAATGGCTCGGTGCCTTACGTGATTCGCAGTTCGGTCAAACCCGGCACCGTCGGTGTCCCGGTCGGGCTGAACGGCCTGAATTTCCGCAACCTGCCTGCCGGCATTGCCCTGGAAAAAGCCGCTGACTGGACATCCCCGGGTGACTGGAAGGCCGCCAATATTATTGTCAGTGACAAGCAACCTGCCGGGGAGGATGCCTGATGTTCAGTTTTGAAGTCGGTTCGCTTCTGAATATTGCCCTGATCCTTGGCTGGGTACTGGCCTTTGCCGCTCTGCTAATCTGGATGGAACGTCGCCTGCTGGGATTCTTCAATGACCGCTTGGGCCCGAACCGGGTAGGGCCGTTCGGCATCCTGCAATCTGTTGCAGACGTCATCAAGCTGATTACCAAGGAAGACTGGGTACCACCGTTTGCTGACAAGCTGACCTTCATCGTTGCCCCGATCATTATTCCGGTGGTGATGCTGCTCAGTTTTGCCATGATCCCGTTTGCCCCGAATGTCGGCATTATCGACATGAATATCGGCATCCTGTTCGTCATGGCCATGGCTGGCCTGGCGTCCTATTCGGCCATGCTTGGTGGCCTGGCCTCCAACAACAAGTTTTCATTACTCGGTGGCCTGCGCGCTGCCGGCCAGATGATTTCCTATGAAGTGTTCATGGGTATCTCGCTGCTGGGCGTGGTCATCCTGTCTGACAGTTTCTCGCTCAGGGCTATTGTCGAGACCCAGGAAGACGGCTGGTACGTGTTTCCGCAGTTCATCGGTTTCATCGTCTTCATGGTCGCTGCACTGGCCGAGTCCCATCGCTGGCCTTTTGACTTGCCTGAAGGTGAGGCTGAAATTATCTCCGGTTTCAACACCGAGTATTCCGGCATGAAGTTCGGTTTGTTCTTTGTGGGTGAATACATTGGCATGTTGCTGATGGCCTGCCTGATTCCGGTTCTTTTCTTTGGCGGCTGGCATGCGCCGTTTGGCTGGGAAATCGGCAACGAGATTTTCTCCGGCGTGTTCTGGATGTTTGCCAAGGTCATGGCCTTTGTTGTGTTTTTTGTCCTGGTCCGTGCGGCGCTGGCGCGCCCGCGTTATGACCAGTTAATGAATTACGGCTGGCTCGTCATGCTGCCGTTGTCACTACTGAATCTGCTGATTACCGGCGCTATTGTGCTGACGCAGGGGAGTTAAGAATGCTGAAAGGAATTGTGCATCAGCTAAACATTATCTGGTCACAGATCGTTTCACTGTGGCTGGTGTTTTTGCACCTGTTCCACAAGGCGGATACGGTTGAGTATCCCGATGTCAAACCACACACTTTCCCGCGCTGGCGTGGACGCATCATCTTGACCCGGGATCCGGACGGGGAAGAGCGCTGTGTGGCCTGCAACCTGTGCGCGGTTGCCTGTCCGGTTGATTGTATCGCCCTGCAGAAAACCGAGGATGAAAACGGCCGTTGGTACCCTGAATTTTTCCGTATCAACTTCTCCCGTTGCATCATGTGTGGTTTCTGCGAGGAAGCCTGCCCGACCCACGCCATCCAGTTAACTCCCGACTTTGAAATGGCTGAATACGTGCGCCAGGACATGGTCTGGGAAAAAGAACATATGCTGATCAACGGCACCGGCAAGTACCACGACTACAATTTCTACAAGGTGGCCGGTAAAGCCATTGGCGGCAAGGACAAGGGTGAGGCGCGCAACGAATTGCCGCCAACTGACCGCAGGAGTTTGCTGCCATGAGTGTCATGTTCTACGGCTCAGCCATTATTGCCATCCTGGCCACACTGATGGTCATCACGCGCACTAACGTCGTGCATGCGCTGCTGTATTTCATTGTTTCCCTGCTGGCCATCGCCGTGATTTTCTACACCCTGGGCGCCCCCTTTGCCGCGGCGCTGGAAGTGATTGTCTACGCCGGGGCCATCATGGTGATGTTCCTGTTCGTGGTGATGATGCTGAACCTGGGCCATGTTACCCAGGATCAGGAAAAAGCCTGGCTGCGACCCTCGCTATGGATCGGTCCCAGCATCATGGCCATTCCGCTTCTCATTGAAGTGATCTATGCCATTAACCTGAACCAGGAAGTCATGGCGCATACGCCAACCGGCGTCAAGGAAGTGGGAGCGGCGCTGTTCGGCCCCTACGTGCTGGCCGTGGAACTGGCTTCCATGTTGCTACTGGCAGGCCTGGTGGGTGCATTCCACCTGGCCCGTAAATAATCCGGTAGCAAGAAGAAACAGAATTAATAAGAAACAGATGAAAGAGACTAGAGGCAAGAAACAAGTGAGCGGAGCGACACGTTAATGGAAATGCCAATGATCACCATGCAGGCTATCCCCATGGAACATGGCTTGTTGCTTGCTGCCATCCTGTTTGTACTGGGCATGGTAGGCGTATTGACGCGTCGCAACCTGGTGTTTGTCCTGATGTCCCTGGAAATCATGCTCAACGCTACCGGGCTGGCTTTTATCGTGGCTTCCTCGCGCTGGGGACAGGTGGACGGACAGATCATGTTCCTGATGATACTCAGTCTGGCGGCAGCAGAAGTGGCCGTGGCACTGGGTCTGGTCCTGCGCATGTTCCATAAATACAAGACGCTGGATATTGATGTCCTTGGCGACATGAAGGGTTAGAAATGACTTGCAAGACTCAAGTAACAAAAAGAATGGCGAGGGCAGGGTAACTGGATATGCTTGATTTGTTGTGGTTAGTGCCGGTTATCCCGTTTATCGGCTTCCTCATTCTGACACTGACATTCGGCAAGCTGCCGCAGACGATTGCGGGCATTGTCGGTGCCGGTTCTATCGGCGTGTCATTCCTGTTTGCCCTGTTGGCAGGCACCAGTTTCATGGCGTCCGATATCTCTTCCTATTCACAATCCTTGTGGACCTGGATGTCGGTCGGTGACCTGGAAGTAGGTTTCAATCTATACCTGGACGGTGTCTCACTGACCATGATGTACGTCATCACCGGTATCGGTTTCCTGATCCATGTCTATGCCACCGGTTACATGAGTGGCGATCCCAGTTTCGCGCGTTTCTTCTCCTACATGAACCTGTTCGTGTCTGCCATGCTGATCCTGGTACTGGCCGATAACCTGGCACTGCTGTTCATGGGCTGGGAAGGTGTGGGGCTGTGTTCCTACCTGCTTATCGGGTTCTGGTACACCGATCCCAACAACGGTTACTGTGCCCGCAAGGCATTCGTGATGACCCGTGTCGGCGATGCCTTCATGGCCCTGGGCCTGTTCACCCTGTTTGTCAGCACAGGTACCCTGAATATCCAGGAAGCCATGCTCAATGCCGAGACACAATGGGTGGTCGGCTCCGGTGTCGCCACGGCTGTGACTTTGCTGTTGCTCGGCGGTGCTGTCGGTAAATCTGCCCAGTTGCCACTCCAGACCTGGTTGCCCGATGCCATGGCCGGCCCGACCCCAATTTCTGCCTTGATTCACGCCGCCACCATGGTGACCGCCGGTGTTTACCTGATTGCCCGTACCCACGTGCTTTACATCCTGGCACCGGAAGTACAGTACCTGGTGGGTGTGATTGGTGCCATTACCCTGTTGATGGCCGGCTTTACCGCCCTGACGCAGAGCGATATCAAGAAAGTGCTGGCGTTTTCCACGGTCAGCCAGATCGGCTACATGTTCCTGGCCCTGGGTGTAGGTGCCTGGAACAGTGCCATTTTCCATCTCATGACCCATGCCTTCTTCAAGGCCCTGTTATTCCTGACGGCCGGCTCCATCATCCTGGCCATGCATCATGAGCAGGACATCTTCAAGATGGGTGGCCTGCGCAAGGACCTGCCGTGGTCCCATGCACTGTTCCTCATCGGCTCGCTGGGACTGGTCGCTTTTCCCGGTTTTTCGGGTTTCTGGTCCAAGGAAGAAATTCTCGCCTCTGCCATGGAGCACCATGACGGCGGCTACATCCTGTTCCTGGCGGGCATGCTGGGGGCGGTGATGACCTACCTGTACAGCTTCAGGCTTTATTTCCTTGTCTTCTACGGCAAGAAAACCCATGACGGTCACGAAGTCATGGGCCTGCACCTGCAGGGACCGCTGGTCTTGCTGGCCATCGGTGCCGTGTTCTCCGGTTACCTGCATATTCCCGTTGACGCGGTATTCCCGGAAATGGAAGAACATCATCCCTCTGTCATGGCACAGGCTGCCATGATCCTGTTGCCCATGCTGGGCTTTGCCCTGGCCTGGTGGGTTTTCATCAAGGGCAAGGTGGATACAGAAAAACTGGCCGGGCAGGGCATTGGCGCCAAGCTGCACCGTTTCTGGTTTACCCAGTGGGGCATGGACTGGCTTTATGACACCTTCGTGTGCAAGCCCTACATGTGGCTGGCCGAGTTCAACAGCAAGGACTTTATTGATTTCTTTTACAACGGATCAGCACGCGTGGTGCGCTTCTGTCACGACGTCATGAGTGAAACCCAGACCGGCCAGTTGCGCTGGTATGCGTTAAGCGTGGCCTACGGCCTGTTGATCCTGGTCACACTGGGAGTGTTGTTATGATCCTGGTCTGGTTGATCACGATATTATTTATCGGCGGCATTGGCGCCTGGCTGGCTGAAAAGAGCAATCCGGAGCTGCCGCGCTATATTGCCCTGGCAACCCTGTTGCTGGACCTGTTCCTGGTGATGCTCATGCTGTTTGCACCGGGCATGCTGGGACTGGACCCGCTGGAGCAGGCTGACCTGGGCCAGCCGGGTGAATGGCTGGTATTGTTCAGTGCCGACTGGATTCCACGTTTTGGTGTGTCCTTTATCTTTGGTGCCGATGGACTGGGTCTGCTGCTCATTGCCCTGACGGTTTTCCTGGGATTAATGTCCCTGGGCTCCGCCTGGAACGAGATCAAGGACCGTACCGGTTTCTTCTATTTCAACCTGTTGTGGACCCTGGCCGGTGTCATCGGTGTGTTCACCGCGCTGGACCTGTTCCTGTTCTTCTTCTTCTGGGAAGTCATGCTCATCCCGATGTATTTCATCATCGCTATCTGGGGGCATGAGAACAAGGAATACGCGGCAATGAAGTTCTTCATCTTCACCCAGGTAAGCGGCATGTTGATGCTGCTGGCGATCCTGATGCTGGTGTTCTTCCACTACCAGGATACCGCCAACATTACCTTCAGTTACTTTGACCTGCTGGGCACCAATATTCCTGAAGGGGCTGCCTTCTGGGTCATGCTGGGCTTCTTTATTGCCTTTGCCACCAAGCTGCCTGCGGTACCGTTCCATAACTGGTTGCCGGATGCGCACTCCCAGGCACCTACGCCGGGCTCTGTGATCCTGGCCGGCATCCTGCTGAAAACCGGCGCCTACGGCCTGATCCGTTTCACGATTCCACTGTTTCCCGAAACCAGTTCAGCCTTTGCTCCGACGGCCATGACACTGGGTGTGATCAGCATCCTTTACACCGCCAAGGTGGCATTCGGCCAGAATGACCTGAAACGCCTGATCGCCTACACCTCGGTCAGTCACATGGGCTTCGTGTTGCTGGGCGTCTACGCCTGGACAGCACAGGCAGTGCAGGGCGCTGTCATGACCATGCTGGCACACGGTTTCAGTGCCGCGGCATTGTTCATGCTGGCCGGCGGATTGCAGCATCGTATTCATACCCGTGCCATGGACCAGATGGGTGGCCTGTGGGGCGTGGCGCCGAAGATGGGCTTCATGGCCGTCTTCTTTACCGTGGCCGCTGTGGGTATGCCGGGCCTGGGTAACTTCATCGGTGAATTCCTGGTCCTGATCGGCAGTTTCCGCATCAGTGTGGCTGCTGCCGCTGCCGCCGCGATCGGCATGGTTGTGGCTGCAGTGTACTCACTCATCGTTATCCAGAAAGTATTCCACGGTGAGAACAAGAATAACCTGGTCGTGAAAGACCTGACCTTTGTAGAGATGTTCTGTTTTGGCCTGATGATGATCGGCCTGTTGTGGATGGGTATGTACCCGCAGTCCATGCTGAACATGTCTGAACCGACACTGCGCAGTCTCGGCGTACTGTTTTTCAATTAATATTCTGGTAATAAGGAAGACGGCAAAGTCACCATGTATAGCAATCTCATAATCGACTTGATGCAAATCATCATGCTGACGATTGGTTCAGTCGTTGTCATGATCACTGCCGCCTTCAAACGCGACCATGCCATCGTCTGCGGCCTGACCGTGTTCAGCCTGGCAGCCGCGCTTCTGACCTTTGTCTTTATCCAACCAGTGCTGCCATTTGAGGCGACAGAACTGTTGCTGATGGATGAGTACAGCCTGTTCTTTTCCAACCTGATTATTGTCGGCGCAATCGGCATAGCCTTGCTGGCTTACCCGTATTTCCAGACACACAATATCCAGAACGAAGAGTTTTACATCCTTCTGATGACAGCAACACTGGGTGCCGTGGTCCTGGCCTGCAGCAACCACTTCGTTGCCTTGCTGCTGGGCATGGAAATGCTGGGTGTGAGCATGTATGCCATGATTGCCTACCCGGTCCATGCCACGACCGTGGCCAAGTTTCCCCTGGAAGCGGGGATCAAGTACCTGATCATGTCAGCTCTGACTACCGGTATCACCCTGTTTGGTATTGCCCTGGTCTATGCCTATATCGGCACCCTGGGCTTTGATGAAATTCCCGCTGCCCTTGACGCAGCCGGTGAACTGGGCCCGGTCTTCGTGGTCGGTGTGCTGATGATCGTGGCCGGTGCAGCCTTCAAACTGTCACTGGTGCCTTTCCATATCTGGACACCGGATGTGTACGAAGGGGCGCCGGTACCGGTTACTGCCTACCTGGCCACTGTTTCAAAAGCCGCCATGCTGGCAGTCACCATGCGCCTGCTGCTGGCGTCCAATGCCCTGGAATTCAATGCCGTGATTGCGGTGCTGACAGTGATGGCTGCCGCCTCCATGATTATCGGCAACCTGCTGGCCGTGATGCAGGAAAACGTTAAACGAATCTTCGCCTATTCCTCCATTGCCCACCTGGGTTACCTGCTGGTGATCGTCATCGCCGCTGCCAGTGTGGCCAGGCCCTTGTCCGTTGAGGCCATGAGCTTTTACATGCTGGCCTATTTCGTCATGTCCCTGTCCGGTTTCGCCGTGATCAGTGCTATCTCCAACAGTGAGAAAGAACTGGATACCCTGGCGGATTTTCGTGGTTTGTTCTGGCGCAACAGCTGGTTGTCCGTAGTCCTGATCACCGTGCTGCTGTCCCTGGCCGGTATTCCGTTGACGGCAGGTTTCATTGGCAAGTTCTATATCTTCACCACCGGTGTGGAAGGCGAGCTCTGGTTCCTGTTGACCATGCTGATCGTGGGCAGTGCCATTGGCCTGTACTACTACCTGCGCCTGATCTATACCATGCTGCAGCCTGCCGATATCACCGGTGATGACACCGCAGCTGCCGCTATGCCGGTTGGTGTGCACGTGGTCATGGCTGCCATGACCCTGGCAATCATCTACCTGGGTGTCTATCCGACCCCGATGATCAACACGCTCCAGGGACTGGCTGGCGCCTTCTAGCAACCCTTACCTTGTTTGCCGAATACCTGCAGCGTGACGCTGCAGGATCAATGCTGTGGATAATCCTGCAGTCTCAGGTGCGGTTTTGATTATTTTTTAATCAAAAAAGTCACTGAAAGACGATAAATCCCTGAAATCAGTGTTTTTTTTGGTCAATACTTGCATTGCCAAATCCATAGTGATTAAAATCCCTCCCCCGGCTGGATATTCGTGCGAACAGAGACACATCCCCAACCGGCGCTGTTTCAGGCACCCAGTTCCAGATTCAGTATCAGCACGAAAACCCAATAAAAAGAATCTCTTGAAAGAGATACCGAGCAGTATTAACCAGTAACAGGCCAGAGCGTCTATCAATAGACGGTTTCAGGCAGACCCGGAGCCCCGTTATGTCGGTTTATAGCTACACTCGCACATCGCAGATCGAGTGCCTGGAATCCACCCAGGAACTTGAAACCATCCTTGAGAAAGAAGACCTTCGCCTGCAGACCTACGCACTGGGTGAGGGCATGAAGGTCAACGATCGCTACCTTGACGAAAACCAGAAATGGAATGTCAATTTCATGAAACGTCCCCAGGCAGCCGCCCTGATGAACAGGCTGGAAGCCGGTGACATCATCCTTGTCTGCACGCTGGAACGCATTTTCAGTAACTGTGACGACATGATGAACACCCTCCAGGAGTTTCGTAAGCGCAAGGTCAAACTTGTCGTGGTGGAACTGGACGGTGAAGTCACCAACCCGGACCTGGCACCACGTTTCCAGGACATGCTGAAAATCTTTCACAGCCTGGAAAGGCGCCGTTCCACGGAACGTATCAAGACCGTGAAACAGAGCCAGCGCAAGAAAGGACGTTTCCTGGGCGGCAGCAGGCCTTTCGGTTACATGATTCATTCCAACGGCCGCCTCATTGAAAACCCGATGGAACAGCGTGTCCTGAAGAAAATCCTGGACATGAAAAAACAGGGCAAGTCACTGCGGGCTATTTCCGCCGAGGTCAGCACACCGATGATGCCCGTGAGTTTCAAGACAGTGCAACGCCTGATCAAGCGTCATGACAGCGAGATGAGTGCGCGTAGCGAGGCTTGAACCGGACCCGGTTCACCTGGTTTCGTGCCAGCGTCCTGGGCACGATTAGAAGGGTGATCCTGTAACCCTGCTGTCACTGGCTGGCAGCAGGGAATTACACCCAGCTAATTCAATTGCCAGTCCAGTATGCTTTAATGCCAACATGTTGAAGTCCACGCCATTCCTGATCGGCCTGCGTTATATCCTGGCGCGCAAAGATAACCGCTTTATCTCTTTTACTTCCCTGATCTCCATGGCCGGCCTGACCCTGGGCGTACTGGCTATCATCGTGACTCTTTCCGTCTTCAACGGGTCCCAGGGAATCATGCGTGAACGCACCCTCATCACGGTGCCCCATGGTGATATCAGCGTGCAGGGCAGCTTTACCGACTGGGAAATGGCTCTGGCCACCCTGGAAGCCAGGCCTGATGTCCTGGGTGTTGCACCGTACATCGGTATGGAAGCCATGCTCAGCCAGCGAGGCTATCACCAGGTCACTGAAATCAAGGCCATCAGTCCACGGGAAGAAAGCACGGTCTCCGGGATTGCCGAAAACATGGTCCAGGGCAGCCTGGACAATCTGGTCCCCGGCACAAATGCCATCATTCTTGGGCGTGTACTGGCGGGCAACCTGCGCCTGAATCTGGGGGATGCGGTGAACCTGATCGTGCCAGCCGTCAATGCCAATAACAGCCTGGACCTGAACATGCATCGTTTTACCGTGGCAGGTGTCTTTGATCCCCAGTTCACGATTGGTTCGGAACTGGCGCTGATCCATATCCAGGACAGCAGGGAGCTGCTCAATATTGATGATGTGGCCGAAGCGGTCAAGTTGCGATTGCGTGTGGATGATATCGACAATGCCGGTGCCATCGTCAGCGACAGTGTTGCCATGCTGGAGTCCCGCTTTCCGGGAACGACTTTCCAGGGACGCGACTGGAGCGTGACGGAAGCGAGCCTGTTCAATGCCCTAAAAATGGAAAAACTGATGACCTGGTTCATGCTGATGATGATCGTGGCCATTGGTGCCTTCAATATTATTTCCACCCTGGTAATGGTGGTCTCGGAAAAGAAAGCCGACATTGCCATCCTGCGAACCATGGGGGCCAGTGAAAAGACCATTATGGGTATTTTCGTGATCCAGGGGACACTGGTCGGCATTATCGGCACGTTGATTGGCGCGGCCCTGGGCATCCTGATCGCCACAAACTTTTCCCTGTTGTCCGGCAGCCTGGAAAGCCTGCTGGCCTCGGCTGATTTATACGTGATCACTGTATTGCCCTCGGTACTGCAGGTTTCCGATGTCTGGGTGACCTGTACTGCTGCCCTGTTGATCAGTTTTTTCGCTACGCTTTACCCGGCACTGAAAGCTTCGCAGGTCATGCCGGCGGAGGTACTGCGTTATGAATAACGTGGTCCTGGAATGTGTTGACCTGGCTCGCACCTACCGGGAAGGGGGCAACACCGTGGAAGTTCTCAAGGGTGTGAACCTGCAAGTTCCGGCTGGACAGACAATTGCCATTACCGGTACCTCAGGCTCGGGTAAAACCACCTTGCTGAACCTGCTCGGTGGCATCGACAGGCCGACAAGCGGTCACGTCAGTATCCTGGGCCAGGATCTGTCCGTACTCGGCGGCAGCCAACTGGACCTGCTGCGTAACCAGACCCTGGGCTTTGTCTACCAGTTCCATCATTTGCTGGGCGAGTTTACCGCCCAGGAAAATGCTGCCATGCCGCTGATCATTGGCAGGCGCCCCTATGAAGAATGCATGGAAAGGGCGTCCACGATACTGGCCAAGGTGGGCCTGCAGGACCGCTTGTCACACAAGCCTTCAGCCCTGTCAGGGGGCGAGCGTCAGCGTGTGGCCATTGCCCGTGCCCTGGTCAACAACCCGGCCTGTGTCCTGATGGATGAACCCACGGGCAATCTCGATGGCCAGACGGCGGCAGGTATTCATGCCCTGATGCACAGTTTACAGGAAGAAATCACGACCAGCTTCATCGTGGTCACCCATGACCGCGCCTTTGCCGGCCAGATGGACAAGGCCTACCAGCTCGATGGCGGTGTACTGAAAGCACAGGATGAGAGCTGAGCCAATGGGTGGAGCACGATGAAAAGTCCACTGGCCCTGTATATCGGCAAACGCTACGCCTCCATCCGTTCCCGCAACCAGCTCATCGGTTTTATTTCACTGCTGTCGATCCTGGGCTTGAGCCTGGGTGTGGCAATCCTGATCACGGTCTTGTCAGTCATCAACGGCTTTGACCGCGAACTGCAAAACCGCATCCTGGCCATGGTGCCGCATATCACAATGTACAGTGGCCGCAGCGATGCGCTACTAACCAGCGACGACTGGTCCGTGATGGCAGCAGCCCTGGAAGGCACTGACCATATCACCGGCACATCGCCGTTCCTGCAGGTGGAGGGCATGCTGGTCGCCAACGGTACCAGCAAGGGCATCGTGCTCAGTGGAGTTGATCCGGTAGCCGAGCAGGATATCTCCATCATCGAGGAATTCATTACCGAAGGATCATTTAACGGTCTGGATGATCGCAGTTACAACATGCTCATCGGTGCCGAGCTGGCCGCGACCCTGAATGTCCAGCCCGGTGACAGGGTCACCCTGGTGTCTACCGTGGTGCCCATCACTCCCCTGGGAGAATTCACACGCAAGAAACAGTTTACCGTCAGCGGCATATTCCAGGTCGGCTCACAACTGGATGCCGGACTGGCTGTTGCCCATGTCAGTGATGTACAGCGAGTGTACCGGCTGGGTGATGCCATTCATGGCCTGCGCATCCAGGTTGATGACCTGTTTGATGTCAATGCCATCAGTGACGACATTCGGCAGAACATCAGCGATGACTTCATGCTATCCAACTGGACCTGGGATTACGGCAATATCTACGAAAATATCCGCCTGTCAAAATCCCTCGTCGGTTTCCTTTTGTCACTGCTGGTGGCTGTGGCTGCCTTCAACGTGGTGGTCAGCCTGGTCATGGTGGTCAAGGAAAAACGCGGCGACATCGCCATCCTGCGAACCATGGGCACCTCACTGGGCAGTATCCGCAATATCTTCCTGGTGCAAGGACTGGGTATTGGCCTGATGGGTACCGGCATCGGCCTGGTCCTGGGCATCATTTTTTCGCTGACAGTCAGCGACATCGTCAGCTGGCTTGAATCGGCAGTGGACATGCAGTTCCTCAGCGCGGACATCTACCCGGTCAATTACCTGCCATCCCAGTTGCAGGCCAATGACCTGATTGTGGTCAGTATTATCGCCCTGTCATTGACCATACTGGCCACCTTGTTGCCGGCCAGCGCCGCCGCGCGCATCGACCCGGCTGAAGTGCTGCGTTACGAATAAGCCGCCACATTTTTCCGGCAAAAACCATCATCCTGGACTACCCTGAACGTTATGAGAAGCGGGCAGGGCGGTTATGCGTGCATGGATAGTATCGTTCAGTGGCGGCGTCTTTGTTGCCAGCTATATTCCTTACCTGCCTGATCCCCGTTTTTACCTCCTGTTATTTTTACCCTTGCTGTGTGTGCACTGGTGGCGCTGCCTGTTCCTGGCTGCCGCATTTTGCCTGGGAATCTTCTGGCTGTTGCTGATTGCCCAGGCACATGAACAGAAGCTACTTCCCCGGCACCTGGAACAACAACCCTTGCACGTGACCGGGTACGTCAAAGGTTTGCCTGGCATACAGGACGCTTTTACCCGGTTCAGGTTCCAGGCCGAAACTGTCTGCCTTGTCGAAGGAGAAGGGGAATGCCATTCACCAGGTCAAACAGCAAACATTTCATTGCTGCTGAGTGACTATTCGGCAAACCAGTACCTGCCCGGTCAACGGGCCAGTCTTGTTGTCCGGATGAAACGTCCCCATGGCTTTGCCAATCCCGGTACCTACGATTATGAGCGCTGGTTGTTTGCACAGGGCATCAGTGCAACAGGTTATGTGCAGGCAGCGACAATCCATGATGATTACCAGTGGTCGGTATCCGCTACCATGGACAGGTTCCGGTACCGCTTCCATGACCAGCTGGAACGATTGCCATTACAGGCCCGCGCTTTCATGGCGGCATTAAGCATCGGTGTCAGGGATAACCTGGATGATGACCAGTGGTTGTTGCTGTCACGCACCGGGACCAATCACCTGATGGTAATTTCCGGTTTGCACCTGGGCCTGGTGTGCTGGCTAGTTTACCAGGTGGCATTGCGCACAAGCCGTTTAATCAGATGGCGACAACAGGGATTACCGGCACCCCGTCTTGCAGCAGCACTGGCGCTTGTTGCCGGGGTGGTTTATGCCGGTATAGCCGGCTTCAGTTTGCCCGTACAACGGGCGCTGGTCATGGCGGCCTGCCTGATGAGCGGGCATATCCTGATCCGGCAAACCCGGCCGCTGAATAATCTGTGCCTGGCCTTGTTGATGGTCTTGTTGCTGGATCCCATGGCGATTCGCAGTACCGGGTTCTGGCTGTCATTTGCAGCAGTTGCCCTGTTGTTGGGCTGTATTCGAATTCCGCAGGAAGAAACACAGGGGCTGGGTCAGCGAATTACCCTTTCACTGAAAACCCAGGGCATCCTGTTTCTGGGCTTGATGCCCCTGATGCTGGTCCTGTTTGGACAGTTCAGTGTGCTGGCACCGCTGGTGAACCTGCTTGCCATTCCTTTTATCGGCTTGTGTGTTGTTCCCCTGTGTCTTGTTAGCCTGGCCCTTTGCCTGCTTGTGCCCGCATGGGGCAGCCACGTGATATTCCTGCCCGACTGGCTGCTGCTTCATTTCCAACAGGCACTGCAATGGCTTTCCGATCATACCGGTTTTGCCCTGGTCTCGTTTCCCGCGCTTCCCTGGTGGTGGTTGCTGCTGACCGTGATCACGCTCGCCATATTCGCCCGGTACCGGCACTGGCTTGCCTGGAGTGCACTATGCCTGGTGCTGCTCGGGGCCTATCACTACCAGCCGAAGGCCTTGCCGGAAGGGGAGTTCACCGTGGATGTACTGGATGCTGGACAGGGTTTGTCCGTGGTGATCAGGACCCGCAGTCACCTGGTGGTGTATGACACCGGTCCTACCTACAGCCCTGAGTTCAACGCCGGGTCATCCATTGTGACCCCGTTTCTGAAGCAACAGAATTTTGGTAGTCCTGACATCATCATGGTAAGCCATGGCGACAATGATCATGCAGGCGGGCTGGCAAGCCTTCAGGCCAGTTTTCCACATGCCACATATTTCAGTGGCGAGATACTGCATTCTTTGCTGCCAATGCGTGCCTGCCGGTCAGGGCAGGGCTGGCACTGGAACCAGGTGCAGTTTACCGTGATGTCTCCGAACACGTTTTATGCAGACGGCAATAACGCGTCCTGTGTATTGAAAGTCTCGACGGGAAGTTTTTCCCTGTTGTTACCTGGCGATATCGAAGGTGACACGGAACTGGCCCTGGTGCGCCAGTACCGCCAGCAGCTGGCAGCGGATATCCTGGTCGCGCCCCATCATGGCAGTACGACCTCGTCGACTCCGCCCTTTGTGCGCCAGGTCAGTCCGGACCACGTGGTGTTTACCACCGGCTACCTGAACCGCTTCGGACATCCGCGCCAGCAGGTGCTGAACCGCTACCAGCTTGAGGGCAGCATGGTACATAACACCGCCGGTGCCGGTGCCGTGCATTTCCATGTCTCGGCCGGCAAGGGCATCACTGAAGTCAGCCATTATCGTGACACCCATCCCCGGTTCTGGTTTGCAAAACCCTGAACCTCCAACCAGGTCACTTTTCAGGGTATTTAGCTGTTATGGCAGGGCCCTGGATTATGGTAAAGTGGCGACCTTGTAAGGCGTTGTAATATCGCCTGTTTTCACCTTCTGAAGGATTGCACTGTGTTTGAAATTGTCCAGGCAGGCGGTTGGCTCATGTTGCCAATCATCCTCTGTTCCATCATTGCCATTGCCATCGTCATCGAACGCTTCTGGACCCTGAATCCCGCCCGTATTGGCCCCCGCAATGTTCTCGCCGAGGTCTGGGGCAAAATCAAGCATAACCAGCTCGATGCTGCCCAGTTACGTGACCTGCGCGTGTCATCACCACTGGGCCAGATCCTGGCTGCCGGACTGGTCAATTCCAAGGCTGGGCGCAGCATCATGACCGAGAGCATAGAACAGGCGGCCAGCCACGTGGTCCATGACCTGGAACGCTACCTGAGCATGCTGGGCACAATTGCCGCCATCACGCCACTATTGGGATTACTGGGTACGGTGCTGGGCATGATCCGCGTATTCAGTGAAATCATGGCGGAAGGTATAGGTAATGCCAATGCCCTGGCCGGTGGTATTTCAGAAGCACTGATTACCACGGCTGCAGGTCTTTGTGTCGGCATTCCGGCCCTGATGTTTTACCGGATGTTCCTGCGCCGTGTTGAAAGCCTGGTCATCGACCTTGAGCGCGAATCCATCAAGCTGGTGGATGCACTGCATTCATCCCGTGGTGTGGAAATCAGGGAAGACTGACGGGAATGACCAACGGGAAAAATGGGCCAATAAAGAGCAGACCACGATGAAATTCCAGCGCAGCCTCAAAGAAGAAGTCAGCGTCAACATGACACCACTTATCGACGTGGTTTTCCTGCTGCTGATCTTTTTCATGGTCACGACGACTTTTTCCCGCAATACAAACCTGCTGATCAACCTGCCGGAAGCTACCGGCCAATTAACCGAGGCCCAGCCCGAGGAAATTGAAATCCTGGTTGCCCAGACCGGTACCTACTCGGTCAACGGCCGACAACTCATCAATACGGAAATGGAAACCCTGATGCGCACCGTGGCAGAAGTCTCCGGGGGCGATACCTCCATTCCACTGGTTATCACCGCCGATGCCAATGCCACACACCAGTCCGTCGTGACTGTCATGGACGCCGTGGCCCAGCTTGGCTTTACCAGTCTCAATATTGCCACCCGCGAACCGGGCTCGGAACCTTAACCGCGATGGATGCACAGGATACCAGTTCAGCCGCGCCCTTGCCGGGCACGGTGCCACCGAAGCATGAAAACAGTCTCGCGTTGTACAAACGCCTGCTCGGTTATGTCAAACCGCTGCGTGCCTATTTCATGCTTGGTGTACTGGGCTTCATTATCTACTCAACCTCGAGCATCAAGTTTTTTGACCTGCTGCAGGAACTGGTAGACACCATCGGCACCGGTGTACAGGTCACCCCTGAGCAGCGCATAGGCATTCCACTGACCCTGATCCTTATCGTGCTGTTTCGTGGCCTGGGTGGATTCCTGGGTTCCTATTACCTGGCCTATATTGCCAACCACGTTGTCCATCGTTTACGCAGCCAGTTGCTGGGCCGCTTTATCGGTTTGCCCAGTGCCTACTATGACCGCAATACGTCTGGCCACCTGGTATCCACGGTGACGTTCAATGTCACCCAGGTCAGTGCGGCTGTCAGTGATGCGCTGACGGTCATCCTGCGAGAAGGGCTGTTCCTGGTAGGCCTGTTCTGCTTCCTGTTGTACCTGAACTGGAAGCTGACCCTGTTGTTTGTGGCTGTCACGCCGGTGATCTCTCTCGTGGTGTTGTATGCCTCGCGCAAGTTTCGCAAGCACAGCAACCGTATCCAGATTTCAATGGGGGATGTCACCCACATACTTTCTGAAACCCTCAAGGGCATGAAAGTGATCAAGACTTTCGGGGCTGAAAAACAGGTGCAGGACAAGTTCGATGAAAGCAGCGAACGTAACCTGAAACAGAACCTGAAGCTGGCGCTGGTCCAGGCCATCAGTACTCCGGTTGTCCAGGTGGTGGTGGCCTCGGCGTTATCGCTGCTGTTATGGCTGGCCATGTCACCGGAATTCCTGGCAAGCATGTCACCTGGGGTTTTTGTTGCCTATGTCACCGCAGCCGGCTCCATGCTCAAACCCATTCGCCAGTTGTCCAAGATCAACGGGGTAGTGCAAAAAGGACTTGCTGCAGCACACTCCATTTTCACCCTGCTGGATGAAGACCAGGAATGGGACAATGGCACACGTACGCTGGACAATGTTAAAGGCAATGTGGTGTTCAGGGATGTCTGTTTTTCCTATGACAACAACAAGGGTGAAAACTCAACACCGGTGCTCAGTCATATCAGTTTTTCCTGTGAACCGGGAGAATCTGTCGCCATCGTCGGCAAGTCCGGTGCGGGGAAAAGTACCCTGGTCAACCTGATTCCCCGTTTCTACCAGCACACGGCCGGCGACATCCTGATTGACGATGTGCCTGTTGTTGAGTTGTCCCTGCAAAGCCTGCGCAAGCAGATTGCCCTGGTCAGCCAGCAGGTTGTCCTGTTCAACGGCACTGTACGGGAAAATATCGCCTATGGTGATCTGCAGGGTGCCAGTGACGAGGAAATCCGCCAGGCCCTGACCAGTGCCAATGCCCTGGAATTTGTTGAGCAACTGGATAATGGCCTGGATACTCTCATCGGTGACGACGGTTTCCTGCTGTCCGGCGGCCAGCGCCAGCGCCTGGCCATTGCCCGGGCCCTGTTGAAAAATGCGCCGATCCTGATTCTGGATGAGGCCACCTCGGCACTGGATTCAGAATCGGAAAAGGCCATCCAGTCGGCACTGGAACACCTGATGGCCGGTAGAACCACCTTCGTGATTGCCCACCGCCTGTCCACCATTGAGTCGGCCAACCGCATCCTGGTAATGAACAAGGGCAGGATCGTGGAAAGCGGCAGCCATGAAGAATTGCTGGCAGCAAGGGGCCATTACCAGCAACTGCACCAGTTGCAGTTTTCCACGTAACCCGGTGACCATGGAACCCTGTGCATGAACAAGCTGGCCGATGCCTGGTACAAGGACAAGGGCTGGACGCGTTACCTGCGACCACTTAGCGGCCTGTTTGGCCTGGTGTCCTCCTTTCGCCGTGCACGCTATCGCAACACCTCAAGGGCCTATACCAGTCGCTACCCGCTCATCGTTGTCGGCAATATCACGGCAGGGGGGACGGGTAAAACGCCCCTGGTGATTTACCTGGCCAACCAGTTGCAGGCACTGGGTTACCGGCCGGGTATCGTGAGCCGGGGCTACGGGGCAAAACCCGACACCACGCCTTTTGCCGTGACACCGCAAAGTAATTTCAGGGAAGCCGGGGAGGAGCCCCTGATGATTGCCCGCAATAGCCGCTGCCCGGTCATTATCGATCCCGATCGCGTGGCTGCGGTGCAGTATCTTGAAGCCAATTACGATTGCAACATCATCATCAGCGATGATGGCATGCAGCATTACCGCCTGAACCGCACCATGGAAATCGCGGTGGTTGACGGGCAGCGTGGCTTTGGTAACGGCATGCTATTACCCGCAGGACCGCTGCGGGAAAAGCCGCAGCGCCTGGACTGCGTGGATATCGTGGTATGCAATGGCCACAGCGACCTGGACTTACCCCAGGGCAGCCTGCGCATGGACCTGGAGGCGACTGACCTGGTGCACCTGGCCGATAACAAGGCCTTGTCTGTGCACGACGCCTTTCTCAGCACACTCACCGCCAAAAAAGTCCATGCCGTGGCCGGCATCGGCAACCCGGAGCGCTTCTTCAACTCTCTTTGCGGATGCGGCTTTGATATCATTACCCATATCTACAGGGATCATCATTTTTTCAACAGGGAAGATATTTCCTTTGACGATGACCTTGATGTGGTGATGACGGAAAAAGATGCGGTCAAGTGCCAGGAAATCTGCACCGATGCCCACTGGTACCTGAAGGTCACCGCCGTACTGCCGGAGAGCTTCATGCAGCGCATCCAGCAGGAATTGCAAACCGCTGAGAACACAAACCCACAAAGAACGTCATAAAGTCATACCGGATACCGATCATGGATAAAAAACTGCTCACCATTCTTGCCTGCCCCCTGTGTAAAGGAGAGTTGGTATTCAACCAGCAGGATCAGGAGCTGATCTGTTATCCCGACAGCCTGGCCTATCCGGTACGTGACGGTATTCCGGTCATGCTGGAAGACCAGGCGCGTGCACTGACTCCTGAAGAGAAGGCCAACAGGAAAAAACAGTGAGCTTTACGATCGTTATTCCGGCCCGTTACCAGTCCTCACGCCTGCCGGGCAAACCCCTCCTGGACATTGCCGGCAAACCCATGCTTCATCACGTGGTGGACAGGGCCGGCAGCAGCCAGGCCAGCGCCGTGACCGTGGCGACCGATGATGAGCGTATTCGGGAAAGCTGCGAAGGGCAGGGCATTGCCGTCATGATGACGGCAGCGACCCACCAGTCAGGCACAGACCGTATTGAAGAAGTGGCCCGCACGCTAGGACTGGCCGATGATGCCATTATCGTGAACGTGCAGGGAGATGAGCCCCTGATCCCTCCCGAAGTGATCAACCAGGTGGCCAGCGACCTGCAGCAACATCCGGATGCCTCGATCTGCACGCTCTTTGAAGAACTGGATGCCCGTGAAGAAATCATGAACCCGAATATCGTCAAGGTCGTGACCGACAATGACGGTTATGCCCTGTATTTTTCCCGTGCACCGATTCCTTTTCCCCGTGGCAACACGGATGGCCCGTTATCCGGCTACAAACGCCATATCGGCATTTATGCCTACCGGGTTGGTTTTCTCCATGACTTCGTCAACTGGCCGCAAAGTGACCTGGAGCGCAGTGAGCAACTTGAACAGTTGCGTGCGCTGTCCAACCAGGTGCGCATCCACGTTGCCAAAGCCTGTGCCAGTATTCCGGCGGGCGTGGATACCCAGGAAGACCTGGATGCTGTCAGGGTACTTTTGAAGCAGGCCTCGGAGCAGGATCATGGCTGAGAAAAAAGTCCGTGTCCTGATGGTCTGCCTGGGCAATATCTGCCGCTCGCCTACGGCTGAAGTGGTCTTTCGCCACAAGCTCATCGCCGAGGGAATAGACCACCTTGTCGAAGTGGATTCTGCCGGTACCGGTTCCTGGCACGTGGGCCATCCCCCGGACAAGCGGGCAACACAGGCCGCCCTGAATCGTGATTACGACATGCGTGACCTGCGTGCCCGCCAGGTCACACCCCGGGACATGGTAGACTTCGATTATGTCTTCGCCATGGACCGGGAAAACCTGCATAACCTGCTGGCCATGAGCGACCCTGAATACCAGGACAGGGTCTCCCTGTTTCTGCATCACGGCACCAGTAACGTGGAGGAAGTCCCTGATCCCTATTATTCCGGTGCCGACGGCTTTGAACTGGTACTCGACCTGGTTGAAGAAGCCGCCACCAATCTTGTGCGCACACTGGCCGCCAAACACCAACTCTCCTGAACCCGATCCCTTTTTATGGAAGTACTCGAAAATTTCAACCTGAAAAATTTCAACACCTTTCACGTCTCTGCCCACGCCAGGTATTTCGTCAATGCCAACAACCTGGATTGCCTGCAGGCAGCGCTGGATTTTGCTCGCCGCAAGAGCCTGCCATTCATGCTGATCGGGCAGGGCAGCAACCTGCTGTTTCGGGAGAATTATCCAGGCCTGGTGATCGAAATGAATATTCGCGGCCGGGAACTGGTCGGCCAGGAGGAGGAGCACTGGCTGGTCAAGGCCTACTGTGGCGAGAACTGGCACGAGTTTGTGCAGTGGTGCCTGGAGCACCAGTACTATGGCCTGGAAAACCTGTCACTGATTCCTGGCACCGTCGGTGCCGCCCCGGTACAGAATATCGGTGCCTACGGCGTGGAGCTTTGCGACACCCTGGTGTCCCTGGAAGCCCTGGATGTGGAGACCGGCAAACTGCAAACCTTCACCAATGAAGATTGTCATTTCGGTTACCGTCACTCGGTCTTCAAGGGCGAGCTCAAGGATCGCTACATTATCTATTGCGTCACCTTTTCCCTGAACAAGACAGGGCAGGTCAATACCTCGTACGGTTCACTGGCTAAAGCCCTGGCGGATGTCCCGGAACAGGACATCACCCCCGAACTGGTCGCCAGAACCGTCTGTGACATCCGCAGCAGCAAATTGCCCAGCCACAACATCCTCGGTAATGCCGGCAGCTTTTTCTGGAACCCCATTGTCCCCCTGGCTGAGTTCGAAAACCTCCAAACCGCCTTTCCCGACATCGTCGGCTACCGCGACGGCGACAAGGTCAAAATCGCCGCCGCCTGGCTCATCGAACAGGCCGGCTGGAAAGGCCACCGCGAAGGCGATGTCGGCGTCCACCAGGATCATGCCCTGGTCCTCGTCAACCACGGCACGGCCACTGGCGCGGAACTTGTGGATTTGTCGGAGCGGATTCAGCGGTCGGTGCATGACAAGTTCGGGATTCACCTGACGCCGGAGGTGAGGATTATTTAATAAATGCCGATAAAGGGATAAAACGATAAAGCGATAAAGGGGCTGTTCAGCTATGGCTGGAAATTTATATAAATCACTGGCTCTCAGTTAGCGCTCAATAAAACAGACTCTCCCTGACAGTTGAACCGATTTCCCTTTATCGCTTTATCCCTTTATCGTTTTATCGATTATCATAAAGCATGACCGATCCAGCCCCCTCAACCTTCGACCACAAAAATTTCCTGAAACACACCTCCTCCCGCCCCGGTGTCTACCGCATGCTGGATAAAGAGGGGCAAGTGTTGTACGTGGGTAAGGCCAAGAACCTGAAAAAGCGGCTGGGTAGTTATTTTCGCGGATCGGGGCTGGACAACAAGACCATTGCGCTGGTCAACCGGATCCAGGATATCGAGATCACCATTACCAGCAGTGAGACCGAAGCGCTGCTGCTGGAGCAGAACCTGATCAAGGACAAGCGCCCGCCGTATAACATCCTGCTGCGCGACGACAAATCCTATCCCTATATCTACCTGTCTTCCCAGGATGAGTTTCCCCGCCTGGCTTTTCATCGTGGGGCGAAGAAGAAAAAGGGACGTTACTTCGGGCCTTTTCCCAGTGCCGGGGCGGTCCGTGAAAGCCTGGGCCTGCTGCAGAAAATTTTTCACGTGCGCCAGTGCGAGGATTCCTACTTTCGCAATCGCACGCGACCGTGCCTGCAATACCAGATCAAGCGTTGCTCCGGTCCCTGCGTCAACCTGACGACGCCGGAAGAGTATGCCGAGGACGTGCGTCATTCGGTGATGTTCCTGGAAGGCAAGAATGACCAGATTCGCGATGAGCTGACAGCGCGCATGGCAAAGCTCTCCGAAGCCCTTGAGTTCGAGGAAGCCTCCCGTGTACGTGACCAGATCAAGGACCTGCGCATCATCCAGGAAAGCCAGTACGTGTCCGGCGAAAAAGGTGACGTGGATGTCATTGCCATGGCCCAGGATGCCGGCGCCGTGTGCATTCATGTCATCTTCGTGCGCGGGGGCAGGGTGATCGGCAACAAGAATTACTACCCACGCTTTGTCCTGGAAAAAGAGCCTGCCGATATCCTGCGGGCCTTTATTGCCCAGTATTACCTGAGTGATGCCCACCGCCAGAGTATTCCCAGGGAGATCCTGTGCAACTATGAACCCCGGGACAAGAAAGAGCTGGCCGGCGCCCTGACATACCTGGCCGAGCGTAATGTTGCCATCAAGCACCAGGTCAGGGGGCACCGTTTGCAGTGGCTGGACCTGGCCGGCGTCAATGCCGGACACGGCCTGATGAGCAAACTCAACAGCAAGCGCAGCATGCAGCAACGCATCAAGGCCTTGCAGGAGGCCCTGAAACTGGAAACCCCGCCACAGCGACTGGAGTGTTTTGATATCAGCCACAGCTCCGGCGAGGCCACCGTGGCCTCCTGCGTGGTGTTTGACCAGCAGGGCCCTCTGAAATCCGATTACCGCCGTTTCAATATCGAGAACATCACACCGGGTGATGATTATGCCGCCATGGAACAGGCCCTGAAGCGTCGCTATACCCGGCTCAAGAAAGGTGAGGCAAAAATGCCGGATATCCTGGTCATCGACGGCGGCCTGGGCCAGCTGAGCCAGGCCGAACAGGTGCTTGACGCATTGGAAGTGAAGGGCATTCGCCTGCTGGGAATTGCCAAGGGCATCAGCCGGCGGGCAGGGCAGGAGACCCTTATCCTGGGCGGCTCCCACAAGGAAGTCGTGTTGCCACCGGAATCCCCGGGACTGCACCTGCTGCAGCATATTCGTGATGAATCTCACCGCTTTGCCATCACCGCCCACCGCCAGCGCCGCGGCAAGAAGCGCACTACGTCCTTCCTGGACGAGATTCCGGGTATCGGGCCGGCCAAACGCCGGGATTTGATTCACTATTTCGGCGGCCAACAGGAAATCCGCCGTGCCAGCATACAGGAATTGCAAAAGGTCAACGGCATCAGCAAGGCCCTGGCGCGGGATATTTACGAGTACATTCACGCCTCCTGAATAAGGTGGGCTAAGCGACTTATCTATAAAGAATTTCTGCCTGTTCCCGCGTATCTCCGGTACAATGCACTCTCATGAATCTAGCCAATTTCATGACCTTCCTGCGCATTCTGGCCATTCCGGTCTTTATTGGCGTCTATTATTCCGACTTCACCGGGCATTACCTGGTGTCCTCCCTGATTTTCATCCTGGCCTGCATCACCGACTGGCTCGACGGCTACCTGGCCCGCAAGCTGGACCAGTGCACCCCCTTTGGCGCCTTTCTTGACCCGGTGGCCGACAAGATCCTGGTCACCGTGGCCCTGGTCATGCTGGCCGCCAATTTCGCCAGCCCCTGGTTCGTGATTCCGGCGGCCATCATGGTGGCCCGGGAAGTACTGATTTCCGCGCTCCGGGAATGGATGGCCGAACAGAACAAGCGCACCCTGGTGGCCGTGGGCTGGATAGGGAAGGTCAAGACCACCTTCCAGATGATTGCCATTATCGTGCTGCTGGCCAGCGATCCGGAAGGCTCCGTGTGGTTCTGGGGCCTGGGCTTTTTCCTCATCTATATCGCCGCGATCCTGACCCTCTGGTCCATGATCCAGTACCTTCGAAGCGCCTGGTCAGTCCTGGGTGCAGAACTCAAATAATATTCAATGATCCCGGGCACCTTTGCGCCTGAACACACACCCCTGTAGGTCGGAAATGGCCCAAAGGGCCATCTCCGGCACGATCACTCACCATAATCCAGGATTGCAGGAGATTGCTCCGCAATTTCCGGCCTACACCGCTTCCCATACCTTGTCCATTTCCTGTAGGAAGGAGCTTTAGCCCCGAACAACCCACCCTCGAAAATCCCCACAACAATCCCATCTAAATGCCTGATTCCTCTTGACTTGAAGCCCAGTCTGGCTAGAATAGCCACCTCTTTGAAAGGCCCGGTTCACCCCGTGATTCGGACTTCAAAGACAAGGACCCTGGACCCCCGGTTCAGGACTTTGTGAAAGGCCAAAGCGCCCCTATACGTTGGTATAACAAGGAACTTCTGGCTGGAACGGCAAGAGCCAATAAATTGGCTCAGGATGTTCTGAGCAAAGAGACGATCTGGTACGCTGGAACGCATAACGCGGGAATAGCTCAGTTGGTAGAGCACGACCTTGCCAAGGTCGGGGTCGCGAGTTCGAATCTCGTTTCCCGCTCCAGATTGTTACAAATCCTGATGGCCGGATGGCAGAGTGGTTATGCAGCGGACTGCAACTCCGTGTACGCCGGTTCGATTCCGACTCCGGCCTCCATTTTTCCTACTTATAGTCTCTTTCGGTGTTTTTGTGCCGGGCTCCCATTCGTGCGTCTTTATCTTGTTCAATGAGTCGATAAAAGGATAAAAGATAAAACGGGGCTAATGGTGCAGTCACACAGCAAATCCCCTATACTTACGCCCCGCAAAACGCACTGTTTTCCAGCATTTCCCTCTCAATGCCCGGGTGGCGAAATTGGTAGACGCAAGGGACTTAAAATCCCTCGGTGGAAACACCGTGCCGGTTCGATTCCGG
>Ga0181580_10000240_pt1 | contig 38423 bp, 34 predicted proteins | sample 071ome_23_FD_132413 | JGI IMG/M metagenome (GOLD analysis project Ga0181580, IMG submission 132413) | Coastal salt marsh microbial communities from the Groves Creek Marsh, Skidaway Island, Georgia - 071403BT metaG (megahit assembly) | ecosystem: Environmental > Aquatic > Marine > Intertidal... | reverse complement strand
GTACGCATAGATTTACCGATCAGCCTACTCATGGGGCGCAAAAAATACAACTGCGTGCACCGATCATCATCCAAAGTGACAATCTGCATAGTCAATTCAGTGAACAGAATATTAAGCACGCACGAGTATTAAAATACCAATCCGTGCAAATAGAATCGCCGACAAATGATTCGATCATCAGGGATAACTCAGGTAACGTGCTGCTAAATATCGCTATTGTTCCTGATCTGGTTGAGCAGTTTAATGATCAAATTGTATTTATTGTCAATCACCATCAGGTAGCACGTGGGCAGGCACGCCGTATCACATTACGTAATATGGATCGGGGAACTCATGAGATTCAGGTGATCATCGAAGATGCACAGGGTAATGCTTTGATCCAGTCGAATACGCAGAAGTTTCATCTGCAACGTTACCGTTTAGGAAAATAGTTCTGCTGAATCATATTCAGTTAATGAGTGAAATGGACCAATTTCGGGCAGGTGAGCCCTATTGAATACACCCTATGTGCAGGCAAGTGTGGCTAGCACAGAAAATTTGCACTATATTAGTGCATAAAGTGTGACGGGTAGAGGGTGGCTAGCCCAAATTTTTCAAAAAAAAAGACGATTTGCCCTTGTTTGAATTGATATTCAAGGGTTGTTGCCATATTGGTTCAGATCTTGCAGGTAATTGCATTATGAATGACAAATTTTATCCAGTAATTATCGACAGTCTTGCGACAGCAGTGATTGTACTCAATCAAGCATATGAACTGGAGTGCATTAATCCTGCGGCGGAGGAGTTATTCGGCGTCAGTCAGCGCCGTGTTTATAAAGAGCCGATTTCAACACTGTTTGGTAATGAGAATAAAGATATGACATTGCAGTTGCAGGAGAACTTTCACAAAGGTCGAGCATGGACCGAACATGAGTGCATCCTCACGGTGGCTAACAATAAAGAAGTTACGGTGAATTACACTGTAAGCCCGTTGTTAGTCGAGGATGAAGAGAAAATTCTCATAGAAATAGTGCGTTTAGATCGACAACTGAAAATTATTAAAGAAAGTCACGTGTTAAAAGAACATCAAGCGACCCGTTCAATGTTAAGAGGAATGGCGCATGAAATAAAAAATCCTTTAGGTGGATTACGAGGTGCTGCTCAATTATTAGAGGGTGAGTTAGAAAATAAAGAACTAAAAGAATACACGGGCATTATTATTAAAGAAGCCGATCGTTTACATACATTAGTAGATCGCATGCTCGGACCGAATATGGTTCCAAATAAAGTGAAGCATAATATTCATGAAGTCTTACATCATGTTTATAGAGTGTTATCAACTAAAGACAATGAAGCTGTCAATTTTAGAATTGATTACGACCCGAGCATACCATTATTAAATTTTGATAGGGATATGTTAGTGCAAGCTGTGATGAATATTGCAGGGAATGCGTTACGTGCAATTGAACATAAAGGTGAATTGATATTCAAAACACGAGTGTTATTGAGACACACCATCAATGGACATCTTTACAAGTTGGTCGCATGTATCAGCATCATCGATGATGGCCCGGGTATCAGTGACGACATTGCGACAAAAATATTTTTCCCGATGGTTTCCGGTCAAACCAATGGCACAGGGCTGGGATTGGCCATTTCACAAATGTTAATCAACCAACATGGTGGCTTAATCGAGTTTGATACAGAAATCGGCAGGACTGAATTTAGGGTGATGTTACCGATTGAATGATTTGAAAAAATAGAGTGAATAATTATGGATAATAATGTGTGGGTTATCGATGACGACAAGTCGATTCGTTGGGTGCTTGAAAAAGCACTAAAAAAAGCAGAGTTAGACGTTAAGTTATTTGAATCTGCCAGTAATGCGATGCAAGCATTAGAAAATGATACACCACAGGTGATTATTACAGATGTGCGTATGCCGGGTATAGATGGTTTTCAATTTTTAGAAAACGTACAAACAAAACACCCCGAATTACCAGTCATAGTGATGACTGCACACTCAGACTTAGATAATGCTGTGCATGCCTATGAGGGCGGTGCATTTGAATATTTGCCAAAACCATTTGATGTTGAAGAAGCCGTTGAACTGACTAAACGTGCATTTCAGGTAACACAAGATGAGCCAACAAAGACCAACACGGCTCAAGATGCGGTGCCTGAAATTATTGGTGAATCAGCGGCGATGCAGGAAGTATTTAGAGCGATTGGTCGCTTATCGCGTTCCAGTATTACCGTGCTGGTTAACGGTGAAACTGGAACGGGTAAAGAGTTAGTCGCACATGCACTACATAAACATTCAACACGACGTAATCATGCATTCATTGCTTTGAACATGGCGGCGATTCCAAAAGATTTGTTGGAGTCAGAATTGTTTGGTCATGAAAAAGGCGCATTTACTGGGGCACAAGGCCAGCGTCGAGGTCGATTTGAGCAAGCGAATGAAGGAACATTATTTCTTGATGAAATAGGTGATATGCCAGCTGATTTACAAACGCGCTTATTAAGAGTGTTATCTGATGGTGAATTTTACCGAGTCGGTGGACACGAGCCAATCAAGTGTGATGTAAGAATCATTGCTGCCACACATCAGGATCTGCAAACATTAGTTGAGCGTGGTGATTTTAGAGAAGATCTAATGCACCGATTGAATGTAATTAGAATTAAAATCCCCGCACTCAGAGAACGGCGAGAAGATATCCCATTATTACTGAATCACTTTTTAGCCTCTGCCGCTAAAGAGCTTGAGGTAGAAGTGAAAAGCTTAGCCATGGATGTGATGGATTATTTGAGTAGTCTGCCTTGGTCAGGAAACGTGCGCCAACTTGAAAATATGTGTCGTTGGTTGACCGTTATGGCATCAGGTAAAACTGTTCACATGGAAGATTTGCCTCAAGACTTAAAGGGGAACGCAACTCAAGAAGTGTGTGTCAATACATGGCAATCAATGTTAGTGGGTTGGGCAGAACAAAAACTGAGGAATAATGAACAGGACATCTTGCAGCAAGCTGTCCCTGAATTTGAACGCGTATTGATAGAAACCGTTATGAAAAAAACTTCAGGCAAGCGTCAACAAGCGGCTAAGATTCTTGGATGGGGTAGAAATACTCTGACGCGTAAGATTCAAGAACTCAAAATGTATGAACATAGTGAGGGTATTGGACGTCCTGATGAGTAAAATTTGATTAGGGTGTCAACAAAATATTCGAAGAATGTTCAAACACACCATTGTTAATTGAGTTCTAAGCTGCCTACTAATTCAGATATGTGAGAGAGCTGATGATCTGCGAGATAGGTACAGATTTCTTCGTTGATAGCTTGGCATAGTAAAGGATTATAATATAGGCCGGTACCAATACCGACTGCGCTGGCTCCCGCAATAATAAACTCAAGAGCATCTTGACCGTTGCTTACACCGCCCTGCCCAATAATAGGAATATTATGCTGTTTACAGACTTGGTACACTTGGTGCACTTTAAGTAAAGCAATAGGCTTTATCGCTGGGCCTGATAAACCGCCTTGATTGTTACCGATAACCGGTTTGCGTTTATGCACATCTATCGCCATGCCCATTAACGTATTAATGACGGCAAAGCCGTCAGTGCCAGCATCAATACAGCGTTGAGCATTATCTGCGATATCGGTTTGATTGGGTGAGAGTTTAGTAATAATGGGTTTGTCAGTCACTGCGCGACAAGCCGCCACCACACGTGCTGACATGTCTGGGTCGTTACCAAACGCTACACCACCCTGTTTGACATTTGGGCAGGAGATATTAATTTCTATTGCATCAATAGGTGAATCATCGAATACACGAGTGACCTCAGCGTATTCTTCAACGGTTGAACCAGAGACATTAGCAATATAGCGAGTTTCAGTAAAATCCAAGCGCGGCAGATATTCGTCAACTACTTTGTGCGCACCAGGGTTTTGTAAGCCAATCGCATTAAGCATACCCGCAGGGGTTTCGTAAATACGGTGGGCAGGATTGCCAAGACGAGGTGCTAGCGTTGTCCCCTTAAGGCAGATGGCTCCGATTTCTTGATTGGAGTATCCGACCACACGCGTGTATTCTTGTCCGAATCCAACACAGCCAGACAGCAATACCAAAGGTGTCTGCAAGTGGATACCACACAGCGTATTGTTTAATTGTTTATACTTGATTGTCATGTTTCATATTATATTGTTCGAACCAGAAATTCCGCCTAACACCGGCAACATTATGCGTTTGTGTGCAAACACTGGCTGTCACTTGCATTTGATTCACCCATTGGGCTTTGAGCTTGATGATAAACGTATGCGTCGCGCGGGGCTAGACTATACAGACTGGAATTTTGTCAGTGAGCACGAAGACTACGCGACTTGCTTGAAAAATATTTCATTTAAGCGCCTTTTTGCCTGTTCAACTAAAGGCACTCAGTCTTATGCTAAAATTGAGTACCAACCCAATGACGCCTTTTTATTTGGTCCTGAGACACGAGGGTTACCAGCACACATCCTCGAAAGTTTTTCTTCAGATCAAGTGCTCAGACTGCCTATGTTACCTGATAGCCGCAGTATCAACTTATCCAATGCCTGCGCCATTTTCTTATTTGAGGCTTGGCGACAGAATGATTTCACAGGCGCATTTTAGTTAGTCAGATTCATGCTTAATAGCACGAGCAAGTAACTCCTCGACAGCCTGACGTGAATCTTTACGTCCACATAAAACCGCATGAACCTGTTCACAGATCGGTAATTCGATAGTATGTTTTTGACTTAAATGAAAAATTTCATGGGCAGCAAATTTACCCTCAATGACTTGTCCAATTTGTTTCTCTACTTGCTCAACACTTTGGCCTTGGCCTAAGCCTAAGCCAAAACGTCGATTACGTGATAAGTTCTCGGTGCAGGTCAGAACAATGTCACCAATACCAGATAAACCTGAAAAGGTTTCGGTATTAGCATTTAAATGACGCCCTAAGCGTGTCATTTCTGCGATACCACGCGTAATCAAGGCGGCGCGGGCGTTGGCACCCAAACCCAGCCCATCAATAATGCCTGCGGCAATAGCAAGCACATTTTTATAAGCACCACCGATTTCAACGGCGATAACATCCTCACTGGTATAACAGCGAAATAGTGGATGATGAAATAATTGAGCAGCCGCATGAGCAAATTCAGAATCGCTGGCAGCCATTGTGACGGCAGTGGGTAGGCCTAAGCCAACTTCACGAGCAAATGATGGCCCTGATAATATGGCATGGTTAAGATCATCAGGACACTCTTCAGAGGCAACCTCATGTAAAAATTTGCCTGTACCTTGCTCGAGTCCTTTGCAAGCCCAAATGATCCCTAGTAGCTGTGAGCCTCGATGTTTGCTAATGGTTTGCATCATATCGCGGATACAAGCACTCGGTGTCGCAACGATTAATATATCAGCTGCTTGGATAAGTGCGATTAAGTCAGCTTGAGCTTTAATATTGTCAGGCCAGTGTATGCCTTCCAGATAGCGTTGATTCTCGCGTGAACTAATGCATTGTTGCAAATGAGCGCTGTCACGTGCCCATAAGGTAATTTCATCATGTAATCTGGCGAGGTGTATGGCTAAAGCTGATCCCCAAGCCCCTGCGCCGAGAACGCCTATGACTTGAGATGGTTGAGTCATATGGCTAATGTTGTTGCTGTGGTTGATGGCCCGTGTTTTCCTGGCGCTGTTTTTGTTTGGCGTACAGCGCATCAAAATTCACAGGGGTTAACAGCATTGGAGGGAATCCGCCCTTGGAAACAAAATCAGATATGGCCTCACGCGCATAAGGAAATAATGTTTGTGGACAATAACTACCAATGACTTGGTCTAACTGGACTTCATCAAAACCTTGTAAAAGGAATATACCCGCTTGCTTCAGTTCAACTAGGAAGGCCACTTGATCTTCATCTTGTTTAGCAGTCACGGTGATATTGAGTATCACTTCAAACATGTTTTCATCAAGTTTGCGTGCATTGGTCGCTAGATGAACTTCTGTTTTAGGTTGCCATTTATCACGGAATATTTCTGGTGAATTTGGGGCTTCAAATGAAATATCTTTGACAAAGATTTTTTGTATTTCAAACTTTTGCTCGTTATCTGCCATCGTCTTAGTAGTGTTGTTATTAGCTTAACATCTGGTCGAGCTTACCTTCGCGATTGAGTTCAGCTAAGTCATCAAAGCCACCGACATGGGTACCATTGATGAAAATTTGAGGAACAGATGTACGTTGGCTAAGTGCTTCCATCTCGGTTCGTGCTGATGGATCAGTGTCTACATTAATTTCTTGATAGCTGACATTTTTACTATCTAATAGTCTTTTTGCTGCATTGCAATATGGACATAAATTGCCGCTGTATACTTTTATTTCGTGGTTATTGTTGGTCATTTTTTTGTTACCGGTAAATTGGCGATCTTCCAAGCTTCAAAACCACCTTTTAAAGACATGACATTATCAAAGTTATGTTTAAGAAGAATCGCGCATGCTTCTGCTGAGCGATTACCCGAGCGGCAGTAGGCAATAATCGGTCGTTCACTGTGTTTTCTGAGTTCTTCAATACGTTGTTTTAGAACACTTAGCGATAAGTGAACAGCATTGCGAATAGTACCTTGGCCTAATTCGTTGTCTTCGCGCACGTCAATTAAGATTGCGTCTTCACGATTAATTAAATGGACCGCTTGAGTGGGTGTGATAGCTTTAAAGCCAGAGGTGGCTCGTTTGATTTCCACTCTTAAGATTAGAGCAATAATAATACCTAGGGCGGCAAAGAGAACAATGTTGTTGGCGAAGAATTCAGATTCAGGGGTCATGATTCAGGTTGTTGTAAGAAATAAAGTCGCATTATAAGCGATGTCTTTAATGAGTCGAGCAAAATACTCGTTGCATCATTTCTATGAGTTTAAGAGTGCGATCATCACCGACTTTATAATACACGCGGTTAGCATCTTTGCGAGACTTGAGAATCTCTTTGTCACGCAGGATAGCCAGATGCTGAGAAATATTGCTCTGAGAGGTGCCTACAAATTCCACAATTTCTTGAACACTCACTTCTCGGTCTCCTAAGACACATAGAATCTTGAGTCGTAGAGGATGCGACATTGCTTTCAAGGATCTTGAGGCTCTCTCGATGTCCTCTTCCCTAGCCATGAGTTCAGAATGTGTGAGTTGGACGAATGAGGATTCAGTCATTTTTTTATTCCATTAAACATCTACAGCACGATACTATAGTTTCACCACAGAGTATCACTAGTATTTCACTAATATTATAAAACATTAATACACTAATCATAGTCAGGAATTGATCGATTGGATAGCCTTAATTTCAAGTTTAAAATGCACATGCTTCGATATGGATGGAATGAGCGATGTCATTTAATAGTCTTGGGGATGATGTTAATGCTACCTGTGGTCAATGCAGAAAGCCCAGAAGACGTGCGCGAGCGCTTACAGAAGCTGATCGACAATATTAGTACATTAGAGAGCATTATCAGCGAAGATAGTGAAAGTTACGCTAATTTAGAGGTGGAATCGCAACAATTAGATAAAGCAATTGGTGCATTACATGGTCGGTTACAGGCCACGGCCGAACAATTAGAAGCCTCGCAAAAGCGACTCTATAATTTGCAAGCGGAGAGTCAGATCATCCAACAGCGTCTCGATAAGCAACGCATACAGCTCAAGCAACAACTCGTATCAGCATATCAATTCAATTCCCATAGTCGCTGGCAGTTTATTTTAAATCAACAGAGTTTGCAGAATGTTGGCCGTAATAGCGTCATATATGAGTATCTTCACGCCGCGCAACTGAAACAGATTAAGGAAATACAGCAGGTATATCAGCAATTGCGCACTAATCGAGAACAATTGGCCGGGCAACATCAAAGCCAGGCTCGTTTATATACTCAGCAACAAAGAGAGCATGAGCTGTTGAATAAAGCGAGAAAACAAAAGAAAAGTGCGAAACATGCGCTGTCTCAGTTGATCGATGAAAACACCCAAGCGCTTCAGTCTGAGCAGGAAGATAAGCGTGTGTTGACCCAGTTGTTGGCGCAATTAATGCGTGAAAAACATACTGGAAACCAAGCTTTTGGGGATTATCGGGGTAAACTCGCATGGCCAATCAAAGGCATTTTTAAAAGTCGTTTTGGTCAGCAGAAGTCATCAAGTAGCGATATGCACTGGACAGGCGTAAGTGTGGCCGCTCAAACGGGGACGCAAATACGCGCTATTTTTTCAGGCACAGTGGTGTTTGCGGACTGGTTTGATCGTTATGGATGGCTCACAATCATCGATCATGGTAATAATTACATGAGTTTGTACGCTCATGCAGAGGGCTTGTATAAGAAAAATGGTGAGCATGTGACACAGGGCGAAGTGATTGCTATTGTCGGGGATTCTGGAGAAACGCTGGAGCCGAATCTTTATTTCGAGATTCGAGACAATGGAAATCCCGTTGATCCGGCATTGTGGTGTCGTCGATCATGATGACAGTGGAATGAAAATGTTTCTAATCATCAGTACCGACGTATCAAGCAAAGAGTTTAAAGAATTTATAGTTAATAATTGCCTAGTTCTAAAATATGGAGCATGACATGGAACACGTAAAACAGATGAGTCTAGCAGTAGTAATCAGCTTAATATGTATGGCACCACTACTGACCTATTCTCCAGCGCAAGCTGAGACTGAGGAAAAGGGCGAGTCATCATCTGTCAACCTGCCACTGTCTGATATCAGACTTTTCACAGATATTTATGCACGTATAAAAAAAGAATATGTGGAAGAAGTCGATGACGAGCAACTGCTTAATGGTGCTATACGCGGCATGATGAGCAGTTTAGATCCTCATTCTGTTTTCTTGAGTGCAGATGAATTCAAAGAGCTGCAGATTGACACCAGTGGAGAATTTGGTGGTTTAGGTATAGAAGTTGGCATGGAGAATGGCGTGGTACGAGTGATTGCCCCCATTGAAGATACGCCGGCTGATAAGGCCGGTGTCAAAGCGGGTGATCTGATTATCAAGCTAGATGATACACAGGTGAAAGGGCTCACACTGAATGAGGCGGTCAAACTCATGCGTGGCAAGCGTGGCACTGATATTTTATTGACGATTGCGCGCGAAGGTGAAAGTGCACCCATAGAAATCACTGTTAGACGTGACGTTATTAAAGTTAAGAGTGTGCGTAGTCGGATATTAGAAGCGGGTTATGGATACTTGAGAATATCTAGTTTTCAGTCCAAGACAACGCGTAATGTTCTCAATGCGATGCAAAGACTAAAAACCTCTGATCCAAACTTACAGGGTTTGATACTCGATTTACGTAACAACCCTGGAGGCATCCTTACCGGAGCTGTAGGGGTTTCCGATCTATTCTTGGATGATGGAAAATTGATCGTCTACACTAAAGGTCGAGGTTCTGAGAATAGTCTCAAATATACTGCGAGTACGCCTGATTTTACAGAAGGCATACCTATTTTGGTGCTTATCAATGAAGGTTCAGCCTCCGCCTCGGAAATTGTGGCAGGCGCATTACAAGATCATGACCGTGCTATCATCATGGGCAAGAAATCATTTGGCAAAGGCTCGGTTCAAACCGTATTGCCACTGCAGGATAATAACGGGATTAAGTTAACCACTTCACGTTACTACACGCCCAATGGACGCTCCATACAGGCTGAGGGTATCAAGCCAGATATTTTGGTCGAGACTAAAGTGGCAGACGGAGAAGAAGACAAGAGCTTCAAGTTTGTGCGTGAATCAGATCTTGCAGGACATCTAGAAAAAAACCTGCATGAGAAATCTTTAGATGATGCAGACACACAAGAGTTAGGTCAGCAAATCAAAACAGTCACCGTGTCAGCAAATGACGAGGGTGATGCCGTCTTAAATGAAGCTTTAAATATATTAAAACAGCTCTCTGCCGAGAAAGACGTGGTATCTAAAGAGTAAAAATTGGATAGTTTAAATTTATCTGACAGTTACTTGATCTGACAATTATAAAAAAATCCGGAACGTACAGAGGGTCTCAGCGAAGCTGGGAAGCGTTATTTTTCCGGATTTTGAGGGGATACAAGGCCCTCAATGTTTTTTGATGGATCACGCTCAATTTAGACGAAGTTTTAGAGTATGTTGAGATTGATATAAACCGTGAGGCCTATGAATTTACAGCACAAACATGTGATGAGGGGATAATACAACAGTGTGTGGAGTTATCTGCTATTCCTCACGATAATAAGCGATTGACGCTGTCTTATAACTCGCGAAATGATAAAACGCATTGGTGAAAAGTTACTGTCGTAATTCCTTAGGCACGGCAAAAGTGATGTCTTCTTTAACGCCATCGATCTCATTGATGTGTGCATCACAAAGTGTGGATAAAGTTGTCACAACTTCTTGTACCAGTACCTCAGGTGCTGAGGCGCCTGCAGTCACACCTATATTAGTTTTGTTTTCTAGCCACTGATGATCGATTTGTTCTGCGTTATCAATTAAATAGGAAGTAATACCATTCTTCTCAGCGATTTCACGTAATCGGTTGGAGTTGGAGCTGGACTGAGAGCCAATGACGAGCAATAAATCACAATCATCCATCAGTTGCTTAACTGCATCCTGCCTATTTTGAGTGGCGTAACAAATATCATCTCGTTTGGGCGTGTGGATATTGGGAAAGCGAGCTTTAAGTGCGTGAATAATTTCTTGCGTGTCATCCACCGATAGAGTGGTTTGAGTGACATAAGAGAGTTCTTCCGGGTTATCAACGGCAATAGTGCTTACATCCTGTGGGGATTCTACTAGCAGCACACGCCCAGCATCATCACCATCACATTGACCCATAGTGCCTTCTACTTCAGGGTGACCTTTGTGTCCAATTAAGATGGTATCTCTACCCTGACGAGAATTACGCATCACTTGCATATGCACTTTGGTGACCAGTGGACAAGTGGCATCAAATACTGTTAGCTGACGGTTCTCGGCTTCTGCGCGCACAGATTTTGCCACACCATGAGCACTGAAAATGACGGTTGATTGATCAGGAACTTCATGCAGCTCTTCCACAAATATGGCGCCTTTTTGTTTTAAAGAGTCGACCACAAAACGATTGTGTACGACTTCATGACGCACATAAATTGGCGCGCCAAAATATTCTAATGCACGCTCAACAATTTCTATGGCACGATCGACACCAGCACAAAAGCCACGTGGGTTAGCCAGTTTAATTTCTATGGACTTCATGAGTTTGGATTTTCTCGTAAAATCTGAATGAAGAGTAGCCCTGCCCCGATACAAATGAATATGTCTGCAATATTGAAGGTGGGCCAATGACAGCTACTACCTGCCCATTGATAAAACAACGGTAAACACTCTGTTTGGCTAGGATAATACACATCCAGAAAATCGGTGACTTTGGCGAACAATGCTCTGTCGATTAGATTCCCTAAACCACCACTGAGGATCATGACTAGACCTAGGGCCGTTCTGTTTTGATCGGGTTTTAATTGACTTAACCATCGCAGAATATAGGCACATATCGCTGTGGCCACTGCTACAAAGAACCAACGTTGCCAGCCTCCGGCATCACTGAGAAAACTAAAGGCAGCACCACGGTTATAGGTCAGCATTAAATTGAACGAGGGGAAAATCTCCACCGGTGTGGCATAGTGTAAAAAATATTCGGCAGCTCGCTTGGATGCTTGATCTAGCCCCGTGAGGATGACGATCCAGATGAACCACTTACGCATAGCGTCGAGTTTCACCCTCACCATCGATGTTATCAATACAACGTCCGCATAATTCTGGATGCGCATCATGATGGCCAACATCTGGTCTTAAATGCCAACAGCGTGCACATTTTTTGTATGAAGATTTTTTAATGTTGAGTGCAATTTGCTCTTGATTGCTTAAATCAAAATGTGGACTGTCGATATTTTTATCTAGTGCCTGTACATTGGTATCTGAGGTAATCAATACAAAGCGTAATTCATCTTCAAGTAAAGATAAAATACGTTGTGTTTGAGGCCCGCAATATATTTCAACACTGGCGTCTAAACCTGAACCAATCAAGCCTTGCTCACGCGCATCTTCCAGAGCTTTAAGGACTAATTGACGCACCTCAAAAATACACTCCCATGCATGGTTATTGAGTGTTTCGTCTGTGTCCAGAGTGTTTAGATGCTCATACCATTGTGTGGTAAAAATAGTTTCACTGTCTGTCTCTGGAAGATGCTGGAAGGCTTCATCAGCTGTAAAACTTAGTATCGGTGCTAACCAGCGTAATAAAGCTTGAGCAATATGGTAGGTAGCAGTCTGGGCAGAACGTCTCGCTTTACTATCAGTGGCAGTGGTGTAAACACGGTCTTTAATAATATCTAAATACAATCCACCCAATTCGGTGATACAGAAATTATGCAGCACTTGATACAGTTGGTGAAATTCGTATTTATTATAATGCTCGATCACTTGTGCTTGTAAGTGGGCGGTTCGATCGATGATCCATCGATCTAATGCGAGCATGTCTTGGTAAGCCACTATGTGTTGCGATGGCTCAAAGCCATGTAAATTGGACAGTAGATATCGTACGGTATTACGCATGCGACGATAGGAGTCTGCGGTACGTTTCAGAATTTCATCAGAGACCGTCATTTCTGTGCTGATGTCACTGGAAGCGACCCATAAGCGAAGAATATCTGCACCCAAAGATTTAAAGATTTTCTGTGGTGCAATCACATTACCTAGTGACTTTGACATTTTACGACCGTTGGCATCGACGGTGAAACCATGCGTGAGTACAGTTTTGTAAGGGGCGACATCATTGATGGCAATACTGGTTTTAAGCGATGACTGAAACCAACCACGGTGCTGATCAGAGCCCTCTAAATATAGATCTGCAGGAAAATGCAAAGCCGGATTTTTTTGCATGACGGATTCATGTGTAACACCAGAATCAAACCAGACATCTAAGGTATCAGCAGATTTCACATAATCATCGGCATCCTCTGTGAGTAGATCACTGACTTCAATATCAAACCAGGCTTGGATGCCTTGTTTTTCTATGCGACAAGCAATTTGCTCAATGAGTTCTTGAGTGTTTGGATGGGGTTCTTGAGTGGTTTTATGAATGAATAAAGGGATAGGTACTCCCCATGTTCGCTGTCTTGAGATACACCAGTCAGGGCTATTTTTTAACATACTAGTGATACGAGTTTCGCCCCAATCCGGTAGCCATGACACTTGTTCAACTTCCTCTAGTGAACGCTGCAATAGTTTATTTTTGTTCATGCTAATAAACCATTGTGGTGTCGCGCGGAAAATCAGAGGCGTTTTCGTTCTCCAGCAGTGCGGAAAGCTATGATGGATTTTTTGTTGGCAAACTAATTTATGCTGTGTCTCTAATAATTCGATGATAGCAACATCGACCTTATGCACGTGTTGCTTGGCGAAGATTTCCACATCTTCACGATATAGACCATTGTCATCGACGATGTTGAGCGTGCCTAGATTATATTTATTACCGACTACGAAATCGTCCATGCCATGGTCGGGTGCTGTGTGGACAGCCCCAGTCCCGGCTTCCGTAGTCACATGTTCGCCTAAAATGATAGGTACTTGTTTATTGTAGAATGGATGTTGCAGTGCGATATTCTCTAACACTGCACCTTGGCATGTTGCGACTACCTGATAGTCTTCAAGTGCGTAACGCGTCATGGCTGATTCGACCAAGTCGCTGGCAAATAATAAATACTCACCATTCACGAGACATAAAGAATATTCAAAATCAGGATGTACACTGACAGCTTGGTTAGCAGGTAAGGTCCATGGAGTGGTGGTCCAGATCACTACATGCGCTGGAATATTTTCATCAGCCCCCTGAAAATGCTGCAGAAATTCTGCATTGTGGTGAGCACTGAATTTCACATCAATGGCATAGGAGGTTTTATCTTGATACTCCACTTCTGCCTCGGCCAGTGCTGATCCACTGGCGACACTCCAGTAGACAGGTTTGAAACCGCGCTCCAGATGACCATTGTCAATAATTTTCCCAAGCGCCCTTACCGTGTCTGCCTCTATCTGATAATTCATGGTGAGATAGGGATTTTCCCAATCAGCGAATACTCCCAGACGAACAAAGTCCTCACATTGTTTGTTGACTTGTTGCTGAGCATATTCTCGGCACGCTTGGCGAAAATCTTTTTCACTTATTTTGTGTCCGGGTTTGCCTTTTTTCTTTTCTACCATGACCTCAATCGGCAAACCATGACAATCCCAGCCAGGCACAAATGGGACGTCATAACCACCCAGCGTTTTACTCTTGACGATAATATCTTTTAAAACTTTGTTGACCGCATGACCAATATGAATGTCACCGTTGGCATAGGGCGGTCCATCATGCAGGATGAATTTTTTATCACGTTGGGCACAGACAGTGCGAATATGTTGATAAATATTCATGGCTTGCCATTGTTTGAGCATTTCAGGCTCACGCTGGGCAAGATTTCCTTTCATAGGAAAATCTGTTTTTGGTAGGTTTAGTGTCGCTTTGTAATCCTGAGTCACTGAGTGATTCATCCTTTTGAAAAATAGTTTTTGGCTAGATCTACATCAATTTTTATTTGTTCTAACAATGTATCTAAACCTGAAAATTTTTGTTCTTCCCTGATTTTTTTATGAAAGCGTATGTTAAGACGCTGTCCATACAAATCTTCGTCACAATCAAACAAGTGCACCTCACATTGATCTCGGGTGCCATTCACTGTTGGTCGATGGCCAATGTTCGCCACACCATTCCATTGTTTATGTGCAGACTGGGCGCTTACTGCAAACACACCATGTAACGGTAATGTTTGACGTTTGAGTAAAATATTTGCCGTAGGAAAGCCTATTGTACGTCCTTTTTTATCTCCATGAAAAACTTTACCGGAAATAGTGTAAGGCCGTGTTAGCAGTTGTTCTGCTTCATCAAATAAACCCTGATCAAGTTTTTCTCGAATTAATGTACTACTGACACGCTCACATCCAAGTTGAATAGAATCGGTATCAGTGACTTCAAAGTCACATTTTTCTCCCATCTTTCTCAGCAGGTGAATATCTCCTTGGCGTTGATAGCCAAATTTAAAGTCATCACCCACGTAGAGTTTCTTAATACCGAGTGACGTCAAGAGAATATCTTGCACAAATTCCTCAGCAGGCATTTGTGCCAAATGCTGATTAAATCTGAGCACAACACAGATATCTGGGCCTAATTCTTTTAGATGTTGGAGTTTTTCACGCAGTGTAAAGAGTCGCGCAGGTGCTTGTTCACGCATAAAATATTCTTTAGGCGTGGGTTCAAAAGTGATCACTATTGAGCTGAGCTGGCGACGGCGTGCATCGTCTATCACATGATGAATAATCGATTGATGACCCTGATGGAGTCCATCAAAGTTTCCAATCGTCACAATAGACTGATGCCCAAGAGTAGGCAAAAATTGATTGCCTCGAATTACTTTCATGCCAGATTAATCAGATTCAAGTTTGAGATGGGAAGGTTTAATACCGAACATCCATAATACCCAACTGTAACTGAGGACACCAAGTGCAATGAAGCCGAGTAAAGAGCCTACTCGCATATCTGTTTCCCAGCTGGCCCAGGTCTCCACTTCGGGGAGAAATTTATTCAGTATGTAAAACATGACCATCGCGCTAATAAATACCTTATTGGCTAATGAAAAAGTCGATTGCATGAATGTTATAACTCGTTGGCGATGTAACATGATGTAAAGCAGAGCCGCGTTTACATAAGCAGACAAAGAAGTTGCTAGGGCCAAGCCTGCATGACTGCCAGTAATTTCATAATGTACGAAAAACCAAACAAATAGTAAGTTCAGCACTATATTTGTCAGCATGGCGATGACACCGATTTTGACTGGTGTTTTAGTGTCTTGGCGAGAAAAGAACGCAGGCGCCAATATTTTGATAAAAATGAATGCCGGTAAACCTAGGGCATAAGCCATTAAGCTGAGACTGGCCATCTGTGTGTCAAAAGGAGTGAACTCACGATATTGCACCAAGCTTGAGAGTATCGGTGAGGCCAATGCAACCAAGCCCATCATGGCGGGGATGGCAATCACCAGAGACAAACGTATGGCCCAGTTCATGGTGTGACTGAAGCTCTCGCTTTGTTGCGCCACATGTTGTTTGGATAGCAATGGTAGTATCACCGTGGCAGTGGCAATGCCAAATAAAGCCAACGGCAACTCGACAAAACGATCCGAGATATAGAGCCAGCTGATACTGCCTTCGGCTAAGAAAGAGGCAATAATAGTGTCGATGAGTAAGTTGATTTGAACGATAGAGGCGCCAAAGATGGCCGGCAACATGAGTGTGAATACTTGTCTCACCCCGGCTTGATCACCAGATAATTTGAATTTTGGAAAACCTTTGGCGCGGATTAAAAATGGGATCTGAAATGCCAGTTGCGCGATGCCCGCAATAAAAACTCCCCAAGCCAAAGCCGTTACAGGATGTTCTAATTTGGGGGCCAACCAGATAGCGGCGGCAATTAATGAGATATTTAACAAGACTGGGGTTAAGGCCGGTACTGCGAAGCGTTGTTTAATGTTCAAAATACTCCCCGACATAGCGGTGAGTGAGATGAACAACAGATAAGGGAAAGTGATCTTAAGCATGTCACTGGCGAGCACTTGTTGCTCTGGATCGTCAAAACCGGGTGCAAAGATAAAAATGAATACTGGAGAGGCGAGCACCCCAATGACGGTGACTATCAACAAAATAACCGCTAACACGCCACTCACATGATTGATGAGACGTTGAAAAGCATTGTCACTTTCATGCAGTTTTTCCGACATCACTGGCACGAAAGCCTGTGAAAAAGCGCCTTCAGCAAACAAGCGTCGCAGAAAATTAGGAATCCTGAAGGCGACAAAGAATGCATCGGTACCGGCATTGGCGCCAAATAGGATGAAAATGACGGCGTCTCGAACGTAGCCAAAAATTCTCGATATAAAGGTAAGACCGCCGACCACCAAGGTCGATTTAAGTGGTTTTTTGCTCATTTTTCTTGTGATCATGTAAGAATTAGCTAGTTGCCTAACCCCATGGGCTAATTAGCGACACTATACATCATTAGAAGGTTGACATTTTACAGTGAAAATCGCATAGTACCGCGCCCTTGATCAAAGAATAGAACATAGAGGAAAGATTTTGGCTAATATCGCTTCAGCAAGAAAAAGAGCTCGTACTTCAGAGAAATCGCGCCAACGTAACGTTGCTATGCGCTCTAAATTCCGTACGCACCTTAAAAATATTGTGAATGCCATTGAAGCGGGTAATAAAGAAGAAGCCACTAAACTCTATCTAGCTTCTGTTTCTGTTATTGATTCCACTGCCTCTAAAGGCTTGATTCACGCCAACAAAGCGGCACGTCATAAGCAAAGACTGAACGCACGTATCCGCGCGATGGCTTGAGTCCTCATCAGTCAATCTATTTAACTGATTATCTGATTTTTATATTTATCTGGGCCTTAAATTAAGGTCTGATCCACATGCAGCCTTCAATACAACCAGCGACACTGGCTCATATTAATGAGCCTAATAGATAAAAAGCCCATTTAATTGATGTCAATGTGCCCATTCGAGTGGCTGATTGCTCTATATCAGAGCTAAATTATCGCGATGTATTAATTCTGCTTCGTCGACATACCCTAAGATACCCTCTATTTCACCGGAAGCATGTCCTTTAATCAGATCGACTTCTTGTGAGCTATAGTTGATTAATCCTCGTGCAATCTCTTTACCATGATGATCACAACAAGCGACTAAATCGCCACGTTGAAAAGTGCCGTTTACCGCACTCACTCCCACCGCTAATAGACTAGCGCCGCCAGTATTGAGTACATGACTGGCCCCCTCATCTAATGCCACACTGCCAACCACTTGCAGTTGATTAGCGATCCACTGTTTGCGAGCTGTTAGCGGTTCAATGGTTGGATGTATGGTGGTGCCAACATAGTTATCATCTGCCACGTTGAGTAATGCATGACGATCCTGTCCGGACAAAATTATGGTGGTTGTGCCAGAACGTTCAGCGCGACGTGCGGCAGCAATCTTGGTAATCATGCCACCACGGCCTAATGTGTGATGAGAAGGTCCCGCCACGAGATCCAATAATGGATCATTAGCAGAACATTCTTTGATCAACTCTGCATCTTTGAACTGTTGTGGATGCTTGTTGTAAACACCCGCTTGATCAGTGAGGATAATGAGTCGATTTGCATCGATCAGGTTGGCAACTAGTGCTGCTAAGTTGTCATTGTCGCCGAAACGGATTTCATCAGTGGCTACTGTATCATTCTCATTGACGACAGGAATAACACCTAAATCGAGTAAGGTGCAGAGTGTGGAACGCGCATTGATGTAGCGACTTCGATCGCGTAAGTCATCGTGTGTCAGTAAGATTTGTGCGCTATGCAGATTGTGTGCTTGTAAGTGGCGCTCATACGCTTGCACTAATCCCATCTGCCCGATGGCCGCCGCCGCTTGTAGTTCATGTAATGATCGTGGGCGTTGCGTCCAACCCAGACGTGCCATGCCCTCTGCAACTGCTCCTGATGAAACGAGAATGAGCTCAATATTGCGTTTATGCAGTTGGGCAAAATCTTGCATCCACGACTCAATTGCAGATAAATTCAGTCCTTTGCCCTCATTCGTGATGAGCGAGCTGCCAATTTTAATTACCCAACGTTGTGTTGAATTATTCTTTATCTTCTTGTTCACTGGTTTCAATATGGTCAAGGATAGCGTGGCAAAGTTCATCAGTGCCATGGCGACTGACGGCTGAAATGGCAAATATTGGCCCATTCCATTGAATTGCCTCACACACTTCTTTTATGGTTGAGTTTAAACTTGCTTCAGTCAATAAATCAGTTTTATTAAATACTAGCCAGCGCTCTCTTTGGGCCAGCGTGTCAGCATATTTATTTAATTCTTGGTCGATCGTCTTGTACTGCGCTACTGCGGTTTCATGTTCACCACGATCTGACAAGTCAATCATATGTAATAACAGTCTACAACGCGATAGATGCTTGAGAAACTGAATGCCCAGTCCGTGACCCTCTGCCGCCCCCTCGATTAAGCCAGGTAAATCAGCCATCACAAAGCTGCGCATCGGGCCCATTCTGACCACCCCAAGATTTGGATGCAGGGTGGTAAAAGGATAATCAGCAATTTTAGGACGAGCATCTGATACACAACTGATCAAAGAGGATTTACCCACACTAGGCAAGCCCAGAAGGCCTACGTCCGCGAGTAGTTTGAGCTCTAATCGTAATTCACGAATATCACCTTCACTACCTTTGGTAGTTTTACGAGGCGCGCGGTTGGTTGAGCTCTTGAAACGTTGATTGCCTAAGCCATGATATCCGCCCTGAGCGACTCTCAACATCTGGCCATCTTTAGTTAAGTCACCAATGCACTCATCGGTTTGATGGTCATATATTTCTGTCCCTAGAGGGATATCAATGATTAAGTCTTTGCCGGATTTGCCTGTTTTATTGCGACCACCGCCATCACCCCCACGCTCAGCTTTAAAACTACGGGTATAGCGAAAATCTGCCAGAGTATTAATACCCTTTAAGCAGCGTACGAACACACTACCGCCATCGCCACCATCGCCACCATCAGGCCCACCCATGGGAATGAAGCGTTCACGACGAAAGCTCAGGCAGCCATTGCCACCATTGCCTCCAAATACAGTAATCGTTGCTTCATCGACAAATTTCATAAGTATTTTCTCTGGACAAAAAAAAGCCCCGAACTGGCGGGGCTTTTAGAATATATGATAAGTACGCTTAGGCGTCTACTACGCTAATATACTTACGGTTCTTAGGCCCTTTGGTTTCAAATTTTACTACACCATCGGCTTTGGCAAAAATTGTGTAGTCTTTCCCTAAACCTGTGTTAGTGCCGGGGTGGAACTGTGTGCCGCGTTGGCGTACGAGGATATTACCTGCTGTCACTTGCTGCCCACCGAACATCTTGACGCCTAATCGTTTGGATTCTGAATCGCGTCCGTTTCTGGTACTACCGCCTGCTTTTTTATGTGCCATATTAAATTCCGTATTACTTGAAAATTATTTGGTAATTTCTTTTATAAGTAGCTCAGTGTAAGACTGTCTATGGCCCATCTGCTTGCGATGGTGCTTGCGGCGCTTAAACTTAATGATTTCGATTTTCTTCGCACGGCCTTGTCCTAGCACCTCTGCGCTGACTTTGCTACCTTCTAGGTAAGGTGCGCCGATATTGACATCTTCACCTGCGCCTAGCATTAATACTTGGTCAAAGTCGACCATGTCGCCCTCTTGGGCGTCAAGTTTTTCGACGCGCAGGATGTCTCCTTGCTCTACTCGATATTGTTTTCCGCCGGTGGCGATAACTGCATACATAATGTTATGGGTGTTTGCAAAAAAAGAGCGGCATTCTAGCCGACAGAGGTCGACAGGTCAATCATTTAGGCTGGTTACTTTATGTCAGTTTTTAACATAGACTAGCGCATTGAGTAGCAACATTCTTAGAACTTACACGAAAATCTTACATATTTCATTCATGCTCTTAGTGGGCAATTTGATTAGCACGTTAATTAACACTTTAGGTATTCATGCAATTTAAAGATATTCAATCACTCGCTGAACCAGATATGGGTGGTGTGAATCAGCAGATTCGTGCTCAGCTGTATTCAGACGTGGTGTTAATTCGACAGATGGCGGAATACATCATTAACAGCGGCGGCAAGCGATTGCGTCCGGTATTGGCAGTATTATCGGCGCGTGCCTGTGGTTATCAAGGGCAGGCACACACCTCCACTGCGGCAGTGATTGAATTTATACACACGGCTACTCTATTGCACGATGATGTAGTCGATGCCTCTGATTTGCGTCGTGGTAAAGACACGGCCAATTCAATTTGGGGCAACGAGGCTAGTGTATTGGTGGGTGATTTTATGTTTTCACGTGCCTTTCAGATGATGGTAGAGATTGGTGATTTGCGAGTGATGGAAATTCTCTCAAAGGCTTCGAATACCATCGCTGAGGGGGAAGTATTACAATTGATGAATTGTAATGATCCTGACACTACTCAAGAGCGCTACATGGAGGTGATTCGTTTTAAAACAGCTAAATTATTTGAAGCTGCCACTCAAGTGGGCGCGGTGTTGTCTGAACAGACTGCAAAGATTGAGCAAGATATGGCTGCCTACGGTATGCACTTAGGAACAGCTTTTCAGTTGATTGATGATGTGCTGGATTATCGAGCAGACAGTGACACCATAGGTAAAAATGTGGGTGATGATTTAGCTGAGGGCAAACCAACTTTACCGATTATTTACGCACTTAAGCATGGCAGTGTTGAACAAGTGCAACAATTGAAACAAGTAATTGAACAAGGTGATAGAGATCAGTTAGAGCGCGTCATTGAGATTATACAATCCACCAAAGCACTTGATTATACTGAACAGGTAGCATTGAAAGAAGTTGATCTGGCAAAACAACACTTACAGAATTTGCCGGATAGTGATTATAAAATTGCCTTACTCAGCTTGGCGGATTTTTCTGTTTCGCGTTTATTTTAATCGAACCATCATGACCATTAAGCTTTACAACACACTCAAGAAAACTAAACAAGAATTTGTCCCTATCGATCCCGAGCGTATCACCATGTATGTGTGTGGGCCGACAGTTTACAGTTATGCGCATATTGGTAATGCGCGTCCAGCGGTGGTGTTTGATGTGTTAGTGCGACTGCTTAGAAATGAATACAAGCAAGTGGTATATGCCCGCAACATTACTGATGTGGATGACAAGATTAATGCTGCGGCACTACAACAGGGTGTGGGTATAGAAGTCATCACTCAAAAGTTTGCAGATATTTATCGTCAAGATATGGCTTCATTGGGTGTAGGTTTGCCGGATATAGAACCTCATGCCACCGACCACATTGATGAAATCATTCAAATGATTGCGCGCTTAATAGAACAGGGTTATGCCTATGAGGCTGAACAACATGTGATGTTTAATGTGCCAGCGTTCGAGCAATATGGTGCGTTATCTGGACGCAATCGTGATGACATGATTGCTGGTGCACGTGTTGAAGTGGCTCCTTACAAGAGAGACCCGGCAGATTTTATTTTATGGAAGCCTTCCACGCCAGAACAGCCTTCATGGGAGAGTCCATGGGGTGCCGGTCGACCCGGTTGGCACATAGAGTGCTCTGCCATGATCGAAAAGCATCTTGGCAAAACCATCGATATTCATGGAGGTGGACAAGATTTAATATTTCCTCATCATGAAAACGAAATTGCACAAAGCACTTGCTCACATGGAGGCGAGGAGTTTTGTCATTATTGGATACACAATGGTTTTGTGAATGTGAATCATGAGAAAATGTCGAAGTCGATTGGCAACGTATTGTTGGTGCATGATCTACTTGCAGAAGCTCCCGGGGAGGCAGTGCGTTACGCATTGCTGAGCTCACATTACAGGAGCCCATTAGATTGGACAGATGATTTGTTAACTTCTGCCAAGAGTAGTCTGGACAGATTGTATGGGACATTAGAACAATTAGAAAACATTCAGTCCGTAACATGTGAAGCAAGTCTGACACATGCTTTCAAACAGGCCTTGAGTGATGATTTGAATACCCCGCTGGCCATGAGCGAACTGCATAGCCTCGCCAAGCAAGCGAATATTAGTCAAGATCCTCATCAGCAGGCACAATTAAAAGCTGGCTTGTTAGAATGTGGCAACTTAATCGGCTTATTACAACAGTCACCCAGCGATTGGTTCGGTATGGATGGTGAAGAGGCTGAGCATGCCAACATAGATCAATTGATAGAGCGACGTAATCAAGCTCGAGCAGATAAAGATTTTGTGACTGCTGATGACATTCGTGATCAGTTAGCGGCTATGAATATTGAAATATTAGATGGTGCTGAAGGAACACGTTGGCGCAAAAAATAAACGGTTTTATCTAGCTTGTGAGAGGGTAAAAAACTTTTCCATTAATTTAGAGAGTAGTTTTTCGGTGTTGAAACATCAGCATTGAAATTGTTTGATTTAGTTCAAGATAGCTGGACACTTGATGCTGGGGATCACAAAAAACATCTCTGCTCGGCATTGCGCTTGGATTTTCACCGGTCTTGTCGCTTTGTCACGAGTGATTCTATGACTGCATTATCCCACTGATGTCTTCGCTGGTGCGTTGTTAGGTAGCACTTTGTCATTACTTAGTCTCATTCTATTTACGTGATATATCATGCCACCACGGTGATTGGTGGATTGATTGTGAGAGCTTCTGGAAAGATTTTTTTTGACGGTGTTAGATTAATTTCATGCGAGTGACATAGATCAACTATCGAAAGTCTTATCTACATCTATAAGATAAGCGAAATTTTTTAATCAATGTAATCGGCCTGTAATAAATCAATCATATTATACAAAAACACTGTTATGCACTGTGCGTGTGTGACTTTTATTACTGTTTAAAAAATAATCTGGGGACGATTATGAAACTTAAAGCTAAACACGTGTTGGTGTTTGCTGTAATGGCGTCGTTAATGACGCCATCATTTGCAAGTAATGATGCAATGATAGATCTATTAAAGGTGCTTCGTGATAATGGAACGATCAGTGAAGACGCTTATAGTGTGCTGGCGAATTCTGTGAAAGCCGATGAGGAAAAAACTCAGGCAAGTCAAAATGAAACTAAAGACAGCCTTATCGCGGAAATTGCAGCCGCTACAGAAAAAACCAAGTGGGCTGAGAAAATAAAACTCAAAGGCGATTTGCGTTTACGCCGTCAATACTCTGACTACAAGGACGATGATGCTGCTGATCCAGAATCACGGGTGCGTTATCGCTATAGATTTCGTCTTGGCGCAACGGGTCAGGTAAATGATCAACTCAAAGTGGGCGCGGGTTTTGCCAGTGGTGGTGATGATCCAAGATCGACTAATGAAACGCTTGATGACACTTTTGAAACTAAGGACATTCGTCTGGATTATGCGTTTGTAGAATACTCTCCAGTGGATTATGCATCGATTGTGGCAGGTAAATTTAAGCGCAAAGATTACTTATGGGCACCCACTGACTTGCTTTGGGATGGCGATATCAATCCAGAGGGTATGTCAGTTAAGTTTAAAAATAAATCCTCTGCAGGTGAAACTTATCTGAGTGGTGGTGTATGGATCTTAGATGAATACATCGACACTAAGGACGATCCTATGATGAGTTATGCTCAGCTAGGCCATAAATTCCAGTCAGGCAATATGTTTGGTAATGTCGCGGGTACACTCTACCGCTTCAAAGACATTGAAGGAGGACCTGCTCTTGATCATGCCTCTGGAACAAACACGCTAGCCGCCGGCAAGTATGTGAATGATTACGACTCACTGGGCTTGTCTGCTGAGTTGGGAACCACCGCTTTTGCTGGGAAAATGTTCGCAGTGTTTGGTGATTATATCAAAAACTCAGATGGCGATGATGACAAAGGTTATGCGGTCGGATTTAAGTTTGGTGACAAAAAAGTCAAAGATCGTAATCAGTGGCAATTCAAGTATATCTATGCTGATCTTGAACGAGATGCATGGTTAGATGCTTTCCCAGGTTCAGATCGTTTTGGTGGGCTAACGGGCGTCAAAGGCAATGAGTTTGTGTTTAATTATGGTTTACACAAAAACGTTGTATTTGGAGTTGACTACTATGATACTGAGCAAGACATTAGTGGATTTGCCGATGATAATGACAAAGAGAAAGTCTTGCAAACAGACTTGATTTTCAAGTTCTAACTCTAAAATAAAACGCATGTTCGCATGCGCTAATAAGAGTTTTTTAGGGCAGTCTTGACTGCCCTTTTTTGTGTCAGTTTAGTATCTTGAGAATTAATCTCAGTTTGGGTCATACTAAGTCAGATTAGATTGGGCTCAGCTAACTGCTAGCAGCAGTCATTCTGCCAGGACTATTAAATGAAAAAACATCGTATTTTGATTGTTGAAGATGAAAAAGCCATTCGAGATATGGTGGTATTTGCCATTAATAATGATCGCTTTGAATTGATTGAAGCGGAGAATGGTCAGCAAGCAAACAAGTGTATTAATGATCAAAAGCCTCATCTGATACTCATGGACTGGATGTTGCCAGATGTGAGTGGCGTAGAATTGGTGCGTAGAATTAAGCGTGATGAAATCACTCGTGAAATACCCATACTTATGCTAACTGCTAAAACTCAAGAACATAATAAAGTAGAGGGTCTGGATGCAGGAGCAGATGATTACATTACTAAACCCTTCTCAGTCAAAGAATTATCTGCACGCATTCGTGCCATGTTGCGGCGCGTAGATATTAAGCATCAAGACAACAAAATCATCTATGGTGATTTGATATTAGATTTGGATGCTCACCACTTGGTGATCAAGCAACAAGTGGTAGAAATTGGCCCAACCGAGTTCCGTTTATTAGAGTTTTTTATGACGCATATAGATAAGGTTTACAGCCGGGCACAGTTGTTAGATTTTGTTTGGGGACGAAGTAAATTTGTGGAAGAGAGAACGGTAGATGTTCATATTTTACGTTTACGTAAATTATTAAAGCCTCATGGTTGCGATACCATGGTGCAAACGGTCAGAGGCTATGGTTACCGCTTCGTGAAAGACATAGCATGAACATTAGCTGGTTGAAATCTGAACTCAAAGTGCTTTTTGGGGCGCTATTGGTGGTGTTATTGATAGGGTTCATAACAGGCCTGTGGGGTTGGGTGAGTATTTTTATCTTGGTGTCGGTGATGGGTTGGTGGCTGTCCCAGATTTTGCAGTTATATCTGTGGTTGACCTCGGGTGCTTCCACACGGCACCCTCCTGATCTTTTTGGTTTGTGTCAAAATATTGTCGATCAGATATGCGCCATTAAAAAGAGTAATTTTATACAGCAAAAACAAGCTGAGGAATTGATTAATCGCTTTGAAGCGGCCACCGCGGCGATGCCAGATGCGATGTTGATCGTGGATGATGAGTACAATCTTGAATGGGCTAATGACGTCAGTACGCGCGTATTAGGCATCGATGTTGAGAGAGATAAAGGTAATAAAGTCAGTAATATTGTGCGTGACCCTAAAATCATTCGATATCTGAATCATGGGGATTTTACTCACCCGTTGGAATTTCAATCATCGCGAAGTGAACAAAATGATTTGGTCATGAGAGTGATTCCTTATGGTAAGGGGCATAATTTATTCTATGTGCAGGACCATCTGGAAGTATTGAGATTGCAACAGGTACGAGAAGATTTTATCGCCAATGCTTCACATGAGCTACGCACGCCTCTAACAGCGGTCTTGGGTTACTTGGAGGCCCTAAGTATTAGAGAGACTGCCGGTACCGCCACCACTGATGTCATCAACACGGCACTTCAACAAGCTTTGCGTATGAAACGGTTGGTTGAGGATTTGTTGTCGTTATCAAGATTGGAGAGCCTACCGCTGAATCAAAGCAAAGAGGAAACCATCGATTTAGCTCAACTGGTGGATGAATGTGTGCAAATAGTCGCAGATTCAAAAATGTTGCATCAGCAGCAATTTAAAAACAATCTCCCTAGGCCTTGTCTGTGTATTGGAGATTCCTCTGAGCTATGTAGCGCGATTCAAAATACCATCGAAAATGCGATCAAATATTCCTCCGCTGATGCGAGTGTTACTTTTGACTGGGAGGTCCATAAGAACAAGGGCGCAAGTCTATATGTGCGTGATCAGGGTGAGGGAATAGATGAACAACATTTAATGCGTCTCACGGAAAGGTTCTATCGCGTTGATGCTGGGCGATCACGAGATTTGGGAGGCACTGGATTAGGTTTGTCTATTGTAAAACATGTAATGGAACGCCATGGTGGACAGATATATATTCAAAGCGAGATTGGTGTCGGTACAACAGTCGAGTTGTCATTTCCTGCTGGCATGCACATTGACCCAGATAAGCTTGAGTAAGTTGATGTCATCACCCTGTAATATTAGTCCATTAACTTGATCTGAGTATTGGGACAAGAAGTTCTTGTTGATTGCTAATTGCCCAAATTAAGTCATCTTTGAATGGGAGATCTAAAAAGATTATGAATTACAGAAGCATGTTTATCGGTACACTCATGTTGGCCACATCGTCGGCTATTCTAGCTGAGGCCAGGGTAGATCCGGCATTACCTAACTATGAGGTTGCCAGTGGTGTGTCTGGTAACTTATCCAGTGTTGGTTCTGATACTTTGGCAAACCTAATGACACTATGGGCTGAAGAGTACAAGCGCTTCTATCCGAATGTGAATATTCAGATTCAAGCCGCAGGTTCATCTACAGCCCCCCCTGCATTGACGGAAGGCACGTCAAATTTAGGGCCTATGAGTCGCATGATGAAAGATAAAGAGTTGGCCTCTTTTGAGAAGCGTTTTGGTTATAAACCAACCGCACTGCCTGTGGCTATTGATGCGCTCGCAGTGTTTGCTCACAAAGACAACCCTATTCAAGGTTTATCTATCGATCAAGTTGACGCTATTTTCTCCAGCACACGTAAGTGTGGCTATTCAGGCACAGTGGACACATGGGGGGATTTGGGTTTGACGGGTCAGTGGGCACGTAAGGATATTCAGTTGTTTGGGCGTAATTCAGTGTCGGGTACTTATGGATATTTCAAGAAAAAAGCTCTATGTAAAGGCGACTATAAGTCATCGGTGAATGAGCAACCAGGTTCAGCCTCTGTAGTGCAATCCATCACCCAATCTTTGAATGGCATTGGTTACTCAGGCATCGGTTACACAACCACCGGTGTTCGAGCGCTACCCATCGCTAAGAAAGGCTCAACAGACTATGTCGAAGTTAACGCAGATACTGCAGTTGCCGGTAAATATCCATTGGCGCGATTCCTGTATGTCTACGTTAACAAACATCCTAATAAGCCACTTTCTCCATTAGAGGGTGAATTTGTTAAATTGGTGCTTTCATCGCAGGGTCAGATGGTGGTTGTGAAAGATGGTTATATTCCATTACCTTCCAGTGTGGCTAAGAAAACCCTCGAATCATTGGGGTTGTAATTGCTGAAACTATTGCTAAATGTACTCGCGCCCTGTGATGAGAGTTACTGGGCTTTTTTTATATTGTGCATAAAAACTCTATAGTCTGAGCGCAAACTCTGTATCATATGCCCATAAATAATAAGCACTAATACGTCATCAGCATTATTACCGTAAAAAAACAACAATAAACGCATCTAGTCAAGATGAATAAAGTCGATAATACATGGAAAATTCGTAACTTCTTGGATGTGCTCGCACGTCGTATTGTTCAGGTGGGTGGTATTGGTGTCATTATTGCGATTACGCTAATTTTCATCTTTTTGTTAAGTGTAGTACTACCACTGTTTGAGCGCCCGGTAGTGGAATTTAGCAGTCGTTATCAGGCGCCAGGAGATGACCAAAAAACTTTATACCTAGCTATAGAAGAGCAGGCGGAAATTGGTCTGCGATTAACTGATAGTGGGCAGGTTTTTTTCTTCGATATTGTTGACGGCGAAGTTATCAAGCAGGTGTCTTTACCCATAGCAGCAGATAATCCGATTCGTTCTTTTCAAGTGGTCAATGAAATGCAACGCGCGTTAGCGGTGGGCTTGGCCTCTGGTGAGATATTGATTTTCGATCATCAGTATCGGCTCGAATTCACAGAGAATGAAAGGATTATTCATCCCTCGATCAATTTCCCCTATGGGGAGCAATCTTATGCAATCACTTCCGGGCCAATTAAGGACTTTGCAGTGGGTGATAACGAAGAATCACTCTCTGTCATCGCTCTGACCGATGAAGATCAGGGGTTGTATAAATCGTTTGATAAGGAAGTCTCGTTTATATCTGATAATGCAACACTTGCGGAAAATCCTAGCGTGCCCTTGGGTCAGTTAACGAACACCCTGGCTTTGTTAATCGATCCAGAGCAAGAATGGGCGTATGCATTGACACACAGTGGCCAGTTATCTGTCTATGATGTGCGAGATCGAGATTCTCCACAATTAGTTGAGCAGGTGGCAGTGACGCAAGCCCCGGTTGCTCCTACGGTGATGAAATTTCTGACCGGTGGAGTGTCGTTGTTAATAGGAGATAGCTCAGGGCATTTATCTCAATGGTTTCAAGTTAGAAGTGAGGGGGCATTACCCTTCAGGTTGCAAAAGATTCGTACGAATAAAATTGATGATGCCCCTGTTTCTAGTATTGCAGCAGAGTTACTCCGAAAAGGTATAATTGCTGGCAGTCAATCGGGTAAGATTAAATTACTTTACACTACCAGTGAACGTGATTTATTAACCATCTCAGCTGACACTGAGGTGATTCAGCGTATTGCAACTGCACCGCGCGCTAATGTATTCATTTCTGAGGGTGATGATAATAATCTTCAAGTCTGGAACATTGATAATCAACATCCAGAATCTTCCATGTCGGCTCTATGGGGAAAAATTTGGTATGAAGATTATGTGAAACCAGATTATATTTGGCAGTCATCTTCAGCCAGCAGTGACTTTGAGTCAAAATTCAGTTTAATGCCACTCACTTTTGGCACCCTCAAAGCGGCTTTTTATGCCATGTTATTTGCCATGCCACTGGCAATTTTCGGAGCGATTTTCACCGCATACTTTATGGCGCCATCAATGCGTTCAGTGGTGAAGCCTACCATTGAGATCATGGAAGCTTTGCCAACTGTTATTTTGGGCTTTTTGGCGGGCCTATGGTTGGCACCATTTGTTGAAACGCATTTGCCAGGCATTTTTAGTGTGCTCCTCTTAATGCCGATAGCTATCGTGCTATTGTCATTAATATGGTGGCGGCTTCCTCCAAATTATAAGTTACTCGTTCCAGTGGGTTGGCAAGCGGCTATGTTAATTGTGCCGATCATTCTCATTACATGGCTCTGCATGAAAGTGTCGCCACTGGTTGAGCTATGGTTGTTTGAGGGCAACGTGCGAATCTGGATGAGTGAAACACTTGGCATTGGTTTTGATCAACGTAATGCATTAATTATTGGTATTGCTATGGGTTTTGCGGTAATACCGACGATTTTTTCTATAGCAGAAGATGCCATTTTCAGCGTGCCTAAACATTTAACATCTGGTTCCTTAGCATTGGGCGCCACCTCATGGCAAACATTGGTTAGAGTGGTTTTACTGTCTGCAAGTCCTGGTATCTTTTCTGCTGTTATGATTGGTTTTGGACGAGCAGTGGGTGAGACCATGATCGTATTAATGGCTACCGGAAATACACCAGTGATGGATTTCAGCGTGTTCCAAGGGATGAGAACTTTATCTGCTAATGTGGCAGTTGAGTTGCCTGAATCTGAGGTTGATAGCACACACTATAGAATTTTGTTCTTGGCTGCATTTGTCTTATTTATCTTTACTTTTTTCTTTAATACCGTAGCAGAAATAGTGCGCCAAAGATTGCGTCGAAAATATAGTAGCTTATAGATTATGAGTGAGAGAAATACACAACAGAAATTTTTCCAAAGTGGCACTCCATGGATATGGCTGAATGCGGCGGCGGTTTCCATTAGCATCATTATGGTGATGGGTCTTTTATTGCTCATTGCTGTAAGTGGTTTAGGACATTTTTGGCCTAAAACTATTTGGGAAATAGAGTATCAAGATCAAAACTCACAAGTGGTTTTACTCGGTGAGCGTGCTAGGACAAAAACAGTCTCTGTTAAACAGTTAGCAGATGCAGGCATTCAGATTGATGGTGATGATGAGTTTATTGAACGCACATTGCTTAAGACAGGTAACCGTGATGTATATGGCTTTGATTTCAAATTAATCGTTGGTCCGAATGAGCTGAAACAGTCCAAGCCCACAGAGGCGATTGTATTTGAGCGTACCGAATGGGGAAATTTTTATGGTTTCATCAAATCTATTCAAGAATATGATCAGACCATTGAACTTACTCAAGCCAATGCAGATTCGCAATCACAAGATCTGTGGTTTGAGTTACAACAGCGTATTGTGCGTGTACAAGAACTGCGTGAGCGTATTCATAAGATTGAGAAAAATGAGATAGGTGCAGTCAACTATCGCATGGAAAAATTGCGTTTGCGTGAACGCAAAGCTGAATTAGACAATCGCTTAGATAGGCAAATGCAAGAGAAACTTGCAGCAGATAAGAGTTTGCTAGATGAAGAGTATGCCAAACTAAAATCTGAGCTAGATACGATTTACGAAGAAATCCGCCGCGATAGTGTGATTATGTCGGTCATGAATGGACGGGATGTAACAATCAACCTGTCGGAAATTATTAAAGCCACGCGTCCAAATAGTATGAATGTGTTCCAGAAACTGATTACCTATCTGGTCAATATCAAAGATTTTGTTTCTGAAGATCCCCGCGAAGCTAACACAGAAGGTGGTATCTTTCCTGCAATTTTCGGCACTGTCATGATGGTGTTACTGATGGCTATCATTGTGACACCTTTCGGAGTGATTGCGGCCATCTACTTGCGCGAGTATGCCAAGCAAGGATTTGTTACACGCTTGGTGCGCATTTCAGTGAATAATTTAGCTGGTGTGCCGTCGATAGTATATGGCGTATTTGGTTTAGGTTTCTTTATATATTTTCTTGGCGGACACATCGATCAATTGTTTTATCCAGAGGCCTTGCCAGCCCCAACATACGGCTCAGGTGGTTTATTATGGGCGTCACTGACACTGGCGCTATTGACAGTGCCTGTTGTAATCGTCGCTACTGAAGAAGGGTTGGCAAGAATTCCACGCTCAATCAGAGAAGGGTCATTAGCGTTAGGTGCCACTAAGGCAGAAACTCTATGGCGTACCATCATACCGATGGCCAGTCCTGCTATGATGACAGGTTTAATATTAGCTGTGGCGCGGGCTGCTGGAGAGGTGGCGCCTTTGATGTTAGTAGGTGCAGTTAAGTTGGCACCTTCTTTGCCGGTTGATATGAATGCGCCATTTATACATTTAGAGCGAAAGTTTATGCATTTAGGCTTTCATATATATGACGTGGGTTTCCAAAGCCCTAACGTTGAAGCGGCACAACCTTTAGTCTATGCCACTGCGCTAATTTTAGTTGCTGTAATTATTGTTTTAAATATTAGTGCGATTTATATTCGAAATCATTTGCGTGAAAAATATAAAACCATGGAGCAATAATTGATGCCAACTATAAACAATAGATTTCAAGTGTCATATAGATGGCAATTCCAAATACTAGATCAACAGGATGAGATGAGGATCGAATGAGCGTTACAAATACTCTAGGGGACAAAAAAGTTTGTCTTGAATGCAAAGATTTTTCGCTTTTTTATGGCGAAAAACAAGCTTTATTCGATATCAATTTACAAATCCCTAGCAATCGGGTGACAGCCTTTATCGGGCCCAGTGGTTGTGGCAAGTCAACATTATTGCGCTGCATGAATCGGATGAATGATCTCATTGATGATGTGCAATTAAAAGGAAAGATGTTGTTGAATGGAGAGGATATCAATGACAAAAAAGTTAATGTGACAGATTTGCGTCGCCAAGTGGGCATGGTGTTCCAAAAACCTAATCCATTTCCTAAATCAATTTTTGAAAATGTGGCTTACGGTCTCAGATTGCAAGGCTTAAATAACAAAACTGAGTTGCAAGATCGAGTGGAGGCTTCACTCAAGAGTGCAGCATTATGGGAAGAGGTTGGAGGGCGTTTGCAAGATAATGCTTTCGAGTTATCCGGTGGGCAACAGCAACGACTCGTCATAGCTCGCGCGATAGCGATACAGCCTGAAGTATTATTATTAGATGAACCGGCATCTGCATTAGATCCGATTTCTACCTTGAAAATTGAAGAATTGATTTTTGATCTTAAATCACAATACACAGTGGTCATCGTCACTCATAATATGCAACAAGCGGCACGTGTATCGGATTACACCGCATTTTTGTATTTAGGTGAGCTGATAGAGTTTAGTGCTACTGATAAAATTTTCACCAATCCAAAAGAGAAAAAAACCGAGGATTACATTACCGGCCGTTATGGTTAGTTTTTGATCGCGACGTTTAGTTGTAATTAATTTAATGAGTGCTACCTAAGGATTAGCTATGTCAAATGATAAAACTGGACAACATATACTTCGACAGTTCGATGATGATCTAGAATCGATTCGCAGTCAGGTCATGAGTATGGGTGGGTTGGTTGAGAAACAACTGGAGAACAGTTTGACTGCGTTATTTAATGGTGACAGTCAGTTAGCCGAGCAGGTTGCAATGAATGATTATCAGATTAATGCGATGGAAATTGCTATTGATGAAGAATGTAATCAGATTATCGCACTCAGACAACCTACAGCTAATGATTTACGCTTGGTCATGTCCATTTTTAAAACCATTTCAGATCTTGAGCGTATTGGTGACGAAGCAGAAAAAATTGGTAAGAATGCTATTGATCTTGCCACTGAAGATTGCAGTCAAAGTTATTATGCACATCTCAAGCATTTAGGTGATATGGTAAAAGTGATGTTACGCTCATCCTTAGATGCTTTCGCACGCATGGACGTAGCCAGCGCATATGAGACGGCAGCTTCAGACAAAAACATTAATCATCAGTACGAGTTGATCATGCTCAATATGATTAATGCAATCAATGATAATCGTGCCATGGTTGAGCTGTGTTTAAGACTTATTTGGATATCACGGGCACTGGAGCGAGTCGGCGATCATGCCAAGAATATTTGCGAATATGTGATATTCACTGTGGAGGGTAAAGATATTCGGCATGCTAGCTTCCAACAGGCAATCGACGATTTTAAGTAATCTAAAGTTTTCAGTCAGTGTCTCTTGAGGAGAAAGAAATAGAATAGTTTCAGATGCTCAATCATTCTAAATAATTAGAAATCATACATAATTGATGAGAATCTTTAAGTGGTTTTCTAGACACTTCAATGAGTCCTGGATACATTCTAGGCAAATAAAAAGCACTGCTAAGCAGTGCTTTTTTAATATCGTAACTTGTAAGTCTTAAGTAACTTTTCAGTTACTCATCGGACTGATTATTTAGACAAATACGAATGCCATAACCAGTGCAATAACCACGATTACAACACCTACGAGTAGTGCAGAAGCATCATAGTTCATGTTTGGTCTCCAGGATAATTTTAATTAGTATAATAAAGTGCAGATTATATTGGCTAACTCTCACACACACAACACATAGATGTAACGTCGTGTATGTGTGTTTTGACTGGATAGAGAAATATTTATGAAATCATCGAGATTTTTGATCATTAGCATTTGCTTATCATGTGTTCAAGTATTGTTGAGCTGCAAAACCTTGGATCCCTATACGGGTGAGTCAAAAGTGAATAAAACCACCAAGGGAGCCGCAATCGGTGCAGCAGCAGGGGCTGTGATTGGTGTATTGAGTGGTGATGGTGGCAGAGAACGGCGTAGGAATGCATTGATTGGAGCTGGACTGGGTGCGCTGACGGGTGGGGCCGTGGGTTATTACATGGATCGTCAAGAAGCTGAATTGCGCCAACAGTTGGCTGGCAGTGGCGTCAGTGTGATACGTCAAGACGATCAAGTGATTTTAAACATGCCTGGTAACGTGACATTTGATGTCGGTAGTGCTGATATTAGTGCGGGCTTCTTCAGAGTGCTTAATTCAGTCACTTTAGTTGTTCAAGAATATGATAAAACTTTGATTGAGGTGGTCGGGCATTCTGATAGCACAGGTCGTGCTGATTATAATCAAGCCTTGTCTGAGCAACGCGCACATAGTGTGTCCGAGTACTTTATCAGTCAGGGGGTGTTACCACAGCGATTAGGTGCTTATGGCTACGGTGAAAACCACCCGATAGCCGACAATAGCAGTCCAAGTGGACGCGCTTTGAATCGACGTGTAGAGATTGTGCTCTTACCCATCACTCACTAATTTGGGGTAATACGAAGAGGTTGATTATTTGTGTAAGATAAGTGTCTTCGAATCAAAAAGTAATCATGTCAGAATCTAATTTATATATAGTTTCAGCTCCCTCCGGTGCGGGTAAAACTTCTATGCTTGCACAGGTTAGAGCACAGCTGGAGAATGTTAGTGTGGCCATTTCACACACCACACGTGCACCTCGTGAGGGAGAATCAGATGGAATTCACTATCATTTTGTATCAGAACAAATATTTTTAGAAATGGTTGAGAATCAAGCCTTTGTAGAACATGCATGTGTGTTCGATAATTATTATGGCACTTCGAAAGCTGCTATCGAGTCTTTATTAGATGCGAAACAGCAGGTAGTGTTAGAAATTGATTGGCAAGGAGCCAGACAAGTGCGGGCAATTTATCCGCAGGCTAAATCGATATTTATCTTGCCGCCAAGCATTGAGATTCTTGAGCAAAGATTGCAGGAGCGCGGTCAGGATAGTGCTGAGGTGATTGCTGATAGAATGCAGCAGGCACGAGAAGAAGTGAGCCACTATGATGAATATGACTACTTGCTCATCAATGATGATCTCGATTTAGCTCTGGAGCGAATGTTGAAACTGTTTACTCATCCGCAAGACTATGCTGCGCCAGATGTGAAGCAATTGGCTGACATGCTTAGCTAAACATCAGTGAGAGGTATTTACCTGTGTTTGGACATGTCGATAAGTCACGTTAACGGGTAATGCTTATTGGGTGTAGTCGATGGCAAGAAAATGGACTACACTTATCTACTATAGTGAATAGATTAAATTTTTTACAATAAGTTTGGAGATTGAAAGTGGCACGTGTAACCGTAGAAGATTGTTTGGAAAAAATTGATAACCGCTTCAGATTGATTATGGTCGCGAGCAAGCGTGCACGTCATATAGCCATGGGTACAGACCCTTTAGTTGAATGGGAAAATGACAAGCCCACGGTAGTTGCTTTGCGTGAAATTGCTGAATCCTTGGTGACAGAGGATTATCTAAAAGAAGATATCATGCAAAAAGAGTCGGAAGAGTTGCTTTCTGAGGAGATCGAAGAGGTCGATGCAGTGGCGGCGGCTTTGCGAGCTGAAATTGGCCGTGAATTGAATCAAGTAGAGAGCGAGCCTACAACTCCAAAATTAGATGTAGCCAGCAGCAGCGATGAAGCTGGAGCACAAGAGCAGTAATCTGCATTTGCGAGTCGCCTAAATATGGCGAAGGCAAATAATATCACCCAAGATGTTGTCTTAAATACGGGAAAATCTACACGTTTCCTAGTCAGTGAATTGTGTGAATTATTAGATACTTACCTCGAGCCGTCTGAGGTCAGAGATATCTATCATGCTTATTTATTTAGTGCTGAAGCACACGATGGCCAAGAGCGCCTCACCGGCGAGCCGTACATTTACCATCCCTTAGCAGTGGCTAAAATCATGGCCGACATGCATCTTGATGATCAAAGCATCATGGCGGCAATCCTGCATGATGTGATTGAGGACACACCTACAGCAAAAGAACAAATTCATGAACAATTTGGTCACGAGGTGGCTGAGTTAGTGGATGGTGTCAGTAAGCTAACTGACTTAACGTTCTCTTCGAAAAAAGAAGCTCAAGCTGAAAATTTTCGCAAAATGATGTTGGCTATGGTGCAAGATATACGCATTATCTTAATCAAATTAGCAGATCGTTTACACAACTTACGTACCATTGGTGTAATGCGACAAGATAAGCAGCGTCGTATTGCACAAGAAACCATGGATATTTATGTGCCGATAGCGCAGCGTTTAGGTATGCATAAAATGCGTCTTGAACTAGAAGTGTTATGTTTCAAAGCCATTCATCCTTTTCGTTATTCAGTGCTAGAAAAAGTTGTTGGAAAAAATCGGCGCAATCGTAAAGAAGTGATGCGAAACGTAGAGACATTAATTTGTGCACAGTTAGAAAGTGCAAAAATTGAGAGCCGTATTTTTGGGCGAGAAAAAAATCTCTATAGCATTTATAAGAAAATGCAGGCTAAGAAAATCTCATTTTCAGAAGTGCATGATATATTCGCAATTCGTATAATTGTAGACAATGTGGATCTATGTTATCGCGTGCTTGGCTTGGTACATAATTTATATAAACCCGTGCCAGGACGTTTTAAAGATTATATTGCTATTCCGAAAAAAAATGGATACCAGTCTCTGCACACAATTTTGTTTGGGCCTAAGGGCATTGTAGTTGAAGTACAAATTCGTACCGAAGAAATGGACTTGATTGCTGAATCTGGAATTGCCGCACATTGGATTTATAAGAATCAGAATAATCGTAATTCCTTATTGCCAGCCAACGAGACCACCCATAAATGGTTAAGTGATATTGAAGAAATTCAAGATAATGCTACCAGCTCTATTGATTTTCTTGAAAGTGTCAAAGTCGACTTATTTCCAGATGAGATTTATGTTTTTAGTCCAGCAGGAGACATTATTGTATTGCCACGTGGCTCATCGGCTGTTGATTTTGCTTACGCTGTGCATTCAGATTTAGGGAATACATGTTTTGCGGTTAAAGTTGACCGACGCATATCGCCTTTGAGTATCAAATTGGAGAGCGGTCAGACTGTGGAGGTAATGGTCAATCCAAGTGCACGTCCTAAACCGAGTTGGCTAAATTTCGTGGTTACGAATAAAGCGAGAACCAATATTCGTTATTATTTAAAACATTTGCAATCAGAAGAAGCTATAGATTTGGGTGAACGATTGTTTGAAAATGCGTTAGCGCGTTATCAGAAATTACCCGAAGATTTGACCAAAGCAGACTATAACAATGTTCTCAAAGTTGCCAATGTAAAGTCTCTAAAGAGCTTATATGCAGCGATTGGACTAGGTGAACAACTGGCAGAATTATTGATAAGAAATATATCCAGTATTCATCAAGAACAAGTAAAGAGTGAGCTGATTAATCGAGATATTCCGTTATCGATTCAAGGTACAGAAGGCGTAGTAGTCAATTATGGTAAGTGTTGTCATCCAATACCCGGTGATCCTATTATTGGCCTAATGACAAAAGGTAAGGGCTTAGTCATACATCGGGAAATATGCAAGAATTTTGATAGAAAGAATATTTTTAAAGACAAGGCTATCACAGTTTCTTGGTCTAGCGATCATTCCAAAGATTTTGTTGTAGAAGTTAGGGTTCAAACGGTTAATCAACGTGGTGTATTGGCTACCTTGGCGGCTAAAATTGCCAATGAAGAATCTAATATCGAACACCTTGAGGTGGAAGACTTAGACGATACAAGCACCACTATTACCTTTTTATTGAGTGTTAAAGACAGAATTCATTTGGCGAGGATATTGCGAGTACTACGTAATAGTCAGCATGTATTCAAAGTGACGCGCATGCGAAATTAAATTTTATTAAGGAAAAGACACATGGAAAAAATTATCATT
>Ga0181580_10000233_pt1 | contig 38694 bp, 18 predicted proteins | sample 071ome_23_FD_132413 | JGI IMG/M metagenome (GOLD analysis project Ga0181580, IMG submission 132413) | Coastal salt marsh microbial communities from the Groves Creek Marsh, Skidaway Island, Georgia - 071403BT metaG (megahit assembly) | ecosystem: Environmental > Aquatic > Marine > Intertidal... | reverse complement strand
CGTATCGTCGTCATCATCATCATCATCGTTCGCGCACACCCGAACCGCGTGCGTCTCCCCGACGGCGTCGCACGTCACCCGAGCGCAACACCCGGCGCGGTCGATGAACGTCACCGCGCCGTGCACGAGCGATCGCGGCGCTCGCAACCGCGGCGTCGGCGTCGGCGTCATCGTCCGTCGTCAATTCGCGTCGTCGTTTTTTCGGCGTTTCCGAGAAGAGAGTCCGAGAGTCCGAGAGTCCGAGAGTCATTTCGATCGTTCGTCAGTCGTCGGCGCGTCGGCGCGTTTTCGCGTTCGCTCGCTCGCTCGCTCGATCGCGACTTCCGCGTCGATCGACGCCGGGCGCCGTCGTTCGGTGACTGCGCGCGTCCGTCCGTCCGTCCGTTCGAAGAAGATCGATCGTCCGTCTCGATGTCGACATCGGCCGGGACGACGACGGATTACGAGACGGCATCCGAGGACGGTGCGGGTGGAAGCACCGATCGCGGCGTCAGGGAGATGACGACGACGACGACGACGACGGCGACGACGGCGGTGGCGGTGGCGGCGGCGGGCGAGGACGCTCGACGACGACGGGCGTACGCGCGAGCGAGGCGGGGCGTGGATGAAATGGTCGAGGTGTATTTTAAGCACAACGCGAACGCGCGATCGGTCGTAGCGCAGCTCTTGCGGAGGTCGATGGGACGACGCGAGGCGGGGACGACGCTGGGAGAGGAGGAGATCGTGCGGCGGACGCCGCTGGATCACGTCGCGTTTCGGTCGTTCGGCGTCGGGGACATGGGGATCGACTCGCTGTGCGAGCTCTTCGCCCCGCTGGGATACACGGTGGTGGAGGATGATGTGTACACGTTTCCGGAGAAGAACGTGCGGGCGAAGTGGATGCGGCCGCCGCCGAGACCGGAAGGGCTCGGTGCGGATGTGCTCGATCTTCCGCGGATATTCGTGAGCGAGTTGGTGATGGAGGACGTGGATGAAGATTTGCGAAGACTCGTCGAAAAGGTTTTGAATAGAGTGCGCGAAGGAGAGCTGTATGTACCCAGCGAAGAGTGGTCAACGGGGCGAAACGCGAGGTGGCAGTTGCCGAGCGCGTCGCAGTACGCTAAAGTTCAGGCGTTGAGCGAATACGCGGCGTGGACTCTGCTACACGGGTACGCCGTGAACCACATCGCGGTGAGCCTGTTTCAGTTGAAAAAGTTGTATCCCGAGACGCCCGTGCTCGACTTGGAAGGCGTCGAGGAGGCTTTGGCGCATAACACGGCGCTTACAGGAGTGAAATGGAACGACGTCGGAGGACGCATCAAAAGGTCACCCTCTGGATTGTTGTGTCAGAGTTCTTTGATGGCCACCCCGTCGGTTTTTCGCTTGTACAAACGAACAGAGAAGACAGAGAAAAATAGATACGCGGCTGAGTCGAGCGAAGACATTTTCAAAGAGTGTAGATTACCAGGGTCTTACATTGAGTTTGTTCAACGTCTGCCGAAACCAGAGCACGAAAACAAGCGGTTCGAGGAGCTTGTAGAGGGTGACTTGCGCGACGGATTTGAGGCCGGCAACGCGAATACCATTTTTGATTCGACCAACGCATCCGTGAAAAAGACGAATGCAACCGATGGGAGAGCTCAGACAGCGGATCGAAACACGCTCGCGACCCATGAGAAAGTGGCCGGTGGGAAGCCTCAACCACGCGGCGACTCACAGAGACAGAACGTCGGCGCGATGAGGTCCACTTCTCCTCAAATGGCCGACGCGACGGGCCCAAAAAATGTCAAACACTTTCCTCCAATTAACGATGATTCGTGCATCGATCTCACGTGAGTTTAGACCTCTTGCAATAGAGAATGAAGTGTAGTGCAGTAGCCACTTGTGAATTTGTAGATTTACGCTAGTATTACAAAGGACCCTGTTAGACGCGCACGCCTTCTTCGTAAAGTCGTTTCGGTTTCGGCTGTTTCCACGTCTGAAACGGAATGTACACCAAACTCAAACAAGCCATCGCAAACAAAGAGTAAATGAACACATTGTACCTAAACAGCGCCCCGAGACCCTTGAGACGATCAATGTTTCCTCCAAAAATTTCAGCGACGGCGGTCTCTGCGGCGTACACGTCGAACATTTTAGCGCAGAATTGAGTAATGGATACGGCGCCCAACATGATTAAACCGGTGTTGAAGAGGAGAGAGCTCATGCACGTGCGACCGATCTTCATCGGGTACAAACTGACGAGTAAGAACCTAGTTCCTAGCTTGGTGTTACCTTTGATGACGCAGAACACCAGATAAAAGCAAAAGATGGCGAAAACAGCCGTTCCGAGAAGCGACCACGCTCTGTCCAACGCCATGAAGAAGGAGTTTAGGAACGGGTGAGCGGGTGGTCGAATGACAACCGTCAGTAGCATGTGAATCATCCAGAAAGTACTCAACAGACAGCTGAGGACTCCTACCAAGAGATGCCCGTAGTATCCCAAAACTGTCAACATCCACGTGGCTTCCCGTTTTTCTCCTTGTGGGTAAACTCGTCTGAGTTCGACTTCGTCGTCTTCGAGCTGAATCAACTTCAAATCCAAGTCTTTCAGTTCTTTCTTCGTCTTACGAGTCCTACCCGTCTCCCTCTGCTCTTTTTGAACGCTCTTAATTTGCGCGTGGATTTGTTGCGCGTCTCTCGCTAAAATTGTCGCGCAACGAATATACTCGCTCTTTGTGATGATCTTTTTCGGTCGATGTATAAAGCTCTTGATGAGATCGACCGGTAGAGCCACGAGGCCGACGCCGGCGTAAATCATAAAGAGGAACGAAGACACGATTGACCCCACCGCGATCATGTACACGATGAAAGTCGGCTTGACGGTGAACGATTCGCTGCCAACGGCTGAGCCGTACGCGCTGCACGCAGTGCCCGTCAGCGTCTTGGGGCTGCCGCTACCAAAAGTTGTCGGGGTGTTGGCCGCCGACGTTACGACTGCAATGCAGGATGTGGCCCCTTCCAGACCGCTCTGACTCAAAAGTGCCATCCCAGAGTTGACGCTCTGCATGTCGAACTCAGCCGAGCCGCCAAAGTAATACGCCAACAGCATGGACAATATCAAGACAATCAGAGACGCCAAGCTCCAAATCGACGAGCTCACAATCTTCTTCACCTGTGCCGCGTCGCTATCTTGCTCATAGTAAAACAGCGTCCACGGAATCAAGCCAAAGATGTACGCAAACATTGTGATGTACGTCGCGTACCACAAGTCGAGCATGGGCAACGTGTACCGACAGGCGCTCTCTATGATGGACTCATCGCACGCCGCCCTGTTCGCCACATCCAGCGGGAGCAACAATATCGATAACACCGCAATCGTCAGCCCACTGACGACGACAATCTTCGGGAACCAAGCCTGATTCCGATCGTCAGGGTGCTGAAAGTGTACCAACACGTACACATTCGCCACGAGCGCCAACACACTCACGACCACGGCGACTACGATTAAAAACCTACGCGCGCGTCGTGAGAAAACATCGACAATCCATCGTCAATCATTGCGTCGTCGCGTCGCGTTGCGTCGCATCGTTCGCGCCAAACCCAAAGAAACGAGCATCTCTCCACCTGGCAACGCACGATCTCGTCACTCGCACGACACCGACCGTCCTCCTCTCGAACGTCACGATCTCTTCACGCACCAGTTGTACTTCTCCGTCGCCGCCGCCATGACGACGCGCGCGTCTATGCGTCTCTGCGTCGACCGCGCTCTTCGACCGACGCGGACGAGTGAAGGACGCGACGTTTGCGGCATCCAACGTCCACTTTCGCTAGTGAACACTGTTTACACATACGTACAGGCCGCAACGCAAAGTACTCCATTTCGCAACTCCGGCCGACCGCAGACAACGGCGGTGTCTGCGGGCGATCGGTGCGTGCCCGCGACGCGAACGCGATCGTAATCGTCGCGAGTGCCGTCTCCTTCGTGGTCGTTTCTTCCTCGGAGCGCGCCACCCGCGATGTCGGCCGAGAAGAAACTGCCCGCGCGACCCTTGGACCATCGACTCGGGTCGTTAATTGAGCGCATCGATGCCTCGTCTCGGTCCGTCTCGGAAACGACGCGAAACCCGGGTTTGGCGGATGAAGAGGGTTATCGCAGCACAGATGATGATGAGCGGAGCTATCGACGAAGGAACAGGGCGATCGGCACGGACGAGGAGGGAAGCTTTCACGGGGGTCCGGGACTGCGACGGGTGAATTCCTTCTTTACAGAGAGCGATTCAGGCACGGAGGGCATGTCGAAGAGGCCATTTAGTCGGAAAGCGATCAGGAAAAAGTCGATTCGGTCGCGTTCGGGGGGCTTGAAATCTGGCGATGGTGCCGGGTCGGGGAGGATTCGGTCGACAAAGCGGACGGATACTTTTGGGTCCAAGCTCATGGATGACGAGGAGAGAAAGGATTGGAAAATTTTGATGCTACATCCCGCGAGTATTTACGCTCGAGCTTGGACGAGGGTGGTGAACGTGATGATTTTGATCATTTGCTTCACCGAGCCAGCCATTTTCGCTTTTAGAGGGGACAGAAAATCGCGTAGCGCGCTGTCTTGGAACGAAATCATGGAGATTCCATTCGTCATCGTCTTTCTGACGGATATCATTATCAACTTTTATAGACCGATAGAGGAATATTCGCGTCTCGTTTGGGACACGAAGAAGATTGCGTACAACTATCTCTCAGGCTGGTTCTTCATCGACTTTTTGGCGTCCATTCCATTGGATTTGATGTTTGCCAACGTGGTGACGCCGGGGACTGTGAGCTCAAAAATTCTGGCCGGTTTGGGTTTGCTGCGCATCTTGCGCTTGTATCGTATTAAGCAGATGATGTCAGAGCTGGAAGGGAATCCACTGCTTCCATACTTATCGTTTGTGGGTGCTAAATTTGCGCTTTTAATTGCTCTAGCGAGTCACTGGAGCGCGTGCACGCTCTACTTTTTAGCGAGCTTGGACGACTTCGGCGAAGGTACTTGGGTGCACGCGTACGATCCCGACTTGCCGAACATGAGTTTTAGGGATAAGTACACGACATCCCTGTACTGGGCGACTGTCACGTTGACCACTGTGGGTTACGGCGATATTTCGCCAGTCAGCAGCGCTGAGAGAGCGATTGCAATGATAATCATGATCTCCAACATGGGGGTGACTGCGTACATTTTGGGTAACATGACGCGCATCGTAACAAAGGAGGATTCGCACATTATGGACTTCCGGGAGAACATGTCGGCGCTTTCTCGTTTCATGAAGCGTAACAGCATACCAGATGCCGTAAGAGACAAGATCAATGCGCACGTCTCGCTAGAGTTTGAGATGAAGTGTCGGGACGACGAGGCGGTGTTGAACTTTTGTCCGCCGACAATCCAAGCAGAATTGCGACAGGCTATTTATCAAGATTACATCGATAGCTGTTTCATTTTCGGCGAAACCTCAGCTGTGTTTACGCAGCACTTTTTAGACTGCATCAAGGTAGAATATTTCTATCCCGGGACGCTTCTGACATCAAGAGGATTGGATGCGCGAACCATGTACTACCTCTGCCTTGGCAAGGTGGACATCATCACAGAGGCGTACCTTGATGCGCCATCGAGCTCGCAGAAAGTGGCCTCGGTCAGTGCGGGTGATTGGTTGAATATCACATCGGTTCTCTGCGGTCGGCATTGTTTCCACACAAGTCTCGTGCAGTCAACTTGTAAGGTGTTGGCTGTCCAGGCGGATAAACTTCAAAACATCCTCGAGCGCTATCCCGCGGACTTGAAGCACATCATGAGCAAGTTGACGGACAAGTATGTCGCCGTGATGGACAACAATTCTCCCGACAAACACCCTCTCGTGGACGACCTGTATTCAGTGTTCTTATCTGCTCTACATCAAAAGAGTCGGGAACTCTCGGAGAAGGAGCTTAACCAGCTCAACGTGGCCGTCGTCACTGGCGACGTGGCCGCTTTAGAAGTAGCGTTTGCAGAGGAGCCACAGAATGTCCATGTGATGGACGCCGGCGGACGATCGCTCCTCGTGATTGCGATCGAAAACAAACAAGAAGACATCATCAAGTTGTTGTTAAAGTGCGGTGCGGACCCAAATCAGGCGACGAAGGCTGGTTTCTCGCCACTCGCGCGCGCTGTTGCTATCGGCAACCCAAAGATTATCGAGATACTCACCGCGTCAGGCGCCCAGTTTTCGCAACCGGATGACCACACCATTCTGCATGCCGCAATAATGCAGGATCAGGTTCAGCGAGTCAAGCTCTTGCTCGCGTCCGACGTTAGTTTGAACAATCAAGATTACCACGGTAGTACCCCGCTTCACGTAGCTGCCTGGCTCGGCTCAAACATCATTCTCAAAATTCTCCTCGCTGGCGGTGCCAATCCAAACGTTGAAGATAAAGACGGGCGGACGCCAAAGCAAGTCGCACAGAAAGCAGGGAACGTGGGATGTGTGAAAATTTTGGAAGAATACACGTTGAATCGAACGCACAGCACGCCGACCTGAGCACCCCCTTCTATGTAATATGCAATTTCCTCATAACGAGACTCTCGAGACGAAACGATGAACGAACAGGCAACCGCGATTCCGAGCGCACCACCGATGACGTCGTGCGCATCGCAGACGCAGAACGCGTTTCTGGTTGACGACGACGACGCTTCGGAGCGCGCGCACGTGATGTTCGAAACCACTTTGGGCATCATAGCAACAGTTGGTTCGCTGGCACTCGCTCTCATCGTCGCGGTCGCGAGCGTGCTAGAGGATCCCTTCGACTTGGAAACGAACGTGTTTTGGAAAAAGATGGAGATCTTTGCAGCTTTGCGCGGGTTTGATTTGAGATAGCACTCGTGAACACGAACGATAAAGCCACCAAGATGACGACGCAATGCGAGAACTGACGTGTTCTGTTGAGACAACGCTTTTGTCGCGTGTTATGACAATAAATCGATCTTCTACGTTTCGCCCGTGAACATGAGTGACGAGAACACACCTAAACCTAGTGATGCTAGTATGATGGTTGAGCCGACGACGGCGTTGGAAACCAACGCCGCGTTGTCCTTGCTCGGTATGCACGCTGATTTTAATATGTTTGTCACGTCGAAAATTCTGTGCGAAATGCCGATATAAATGTACGTGCACAACATAAAGTTGAGCAGAGGATACCCTGGGACGAGAGACATGAGCTTTTTCGGCTGTCCGTTGGGCGTCCCAGACGTGGATAACCAAATGTGAAACTGCGAGATGTACGTCTCAAGAGTCACCTTGCCACAAATACAAAACACGTCAACATGATTCACCCGGAGCGTCTTCGTGGCGTTTCGAAGCAAAATGAACCCTGTCACCGGAATCCAGCTCGTGTACGGATGCCATTTGTTGTAATCAAACTTATCCATCGTGAAGAAGGTGACGAACCACCAGTACAGGATGGCGCACGCCGTCGCGACGACGCCGCCTTGGTACATCACTCTCTCTCGGTTCGTCGGGCGATCATCGATCCACCTCATGAATGCCTCGTATTTCGGATGAGCGTACGCGCACATCATACCGTAAATCCAAACGTAACGATCAAGGCCGGAGCGAAATTCCCACTCGTGCATCGCCGGCACGTTGGGCTTGGCTGGATTGACGTAGCTGAGTAGCCAGGAAAACGGCTTAAAGATAACGTTGAAAACGCCCGGCACCTCCCATATCACCGCTGATATCGCAAAGCACGCAATAAACTTACCGTATATCCACTTAGCGTCAGAATTTCTATCTTTAAAAACAGCGAGCGCTCCGTACACGAACAGCGTAAAGAGCGTGTGCATCGGACAAATATAATACAGCATGTAATCATTCTTCATCACCAAGCACGTGACGAGAACGAAAAAGTTTAGCCTCCACATCATCTGCGCGAATCGCACCGCGCTGAAATCCTTCTTGACGTAATAATACGAAAAGTTACCAAACCCAGTCATCCACACGTACGCCGCGATGAAGACACGAATCAAGTTGTACATTTCCCCGGCGTCAAAGTAGTGATACAAGAGAAACAACACCTGCATCCAACCCTTCATCTCCTCCGTCTGTTCCCGATGTAACGGCGCCGACGTCCGCGACTCTTTCAGCGTTGTCTTCCATCCATACGCCGCGAGCGCTACGAAAATTGCGATGAGCAAATCTCTATCGTAACTCTTCTTTGACTCTCGCACCAACCCGCTTCTGTCGCAAAACCAAAACAAAAACATAATCACCGACAACTCGGCCCACGCTTGAATCGTCGTTCGGCTCTCTCGAAGCGCGTCTCTACGAAGAGTCAAGCATTTAAACGCTGATGATTCCATCAACGCCGCCGCGCTCCACGCCGACGCTCCAGACGACGCTTCACCGTGCCTACGCTTGACTCCGCCCTCCAAATCCTCATCATCTTTCCCCGACCCACTCGCCGCGCGATCCACCAACGGCACGTCCGCGGCATCGATGTCGACGCTATCGTCACCGCGACCCATCGCGTGGGCGTCCGCATCGCGCTCGTCGTTCGTCGTAGACGAAGAAGAGGAACCCAGCGTCGTGTTCTTACCCGATCCACCAGCGCCTCCACCGACACCCTTCGCCTCGGCATATAACTCGAGCGCGAACGCGAACGCGAGTGCGCCGACGCACGCAATGTGTGCGCTTTCCCGAAGCATCCCGCGCGCTCGTTAGGACGGTGGACGCTGCCGTCCGCGCGCGCGGTCGTGTGAGGCTGACCTATTCCAAAATGGAATGAAACTGAAAAAACTCAACTTCAAATGCGTCACAACGCACGCGACGCACACGACGCACCGACGCGCACGACGCACCGACGCGCACGCGCGCGCGCATCGCGACGAAGAACACATAAATATACATACTCAATCACAACGCACCGCCGAACCGTCAGTCAGTCATGTCGTCGTCGTTTCGAGGACGACGCGATGGGGGAACAATGTCCAGTGGACGACAACGAACGTCTCGAGGATACGCCGACGACGACGCCGAAGGTGACGTTCGGGGCGACGAGAGAGACGCGCATCGCGATCGTGGTCGCGATGATGGTGGTGACAGGTACTACGACGCGGGTGACCGACGAGACGCGCGGGGTATGTCGAGTCGAACGCGCGCGGCATTTGAGCGGTTGGAACGAATTTCAGATGATTACTTGAACGACATTGAACGCGCGTTCAGAGCGCTGCGAGACGAGATCGCGGCGGAGCGAGACGAAGAAATGGAGGATATCGAGGAACTTAAACGCGAGTTGTTACGAGGGAAGGATCTGTTGGAGAGAGAACGGAAGGATTTTGATGTGCGGAGAGCCCTGGAACAAGACGAGTTGGAACGGGCATATGAAATGTTGCAAAAGGAACGGGATGAGTTTGAGCGAGAACGGGCGCGCATTGATGAGGAACGGGTGCGAATGGATGCCGAGGCGCGAGTGCACGAGCGGTATGCGAAGATGGGATCGGTTTCGGCGCGATCGATGTCGCTCGCGAGTCAAAGTTTCGCCGACGGGATGTCGCACGCCGACTTGAGAGATTTTGACTATCAACTCGATCCGAAGATTACCGCTTGGATAGAGGAAAGCGGGAGAGAACGCCCGGTAGAAGAGGTGGAAGCGGTCGAACCGCCGAAAAGTCTCGCGGCGAACAGATGGATGAAAGCGAAGAATAGAGTCGCCAATGTGACGCACGCACTCACGAATGCGACGTTGACGCAAAAGGCGGAAACAAACGCCGCATCTGGAATCTTACCAGACACTGCGCGACTTTCAGCGTTGGATGGCATTGAACTCATGGGAAGAGTCTTGTGCATCGGTGGTCTCGAACGGGGCAGCGAAACGCCGATGCGAGAAGTCGAGTACATCAAGCCGGGAGAAGCTGAAAATGGCTATCTACAGTGGAAATCCTTCACTCAGCTCAACACTCCGCGCGCGTACGCGGCGTGCTCGACAACCGCCGTTGGAGGTGCGGTAGTCATTGGCGGGAGCGATGGGAACGAAGCGTTGCGCAGCGTTGAGGAGTATCGCGAAAGTGTCGGTAAATGGCGAGAGGTTGCCCCGATGAGCGTGCCTCGCATCTGGTGCGCGTCAACCATGATTGACGGAGTCACATTTGCCTGTGGAGGCTACGACGGGGAGTACTACCTACACTCGATGGAAGCAAACAAAACTTTTGGCTCATTCGATTACGGACACATCTCTGACGTTGGACTCAAGGGGGTGGGATCCCAGCCTGAATCGTCGTGGATCACGTGCGCACCGATGAGCGAAGGACGAGCCACGCTCGGCGTGGCGAACCTTTCGAGCAAACTTTACGCCATTGGTGGTTTCAGCGGCGGATCCATTTTAGATATTTGTGAGGTTTATGATCCTCGTGCTGACACGTGGAGTCTAGGTCAGCCGCTCAAGCACGCGAGGCGCGATTTGGGAGTTGCCTGTCTCAACTCTCGCGGCATGATGTTGGCCATCGGCGGTCGAGACGACCGCAGTGTTCTCAACCTCGTCGAGGCATACGATCCGAGAGATTCAAAGCGCGGATGGCGTGATCTCGCGTCGATGCAGTACAGAAGGCAGCTGCACACCACGGTCGTCGATCCTTCTGGGGACGCCGTGTACGCGATTGGTGGTTTCGATGGCGTGACAGCAATTTCATCAGTCGAAGTGTACGATGTGCGCGTGGATAAATGGAGAGAGGTGTCGCCGTTGTCGACTGCTCGTTTAGGTGCGGTGTCGTGCTGCATCCCGTAGTGACTGTATTAAACCGTAGTTCAAGTACTGAGTAGCATTATTATTGCAACAACGGTTGGTAAGTCTATCATCTTCAACGCCTACTACACCTACAATTTTGTTTTCCTTTTCTTTGTTCTCATTCCTCTTCACGCTTGGATGATTCACCGTGAGTCTGAGGAAAAATTTCAGCAAGGCTACGCGTCTTCGATGGCGCGTTGTTTTCTTCTTCAGAATTTCGTCGTGGTGGTGAAGTACTCATACTGAACACATCCTTCATTGACGGTCTCGAACGCAACGACGAGCTCGCCGTTGTATGCGGCGTGACGGGCAGGTCTTCCAAGACATCATCCGCAGACGGCTGCAGTTCTGCCATCGATGGGATGTGTTTCTTCGAGAATGTGCGCTGAAGCGCACCCATGACTCCGGGAGAAGCCGCCCTCTCTGCATCCTTCTTCGCCTGCTCTGCTTTTTTAATCGCGAGCTGCTCTTTCATTTGCTTAGAAAGGATAGCCCCGAGCAAGCTCGTGAGAGACTTTTCGTTATCTCGAGAGAAATCTCGATGCCTTCCAGAGACTTTACCAACCACCTTATTCGCCGTACGATTCCAAGCCTTGATGGCTGAAACACCCCGATTGCGTTGCGCCCCCGGCGTGTCTCGTAGTGCGGTGGGCACTTTTTCTGGATCGGGAGTCGCTTGCTCAAGTTTAATTTCGCGTTTCACATCCTCCTCTAGTAGATTGAGATCATACGTGGCTTCTTCGACGGCATCTTCAGTAGACACGTGCGTTCCCGTTCGTTCCAAATAGGCGGCCAGCGCCGCCTCTCGAGTGATACCGAGCTTGTCGGCGTACTCTTGCAACGACGTGGCGCAGTGAGAGCCAACCGTCGACGATATGGCGTACACGGGCAAGAAGAACAAAGCGCTGTGCAGTAACACGAGAAAGTCGACGGCAAACAGCGCCCATGCGCCGCCCACAGACATGTTTGCGTTCGATGTCAACCATTCCTTGTCCTGCCAAAGCGCGAAGAGTAACATTGACAGCGAAATGGCGTTTTCAAAGAGCACGAACTGAAACGTCTTCAACAGAAGACGAGGCCTGCCCAACCAAAAGAAGTTTTGTGAATCGATTTCTTTACGCAACTCGCGTCGACGCATCGTAGGACTCTTCTCGATTTGAATGTCATACTCTTCTTCTTCTTCTTCTGGAAGAAATTCTTCCTGGAAACGCTCATAAGCCGCCTGAGACAAACGCAGCGCGACGCTTTCGAGCATCGTGCCCGCGAACACCATGATGCCCAGGCACACTAAACCGATAGACATGAACAAGGCTCCTGGTAATGTGACGAAGACCGTCGCCATCGACCACATGAACACCGTCATACCGATGATCGAACTCATGTCTTCCTCCATGGACTCTCTGAGATAATCGTAAAAGTCAAAATCTTCAGTTGCGCCGGTGCGCTCAAGAAACAGCCTTCTGAGCGACAAGTACATTTCCCGGTTGACGCTAAAGGCAAACTGCGCCCAGAACGCGCGCCAGACGAGATGTAACAATCCGGTTGCGTTTCTCGGGTTGAGCTTTGGATTGAGAGGCACGATGTTTGTCGACTCCTTTTCCCACTTTCTCCACTGTCTCAACTTCCAAGAGCACAAAAACGTGCTCAAACCCACGTAACAGACGTGCGTACACGCGAGAATAAAGATAAAAATGTGCGTCTGATGCAAAGTCGTCGCGCTCCACAGAGGCTCTTTCCCTTCGTCGCAGTAATCCGATCCATAACTACCCTTCTTCGCCACGCAAATTCTCAACAGCGGTTCCTGCAGCGTGCTCAACATGAGCGACAACAACCCCAAAAGCATGAGTTCGAGCTGCAAGTGTTCAAACACGTGCCGAAGCGCGCTTCTCTTGTGTTTCCTCAGCGAGTTCGCCGCGACGACGTTCACCCTCGCCGCGGCGAGGGACAAGAGCGCCAAGAGCGCGAACAAACCACCCAGTTTGTATCCTGCCGTCGTGCTCCATCCTCCACCCGTCGTGCCCGCCGCCATCGTCCCCGGCGCGCGGCGTCACGTCGTCCACGAACGTTCCGCGTTCGTTCGCCGCGTCCTACCTTCCCTTCGCTTCTCCGCGCGCGCGCGCGCTTCTCTCCCGTTTCCACTCGGCGCTTCCACGGTTTCGATTTCGATTCCATTCCGATTCGGTTCAAAGGTTCAAATAAAAATAACGATGAAAACCAGGCTTTAAATCTCACAACCGAAACCGGAAAATAAGCTCGATGGAACCGCACCGGGATCCTCCACCCTTTCGTCGAAAACAACAGGGGGGGAGGGGACCCTTTGTCTTATTTCACCGGTCATGACTCGTCATATTCGCGTATACATAAAAAGTACTCTTCAAAAAAGCACTCGAGACGGAGGCTATGTTCACTTGGCGCGCTTCTCCCGGCGGCACAACCCGACGGGTACGGAAACGAAACGACGCGACGCGGCGACGAAGAAGGCGACGACTACGACGGCGTGAGCGGGTTTTATTCCGGAACGAACGAGCGAGCGATCGAGCGAGATCGATCGACCGCGGTGGTTGCGCTTCGTTTTCCGCTCCAGCGTGGCAAAAACAGACGGGGCGTGGGTTCGCGCCGAATCGCGGTCTCGAGCGCGTCGAGGGTGAGAGCGATCGCGCGAGAGCGCCGAAAGGGGACGTAAAGAAATCATGCCGCGTCGTTTGGTGTCCCAAGGGATGCTCCCGGACGTGTTTCAGCAGTACATCATGAAGTACTTGGACGACACGGATTGCAACATTTTGTCGAGGGTGTCGCACGGGTGCCTGGACGCCGTCATCGAGGCTGGTCGGGATCCGGTGTGCACGATGCGAGTGAGCAAGTTTGTGAAAACTCCGAGCATGTTACGGTGGGCGAAAGAGCAAGGGGTTCCGTGGGATTGGAGGCTGTGCCGAGCGGCGGCGGCGAGCGGAAAGTTGGAATCTTTGCAGTGGCTGCGCGAGCAGGCGTTCTACAGCGGGCCAAAGGAGGGCGAGTGGGGCTACCGAGACGGGTGTCCGTGGACGGCGGAGACGTGCGTGGCCGCGGCGCGAGGTGGACACTTGGATATGCTCAAGTGGGCGCACGCGCACGGGTGTCCGCTGAATTCAGCCGTGTTTGCCAACGCGGCTAACGGGGGCCACTTTGAGATGATGAAGTGGCTGTACGAACAGGGGTGCGCGTGGGATGACATGACGCCGATTTGCGCCGCGCGTGGGGGGCACTTGGAGATTTTAAGATGGTTAAAGGCGATGGGATGCCCTTGGGGCAGCGCGGTGTGCGCCAAGGCTGCGAAGAATGGTCAGCTTGCCGTGTTGAAGTGGTTGAAGAGGCACAACTTTCACTGGCACTCGAGCGCGATTCAGTACGCCGCCGAAGGGGGGCACTTGGAGGCACTCAAGTGGTTGCGGGCGGAAGGGGAGAGTTGGGACGAACAAGCGGTGTGGGACGCCGCCAAGGGTGGGCACTTACACGTGCTGAAGTGGTTGCGCGAGCAAAGCTGCCCCTGGCCCCACTCGGCGGGGGACGTCGCGGCGCGCTTTGGGCACCTCGACTGCCTCAAGTTTTTGCACGACCAGGGAGGCGTTCTTCACGACTGGACGTGCCAAGAGGCTGCTGTAGGTGGACATTTAGACATGTTGAAGTGGTTGCGCGTGCAAGGTTGCCCGTGGAACTCCATGACTGCCGTACAAGCGGCCCGTCACGGCCACCTCGAGGTGCTCAAATGGGCCCACAAACAGGGGTGTCCGGTGGACGCCAGCGTGTGCGCAGCTGCCGCTTATGGTGGCCACGTCGAACTCTTAGAGTATCTCCGAGCGGAAGAAGTGCCATGGGACGAACAAACATGCGCGCTCGCCGCGCTCGGGGGTCACTTGAGCGTGCTCCAGTGGGCGAGAGCCAGAGGGTGCCCGTGGAACATGTACACGTGCGAGTACAGCGCGTGGGAGGGTAACCTTCACGTGTTGAAGTGGGCGAGACAGCACGGCTGCTTGTGGAACTCGAGAACATGCGCCTTTGCCGCGCTCGGCGGACACCTCGACGTTCTCAAATGGCTCCGCCAGCACGGCTGCCCGTGGGATGGATGGACCATTCAAAAGGCTGCCGAGGAGGGCAACTTTGAGTTGCGCGATTGGGCCATCAAGAATGGCTGCACGACAACCTCGGCGTCGACCGAGTTCCAGCTGTCAAACAGCCCGAACGATGAGTTCTTGCGTGTATTGGACAACTAGTTTTAGAGCCCGCTTCGACAAAGGCATCGCCGACGACTTTGTATTACATACAACCGAAACTTTTCACAACGTCATCATCTCCAAAGCCTTTGTCGCCGTGTCGACGACGACGCCAACCTTCGAGATGGACTTGACTTTTTCAAAACATTCTTTCGCCATCGCTAAGCTATCATCTACAGTTTCACCCGCTAGTTTATACGCGTTCCCGAGTTGTAAGAGGACGCGCGCTTCGTCCTCCGCCCCCGCCTCCCTCGCCTTGCCGAGTGCTTGTCCCTTGTGTAAATTGAACGTCGACTGATCACCCGCGAGCAAGAAGGCGCTCGCCACGTTGCCGTGCGCTTGTGCCAATATCGATGTAGTCACAGACTCGTCCGATTCCAACGTTTTCAATTCGCGTAGCCAACAGCGAGCCGCCTGGTCTGGCCGTCCTAAACGAAACAACGCAGATCCGGCGCGATTGTACGCGCGGCTCGCATCCACCTTTCGATCCAACTTCTCCATCGCTTCACCCGCCGTACTTAAAATAGGCGCACACTTTTCCCAATCGCCGATATCGTGCAAGATGAGACCCGCCTCGAGTAGAGATTCGCCTTGCTTTGACTCGCTCGTCGATTCGCTCGCGCAGTCGAGCGCCGCCGTCAACTCCTTCCTGCACTGTTCTTTCTCACCCTTGAGACTCCGTGCGCGAGCTGCGAGCAAATGCACGCTCGCGCTCTCTTCCCCGCCTTCTCTCCGCGCGTGCTCGAGCTCGGGCGTGAGATAATGCACGCATTCGTCCAAGCGTCGCGCGCACAGGTAGGCTTTCGACAACGTCAACCGCACCTCTCGAGACAGCTCCGCATCCTCCTCACCGATCGCAAACACGATGGCGTCCTCCAAAGCTTCGATAATGTCTTCGAATTCACCACCGACGCCTTGATTCGCGTGTAACCCGCCGCCGCCGAGCAACGCGTCGCACGCCGCTCGAGCCTTCGGCAGCGTGTCCTCTTCAATCTTCTTCTTCTCGTTCGCCTTTGCCGCCTCCTTCTCCGCCGCCGTCGGCATCCTCGGCGGCTCTGGAGCCTTTGGACGCTCCTTTGCGTTCGGATCCTTGACGCAGTTGGGCGAGTGTTCCGCCCAGACGGCGCGCTGGCACGCCGCGTTGCAAAAGTAGACGGCGCGGCATCGGCTGCACTTTTTGAGCTCGGCGAAAGACGCGCCGCAGTTGAGACACTTTGGTTGCGAGTCGCCAACGCGGTCTGCGCCCGTCGCGGTATCGTCCTCTGAATCGCTGAGGGCGTACTTTGGATCGATGACTATGGATGACATGACTGATGCGTGTCGCAGAGTGAAGGGCGAGGTTGGCTGCAAACTCGAGTTCCAACGCCGCGCGAGTTAGAACGGTTTGTGTGAAATGTAAATGTGTGACGGTTGCCCCTCAAAACTTAGCTAGGTCGGTGTAAGATTCAATATTACAGCGATTCTTACATGAGACTGACTGACGCGTCGCGATTGATGCCGAGCGAGGGTCGACCGCGAGGCTCTATGAAGCGCGCGATGAAACGCGTGAGGTTGCTCTCCAGAACATCCGGTTCCTGTTCGTACAAACTCATGACGCCGCTCATGACAAGCGCGAATAGATATGATTCAAAATTTGGAATGTGTGGCAGCATACCCTTCTGCACGAGAACGAGGACGAGGGAATCCAACGCCCTCGGGACGATCCACAGAGTCAGGTCCGTGCGCCTCGACTCGTTTTCGACGTAAAGAGCACCCGAAGCAACAATGCCGGCGAGATAGTACAGAGACCTGTGATCGCGAACTCCAGAGTTTCTGTGAAGACAGACGGTACCCATGTACAGGCCGACATACGTGGAGAGCATCGCCGAGCTCCGAGCCGTCGCCTTGGTTGCTCTGTACAACGTGTTGATTGGACGTTTCACAGCCTTCGTCAGGTTCAACACGACGTACGGAACGTAATGTATTGAAAAGTAGAATGGAAAACACTTCTTGAACGTGGACACGGCGGAGGACATCGCGTGTGACGTGCACCAAAGATGTCCCGTGCTGCGATGCGTGTGATCGCATCCGACGATGGCGTTCTGAGAAGTTCCGGCTAGAACTGAGTTGCGCACCAGACCGAGCGTCTCCTTGTCAATCGGACCCGCCCTGACGATGAATTCCCAGAAACCACGATCGAGGGTGTCCGGTCGCATGACGTACGCGTACATAATCTGCGCCGAAGATAGAGAAAAGAGCGCAAAGTTTGCGTGGCGCCACGATCCAGGCCCTTGATTTAACCACGGATGATCCTTTTTAGAGCTCTCAAACTGCGCCTGCGCGAGTTTTGCCATGAGATACAACGCAAAGGCTCTTCGGTACTTCTTTTTCAAAAAGAAGACGGAGAGACCCGCCATCCCGCCTGCGATCGACGCCGCGGTCTCTGGCGTGAACGGTTCTTTGACCAAGCGTGCGATGGCGGGCACGTGCGCGGTGTCTGCAAACGGCGCGTCGGATATTTTCGGCTTCTCCGCGCCTCGCTGCAGAGATTTCGCCGCCGTGGCGTAACACAGCCAGCATCGCGTCGCAGAGTATCCACCCACGAAAAAGCTAGTGAATAAGCCGAAACGCACCGCGTCTTCTCTGTATTTCAGCGAGGACTCACCGACAAGATGGTTGAGATTGAAGACTCGTCTGGGCGTCCCTCCGCGCAACGTCCTCACAAGGTGCGCAGCGAGACTAATCCCAGCGCGAGTCATGTACGCCGTCGTGAACCCACGCCACGCCAACGACATGGCGTGAGACACACAGCTTATCTCTCCGCTCGCGTCCAGGTCGTATTCGACCACATCTCCGTCATCATCAGAGACTCCGCTCGCGCGCTGCCGCCGCCGCGATTCTGCCCTCCAGCGCTGTGCGTGTTCGCACGGACACCTATACAACCAATCTCCGAACCCCTGATTTCCGTAATACTTTAAATTCTCTGGTACTGAACACGCCAGCGTCGGCAGCGCTTCCATTCCGTACACGATCGGACTTCCAGTCTTTCCCCGAAGCTCCGTCGCCTCTTTTACGAGTTGCTCTATTTGCCCTTCTGGCGACCGCGTCGACGGCGTTTCATCCTCACCACCATCCGAATCGCTCTCCTCATCGCGCGCCTGCGCGTCAAACGCCCTCAACACATCCCGAACCTCCCTCGGTGATGCCGTTTCGTCCGTCATCAAAGCCTCCGTCGTCCTTTTCGCTTCCGCCGCCTTCGCGTTGGCGTTTGCGTCCGCAGACGAAGACGACTTCTTCTTTGACTTTTTCTTCGTCGGCATCTTCACGTTCTTTCCAATACTAAATGGCAACCCCGCCCGCTTAAACTAGTTAAACACAACACGCGTCTCAACCTCTCGTCGCGTTCGATCAAACCGCTCCACGCGCGTCGGGGTGTCGATGCGAAGAGAATTACAGTTGGTTAACAACCAATCCTCGCGGTGAAACCCGACGCGAATCCCTCTCACCCAACGTTCTCTACGCGCGTGGAAACTCAGCGTCGACGCGAGAATACGCGTGGCGTCGATGAATGCGCGCGTCGCCTCGTCTTCGATCCGCCGGCGCGCGCGCGTGAATGACGACCGGGTGCGAAAGTCACGAGAAAAAACACATAGATCTATGGGTAAACAGTACATTTCTTTTAGAAAAGGCTACCCTAAGCCCACGCCCCGCGCGTCTGCATACGCCGACGCGACGTCCGAGCGACGCGCGCCCGCAAACCGAACACCTCCGCGCGCGAAAGCATCGTCATCATGCGCTCCGCATCGGTGACGCCGACGGCGATGACGCAGAGACCGACGACGTCTCTGTCGGTTCAAAGACGACGACGCGAACGGTCAAACGCGACCACGTTCCGACGCGCGTCCACGACGCACACGCGCGCGACGGGCGACGACGGCGATGGCGCCGCGGGAGACGTGCGTGATTATTTTTTCACCATCGTTCTCGACGGTGTGAAACGCGACGCGCGCGACGCGGACGCGGGACGCGACGCGTGATGATTGTTGTGATGACGTGTACACGCGAACGACTGACAGAAGAGCACGGGCTACGTTATCGACGCGATGCGCAGGACGTCGCGCCGGCTTTGGAGACGGACTGGCGGGAGTTTCGAGCGAGATTACTCGCGCAGGAAAAATCCGTGTCGTCCGAGGAGTACGAGGAGCGGAGTCGACGCGCGAGCGGTGAAAACTTGAAGGTATTGGAGAGTCAAAATCCGCGCTTGGCTGCGGCGGCGCCGTGGGCGCACGTCATCGCGGCTCCGGAGAAAGGGTGTTTGTTAGTCGCGGCGAATCATGAGTTTACCACGGCGCAACAGTATTTTCATCAGGCGGTGATCTTGGTGCTCGAGCATCACGAGAACGGTTCGATGGGGGTGATTTTAAACAGACCGACGCAATACAATATGGGGTACGTGAGCGGCGACGAGGAGGGTCCTTTCGCGCAAAACGCGCTTTATTTTGGAGGAGACGTCGGCGACGGTACCGTGAGCTTTTTGCACGGGAGAGCCGATGTCGAGGGGAGCGTTGAGGTGTTGCCTGGGGTCTATCTCGGTGGTTATGATAGCGCCTGCGAGCTCGTCAAGCAGGATGCCGAAGCATGCGGTCCGGATGAGTTCAAGTTTTTCGCGCGATACTGCGGCTGGGCCCCAGGTCAGCTGGAGAGCGAGTGCGAACGCGGCGTGTGGTATCCCATCGCTGCGGCGAAAGAGCTCGCGCTGAAACAAGTGATCAAGCTGCCCAAGCCGTTGTGGCGAGAGATTCTTGAATTATGCGGAGGCGAACTCGAGTCGATGGCAATCGAGGCGTACTCTCGTGGAGACGCTGAAATGCGCTCCATTCGAGTCGATAACTTGGATAACGAAGACGCAGACGGGGAAGAGGCGTAAATGAATAATTGAATGAATATGCTTTGCTTGCTTGACACTTATTAAATGAGGGATTCTTCCACAGTACGAGTTGAATATACGCGCTATACCTTGATCTCAAGATTTGTAACTTTATGATGCATTTTAACAATACTTGGCTCGTGTCACCACGACTCTTCTTCCCGCCTCGGACGGCGCAGCACATCCTCGCTCGCGCGGTGTATTTTCTGCGCGATGAATCCAGTGAGGTCAAAGTCCAGGTTGTTGGCGTACAAGGCTTCGATTTCAGCTTTTTTCCCCAACTCCTTCATGACGTGGAGCTCGTGACCGTACGCTCGAATCGGCCAGGGTGGGTTCTTGCGAGAGAGAGCGCTGTCTATCATGTTCACGTCTCGACTGGATAAGTTTTGCAAGCCGCACTCGGGAACACGTACCAAGTCTTCCTTGCGCAAACCAAGCCATTCCAGAGGTACGGTGAATTTAGAGGCGTCTGTTGCCGAAGCATCACAGCCGACCGAATACGTTGATAGTATCCATAAACCGTGCGGGTTCCAGTCGACCAAGCCGAAGAATTTAGCTGAGGTGCCCGAGTCTTCCAAAGATGACTTGAGCGAATATAAGAATTTTCGAGTCGCAATGTCGGGAAAACCCCTCGCTGTGACGAGAACGGCGGGAAGTCTCTCAAAAAGTTTCTCGTTAACTAAACGTTCAAACACGGCATCCTTCTCGATGACGAGCACGTAGAGCGCGTCGCTAAAAATCTTCATCGCGTCGAGTTCGAAAAGATCACCGCTGATTGGGCATCCACCATTACCGACTGACGTGCAATCTATGCGTAATCCTGTCGCGAGCTCCAAATGACATCGTCCAGCCACTTGGCCTTTGGACACCGCGCTCAGTCCCAATGTACACCTCGGTGCGCCCAACGCCGCAGAGATTTTACGCAACGTCGCTCGAATGACACCATCGTTAATCACCGTGCCGCCTGTGTCATTGATCGTCGTGGCATCTGTGCCGCGTCTATTCTGATTACTCCTTGAGAGAAGAATGTAGTAGAGTTCGCGAAGCATCATTTGAGACGAGCACTCGGCGCGTCGAGCCGAAGAGACGAGAACTTCCAACACCTCCCAAAAACGTTCATACGCCTCACCGTCTCCCCGGTAACGACACGCGACGTCGTACGTATCGATCGATTCGAATCGTTCACTTCTGTCCACGACCGAATCGGCATCGACATCGCTCATTGGAATTGCCGCGTCCTCGGCTCGCTGTCCCGCTCGCTGTGCGTCGATATCGGTTCCCGAGAGCGCTCCCTTTGCGCAATAAATCTTTGGCGGAAGTTCCGTCGTGTGTGACGCCGCCTCGACGTCAGAGACGAATTTACACGCGAGCAACTCCATGCGCTGCAGAGCGCGACGGCGCGTTTCCGTTTGCGCGCTGAAGAGATTATCAAACGGTGCCGAGATTGCATCACATTCGAGCTCGGCGAACGACTGCGCGACGGCGTCGTCGTCGCCGATCGGTGCTTCATCTTCCTCGCAAGGGTGAAACAACGAGGCGTCTCGGTGTGAGGACGACATGGAATGTCGCGGTGATTCGTAAAGATTTGTCGGCGAGTTTCCACGGTCGTCTGTGAGTGAAGGATGAGAAATTATTTTGCGTGTTTGCGATGTTTGTCGCTCGGCTAAGATATTTCAATTCTTTTCTTTTTTCTACGTTTATGTTTTGTAATGTGGCTGTTGGTACGTTGATGTCGTCGCGTTTGTGTTTGTTTTTGTTAATTCCATCCACCGTTGTCGCGCACCAAAGCGTCGTATCCAGGTGGTGGTTTGGCGCAGTTGACCTTGAAGTACGCGAGCATTCTATCCACCGACGGGAATTCCATTTTTCGAAATCTAAAACCGGCGGGGTTGATTTGAATGTACTCGTGGTGCACGTTTCCGCTCGAGCTGAGGATGAAAGAGATGCAGAACAAACCAGGGTTATCGTGCGAGACTCCCAGGGCGTAAGGTCGCACGTTGGGTTGACGAGCGAGCTGTTGCTGGAGGGCGGCGTCGATTTCATCCTTGCGGCCGCGCATGAACTTTCTGTGTCTCAGCATGTGCCTGATGTGAGAAATCATCGGTTCAATGTATCTAGCGACGACTTCATCCAAGTCTTCGTACTCTTCACCGTCGATGATGAGCGGAGTACCGAGCGCGAGGTTGTTGACGCTACCAGTCTTTGTCTCTTTGATGTCAATGTGTCTGCACACCTCGTCGTACACCTTCATCGTGCACGACAAATTCTTGGTGCCCTTGCCGCTCGGACGAATGATAAAGTCTCCAATTTCAGCAGTTTCGAGCTTTTCCTTGGCGGAGAGGAATCCAATGTTCTCAAAGTTCGGGTGGTCAATGTTGCGCGGAATGAACTCCGGACGCTTGTCCTTCTTCTTCTTCTTCTTTTCGCGAACTTCGCCCGGCTGAACATCCATCGAGTAGTAGGCGTTCGTCTCGGTGGCGTGCAGGTGTTGCTCCCACGCGCGCGTCTCCTGCTCGCTCAACACAGAACCCTTGCAAGAAAGCTGAACGGTAAAGTTGTAAACGTCGATACCGTCCGGCTTGATGCGAGCGGTGATGACTTGACCTGGGGCAACCTTTTCTTCGATTCGGTCGAATTGCGTGTCGTCGCTAATGTCGTACTTGTCGACGTAACCGACGAGACCACTGTCAAGAGTACAGACAGCGCGTGCGCCTCTTCCATCTCTCGGCCCTTCAACCTTCTTGACGGTGCACTGGATCAATTTACCCGCGCTGAGCGTTTGCGTCGACTCACCGCTGAGCAACGCAAACTCTTCCTCGGCGCTCAGCGCGCGCCACGGCTGACGCAACTCCTCAAACGGATATCTGAACTCGACGCGAATCTCCCGAAGCACCTCCAAAAGCTTGCCCGCACCAACACTTTGCAAGTAGTCGGCGTACTCTTCCAGAATGAGAGGCGCAACCTTGAGTTCCCACGTTTTCGGTTCGAAAACCTTGGAGAGAATCTTCTCACGCTCGTACTTTTCCATCTCCATCATTTGTTCTTGAATATCGAGCGCATTGACGACAATCGCAATGGCGTGATCGTAATTCTCCGGGTGGCAACGAATGGAATCCAACATATCAGCGTCGGTGATGCGAATGGACGCAGCCGCGTTTTTGAAGACAATGTCACCCATAACACCCTTCAAGTCGGCTCGAGAATCAACCACTCCACCGTCATTGGCTCGAACCGCGTTGAGCACGTTGGTCGCCTTGCGTGGACCCAAACCGCCAATGTATCGGACGAGAACATGGCACCACGGATGGGCGCTCACCATGTTGATGTCGACACCAACTTGGTTCACCAAGGTGACGAGCTGTTGCTCGACAATGGCGATGCGGTCATCCTTGCTCAAAACAGACTCTTGCATGGGGCACATCGGAAGCGCGGCGATTTCGCCGCCGCTTACGAGCGAAGCAACCACAGCCGCCGGGTTTTGAACAGTGCGACCCAACGCGACAGCTCTCAAAACAGAGGGCTGTTGTTCGGGCATCTCGGCCTTGGTTGCCGTGGCCTGCTCGCAGAGTTTGGCGACGGCGTCGTCAACAAAGTGCACGGCAATCTCAGAGACTTCCTCCGGAATGGCGCGCGGTTGTTCTTCGAGAATGCGACCGACGACGAGGTTCATCGTTTCCTTGACGCGCTTCGAGTCCATGCCGCTACCGCCGACGACGCACACGTGCGGGCGATGATGAACTACAAAGTCCATCAACGCTTGAATCTCATCCTGCTGGTTCATCATTTGTTGTCCGCCACCTGCGCGTGGACCGCCCAAGCTGCGACCGATGGTGTGGCACTGAATGAAATCCATGAGCTCACCAGTTGAATCGAGGGCAACAAACGTCGCCGGCGAACCCGAAACGGCTGCGATGACGCGAACTTCAATATCGTTGGCCTCCATGTTCGCCGGGCGCCAGGGAGCAGAGTTGATAAAGTTCCAGGCGCCTTCAGCACAATAGCGCGCGATCGCGTCTCTCGCGTCCAAGCCGAGCGAACGGCCCGTCTCGCGGGTGAGCGCCGGCAGCAAGTGTTCATCCAAGGCGGACTGGATCACCTTGCGGCGCACGTCGTTCCAAGCTTCACCGAGTTCGCTCACGTTTTCGCTGAGGTACGATTTTTCCATCTTTTCGACGACGGCCTTGCGATGCTCGTCAGACAAACCGATTTCAACCTTGAGCAAACCTCTGCGCTTGCCCTCCAAAATGTACGCAAACTGTTCACCAGTCAAAACGTACACTGGGATGTGCGCGAGACGCTTGACAGAGGCAAGCTGATGCCAGGGGTCGATGATATCCGTGCCCTCAGGAGTCGGCTGCGTGCTGATGGTGGCGTGACCCAAGAATTGCTCGCGGAACCAACTGCGAACAGCCGGCTCAGCGGCGATTTCAGTCGCAGCGACGTTGACAAACGCTGCAATCACCTCGTCGGTAGTGCTGTACCCTTCGCTCAAGTAAACCTTGGCGGACTCTTCAGGCGTGAGAGAAGCCAAGATTTCGCTCGGCGTCTCGTTCGCGAGGTCCTCACCAAAGGTCGCCGCCGTCGGACCAGAGTGCTGGATGAGGTCGCGCAATCCCTTCTTCACGTGCGTATCATACGCGGTTCGGCGACCGGGGCGTCTTTTGTTGCCATCAGCAGAGTTATCGGCGAACAAGAGGGCTTTCGCTTCGGCGTCGTCGATGTGCCTTTCGAGGTACGCTCTACTAACCAAGTCGGAGCATTGGCGAGCGACGAGTCCTTCGACACGTTCACCCTTTGCCGCGACAATCGCCTCAAGCGTGCTCATCACTCTAGACTTGCGCTGCTCGAGCTTGACATAGCGTCTATCCCAGTCGATGACTGCGTTGAGAATGTCGAAACGTCTCAAGAGACGCTTGTAATTTTCACCCTCCGCCGTCATCTCCGGTCGCGCCTCCTCGCCTCGCCCGCGAAGCAACGGAAGCATGTCGTCTCTGCGCTGCGACACAATGTACGGCACTTCAAGGTGGTCTTCAAACGTGAGCTTCAAGAAGAGCGCGATGCAACCGACGACTTCAGTTTCTTCTTCAATCGTGAGCGCGTCGTTGAGCGCCTGAACGGAAGCTTCCCGTTCGGCGTGCGCGTTCTCAGACTCGTAATCCGCCCATCCATACAGCAAAAGGTAACCCTCTGGCGTAGGCTTTTGCTGAATCGAATCTCTACCCATCATGCGATCGAAAATCCACCCCGCTTCGGCGTTCCAGTCCGTTGGCGCATCCTCGGGACGGGGGTTAAGCTGCTGACGCTCGGGCAAATCGGACTTGCGAATCGCATCGTCTCTTTGCGTGAGCATCTGCTCCTTGACCACAGAGGGTTCAAAGGCGTGCGTCGCCCAGCCATCGCCGACAACACCGCTCTTGGATTTTCTACGTTCCGCCTTGGCAGCCTTGGCAGCTTTACGCGCATCTCTCGCCTCGCGCGCGCGCTCGAGATCTTCTTGGGTGGCGTTGTCGTTTTCAATAAAGTCATCCATGGCGTCCTCCTCGGCGTCGCTGCTCTCGTCGCCGCTCAACTCCTCGGGCGTGCTCTCTTGCTGTTGCGACTGTCCACGCGCGCGACGGGCAAACATACGATGCAAGTCTTCGGTATCACCGAAAATATCCGCCGCGTCTTGAATCTGATCCCGTCTCAAGCCCGGAATGGACGATTTGTACCGTCTCGCGCGTTCCTCCTTGGTTTCGCGGGGGCCGTCAGTTTCGTCGCGAACGATGAAATCATCCATCTCATCCTCGGAATCGCTGTACCCGGTCACTTGACGCTGTTGCTGCGCTGACTCCACCGCTGTTGTCGTTTGTTCGGGCTCTTTCGGGGTGACGTCGTCGCCTTCAGCCTGCCCTTTTTCTGCTTCTTCTTCTTCGTCGTCGTCGTCTCCAAACAAACCTCGCTCGAGATCCTCAATCGTCCCCGGAGCCTTTGCCGCCGCACCCGCCGCCGCACCCTCACGCTCAGCCGCCGTCTGCAAACGTTTCTTCTTTTCCTTCCGCTTAAACCCGGTCACCTGGTTATCCTCGAGCAATTCGTAATCCTCTTCGTCGAGTCGCATGGCGCGTTTACGACGGCGTCTTCGAATGCCCGCCTCTTCGTCGTCTTCATCCTCATCCTCCTTACCCGCCTCATCGTCATCGGCACCACCGCCGCCCGCGCTCGGCGCGACATCACCCCCAACCGCGACATCGTCCCCTACCGCGATATCCTCCGCGCCGGCGTCGACATCCTTCGCGGTTTCCGTCCCGACGGCTTCCAAAGTCGTCGGCTCACCACCATCCGTCGTCGTCGTCGGTCCACCATCCGTCGTCGTCGTCGTCACCGCGTCCCCGCCGTTCGCCTCGACGTCTTCCTCGCGGTCTTCATCTTCCGTCATGTCGTCGTCCAGTCGACTCGCGCGACGCTTCCGACGACAACGGACGTTTGAAGATTACGATCGAGATCGGATCTCTGTTCCAACCCTCGGTGTGGTGTCCGATCGATCGATCTCGCGATCCTTTCCTTTGCGCGTCCCGTCCGTTCGAACAGGGTTTTAAACGCGCTTCCGACGACGACGACCGGGTCGAGGGGGTCGACGCTGACTCGCACCGCGGACGCACGGCGAGCGCGACGGTGTGAGGGAACGCGCGAATGTGCATGGGGACATCCATCCATCCATCCATTCGAGGGCTCAGAGAGGCTTAGGGTTGAGAGATGTGGACAAAGAAGACAAAGAGACAAACGCGTTGGAATGATGTGGGTAATAATGAATGTACAACGACGACTGCGATTTCGCGCGAGCGTCATCTCCACGCGCGATCGTCCTCTGCGTCGTCGGCGAGGCGCTTGACGACGCGAACGGCGACGACGAGGGCGATTAAAGTGGCGACGAGGAGGACGTGGGAGAAATCGTCGTCCAAGGCGTCGAAAGACGCGGAGGGCGCTACGCGAGTATAGAAGACGTCCAAACCGTGCGCGAGGAAGTGGACGTTGGATTCGAGCTCGGCGGGGGCGGTGATGATGCCCCGGAGACGGGAGACGGTGTGGCGGTGGGTGACCCAAGAAGACGGGAAGACGGGGATGACTTCGGAATACGGAACGAGGCCCTCCTCTCGATCGGCGGGCGTCGGCTTGGTTGGACGACGAGGATCGAGAAATCTCTTGTCCACGGCGGTGACTTGGTCGTTGGCGGTGGCGATGAGCACGGCGGGTTCGGTGATCCCGCGCTTGGAGCGGGTGACGGCGAGGAACTTGGCCTCGGGGCGGATGTAATAGCTCTGGCCGATGACGCGCAGCGCGGGCGGAGAGAGCGAGGACGCCGTCTCGTTTTGCGGCGCGCCGAATATAGACTTGTACACTAAACTTCCCACCGCGAGCCCGCGTCGGTCTTCGCCGTCGTCAAACATTTCTAAAACACTCATCGCGTACCTTTGGGCGCGGGTGTTAAAGTAATGATAGGCGACCCAGTTTTCATAGACGACGGCGCGCGCCGGACCGCGAGCGTCGCCGTGCCTGACGCGGTACAAAATTCTCCCAGTGACGCCGTCGATGAGGCTGACAAAGAGCGCGGTTGAGTCGCTCGTGGCGATGAAAATAGTATTTGGATTCAAGTACTTGAAGAGCGTCGATCGATCGCCCGGCACGTGGACCCAGGAGTGAGTAGTCTCGCCTCTCATTGGCTTGGACGCGAAACCGACGATTTCGCCCCGCTCTGGCGGAAAGCTCACCGTCCACGCGTGTTGCGACTCAAATCTCGACGAAGCATCGTCTTCAGACGACGCAAAGAGTCTGTACCCGCGCACTTCGTTCGATTCTTGATCCACCTTGTAGTACGACATGCGTTTTATGGCATCCTTGGCGGCGAAGCGCGCGGCTTCTTCGTCATTCGGATACGCGACGGCGACGCCTTCAGAATCGACGAGCACGAGACCGCTCTCCCCGCTCGGTGTCGAAAACGGAAGCACGTGCGCGGCGCGAATCGGCATCTCGCGAATTGAGCCAAAGGTTTCACCCGTGAATTGATTGACGACAATCAAAATCGTCGACGACGCTTCCGGATCGTCGGCGAGCGCGAGGGCGTAATCGACGCTCGGATCGCCGCCGATGGGGGTCCACTCCATCAATCCAACGAATTCGACGCTGCGACGACCAAAAAACCTCTTCCAGAGCGTTCTACCGTCACCGTTGTGCAGCGCGACGAGGGATCCACGCTTGGAGAGCATTAAGATTGATCGACGAAACCCGTTGGCGTCGCGTTTGGCTAAAAGTTTGCTTTTATCCGAGGAACGCAACTTGACCAGTCGCGCCATTTCCCCGCGACCGGCGCGCTTGAACCTCGCCTTGATGGATAACACCTGCATCTCGGCGCGGTCGTACAGGGAGAGTTTGGCGACATCGCCCGCGTCGTCCATGCCCTCGATGGAACGTTCGGGTAAGCGACCAAACATGACTTCGGTTGCTTGCGAAGACGCTTCCTCGCGCGTCCACGCGACGTCGCCTCGCGACGAATGAAAACTCACCGTCGCGTCCTCGTCAACGGTGATGAAACCATCTCTGGCGGCAAAGGCGCGAAGGAGCGGTGCGGCGCGCTTGAATCGATCGCCTCGACGCGTTTTACCGAGCGGTGTGGACGCACCGTCGAGGATTGAAATCGCGCTTCCGATGTACTCCATTTCGCCCTCGCTTCCGGCGACGCGCTCGGCGAAGACAGCCCCGACGACGGCTTTCGACGCATCCTCGCCGAAAAGCGACACAGTGGACATGATGGGACACGCACCGCCGTCGAAAATTTTCACCGCCTCTGCGACAGCTTTTTCGGCATTCAATTTACCGAGCGCGCATCCGCGGTTGGATTTCAACACAAAGACGCCCGCGCTCTTCGCCGCGGCTTCCGCGCTCGAGTCGCCTCCTCGCAACGCGTGAAACGCAACCACCCGCGCATCCGCCCCGGGCGGAAGTAAATGCGCCGGCGCGGCGGACATCGAGACCCCTTTACCCTTCGTCAACGCCTCGACGTCGATGATGACAAACTTGCCCGTCGTCGTCGCCGTAGCGGCGATTGGCTTACCCGACGCTCCGACGCGCACCGCGAAATCATCCACGACGTCTCCGTACTTTGAGCTCGCGCACTTCGCACCGATGATGACCCCATCCTCGCCGCGAATCGACGCCGCACACGGAGAGTTGGACTCCCGATCCCTACCGAGCGCGTAGACGACGACGCCGTCGCTTCCAAAGAAGACGCGCGTCCATTTCGCGTTGAGCGCTTCTTCTCGAATCGTCGCCCTCCAATCCGTCTCCCCGGTTGTTTTCGACCGCATCACCACCTCCCCGCGCGTCAGCGTCACCATTCTATCCGACTCGCCATCGCCCGCGACGACGAGAAGATCGATATCACCTTTAATGTCCCTATGCGCCGCCATTTCCGCGGCGACGTCTTCGCTCGGCGCCGCGTCGCCGTACGCCGCGTCCTCCCACGCCAACTCCCCAGACATCAAATCGTACGCCCGAAGCGTCTTCCCACCGATCCCAGAGCCAACGATCGCCATTCTTCGTCTCGAAGACGCTTTCCCCACGGCGACGTCAAAGGCTACGAAGGCTGTTTCGGCGTTTTCATCCGTCTCGACGCGTCTCCAACGCGTCGCTCCATCCGTCGTCGACGTCGCCGAGATCCCTTCCTTCGACGCGCACATCCATCTAGACGGCGTCCACGTCGACGTCGCGCACGCGTCGACGAACCCGATGGACTTGTGTATCCAATCCCGAACCCCGACGCGGTCTTCTCGCGTCCCCGTCGTCGTCGCCGCGTGCGCGACGGACGGAACCGTCATCATCATCATCAAGATCGCGGGCGCACTTTTGGGTACCCAAACGCGCGAAAACCCGCGTCGCGACGGACCCGTCGCCGTTCCCGGACGCCGCGATGCGTTTCCCATCTTTACCGAGCGATCGCGAGGTCCCACACGCGTCGCGCGTCCGCCGGCGTGCGACTGACGACGCGCGCGATCGACGGAACGATCCTCACGGAGGCAACAGAAAAACCCAAACAGACGGCGTTAAAACACCCACAATACGATAACGAACGGTACACGCGACAGAGTTCGGTACGCGACGAACGACGAATCGACGCCCTCTCGCGACAGCGCGACCGGCGTCTGGCGACCGGCGTCCCGCGACCGAACGCCGCGGATTTTCACGCGTTCGTTTAAAATGACCGCGACGACGTCCGCCGTCGGCGCCGTCGTCGACGAGCGCGCGAGAGAGATGTACGAAGACACGTACGAAGCGCTCACGCCCGCGGCGGCGGCGTCGGCGCGACGACGCCTCGACGCGCGCGACGGCGGTACCGGCGCGTTTCGCGCGACGCTCGATGACGGGAAAACGAAATCGAACGGTGATTTGTTCTTCCTCGTGCGCGTGGGCGCGGACGTCCAGCGACGCGACGTGGACGGAGCGGTGTTCGACGTCGATCCGGGCGAACCGACGACCGGGTCGAGGTGCGGGACCGCGGTCGACGGGTCACACCGGCTGGACGATCGCGGAACGGCGGCGAACGCGCGGGCGATGGACATCGACGTCGACGCCGTCGACGGCGCGTCGCTCCTCGCGGTGGATCGCGCGGTGCGATTGGACGGGGAGCTGGCGTTGACGCGGCGCTCGGACGCGGGCGCGACGACGACGACGACGTCCGAGCGGGACGAAATCGGAACGAGGAGACGCGACGACGGCGGGAAGAAGGAAAAGAAGGAAAAGAAGGAGAAGAAGGAGAAGAAGGAGAAGAAGGAGAAGAAATCCCCGGGGTGGAACTTGGCGTCGGCGTCGGGGAAGAAGCGCCAGAGGGAGGGTTGACACGAAAGTAAAGAGTTGTATTCTATTGACAGGAGGTTTGTCCAAACGATCGAACGCCCTCACACGTCGACGCCTCGCGCGTGTTCGGGTTCGTCGAACGCGCGACGCGATGCCGACCGTCGTCGTCTCCGCCGTCTCCGACGCGACGCGCACCGCGACGCCCGCGAACGGACGCGCCGAGCGTCGAGCCGAGGCTCAAAAAATCATCATCCTTCGTCGGCAGAGCGAACGAATCCAACGCGCACGCGGCGCCGCGTGCGCCGCGGCGGTGTCGATCGCGCTGACGACTTGGACGGCGATCCCGGCGATGGCCTCGCCCGGGTCCAAGCCGGCGCCGCTCGTCTCAACCGAAGAGGGATGCACGGTCAAGGCGCTGGATTCCTTCGCGGACGTTCGAGCCAAGTTTTCGCTCGAGGTGTCCACGGGCGCGCTCCCGGAAGCGGTGTTGACGCTGGGAGGGTGCGATTACTCCGGGGAAAACCTTCGCGGGAAGATTTTGTCCGGGGTGAACGCGGACGGGACGAACTTTGAGGGGGCGGACCTGTCGGAGACGGAAATGTCGAGGACGAGCGCGAGGAACTCGAACCTTCGAGGGGTCAACTTTGCGAGCGCGAACGCGTACGAGGCGAGGTTCGACGGAAGCGATTTGAGAGGGGCGAATTTCGATGGGGCGTTGTTGAGCAACGCGACGTTTGGGAAGGGTGAAGATGGGAAGTGGGCGAACGTGGATGGTGTCAACTTTGACGGGGCGTTGGTGAGCAGCAGCGACGCTCGGAAGTTGTGTCAAAATCCGACGCTCGACGTCGAGGGCGAAATCGCAATCGGGGGGTGCTGAGATTGGTGGAGCAACGGTTTTAAATTGAAAGTCTAGTACCGGTACGTATAAACATGCGCCTGCGATGTGCGGCGATGTGTGTTGTAATAGTGATAACTTTGGTCGTCGTGACATCTAAAATAACTGGTTTGGTTTGGTTTGTGGGAAATCGTCGTCTGGCGGGCGGGCGGGCGTCTTCGGAATTTACATGACGTTCTTGACGACAAAGTTGAGTTCCGGACGTTGCTCGACAGCCGTCTTGGCGGCTTCGGCAGAGGCGACCGCGACGGAGGTGGCATCCTTTCCGCGCACAGCCTCGAGCGCGTCGGCGAAATCCTTAAAGTCCTTTTGGGTGGTGCCCAAAATTTGTTCGCGGCGCTCTTGGCGTTCCTCATCCGACACCTTGAGGAGGTGACGCATCAAAGCCGTGTAACCCTTGGCGTCTGGAAGCTGGTACGAATCAATGTCGCCGATGGTACCGATGATGCTCTTCGAGAGCTCTTCCTTGCCAATCTCCAAGTTTCTCAAAAACTCGACAGTGCCGTCGTAGTTGTCAAGCGTCTTCAACAAGTTTGGATCGCGATAGGACAAGTAAGTGAACATGCCGCTGTGCGAATCAAAGTCGCTAAAGCCACCGTATGCGCCACCAGAAACGCGCACGCGATCCCAGAGCCAGGTGGTGCCCAACAACTTGTTGATGACGTAAGAGCTACCGTGAAGCTCGTAGCCTGCCTTGTACAAGTTGGCCGCCTTGCCGACGTAGTTGACTTGCGTCGGCACGGTGAGAATTTCGTTTTGCTTCGCGTTGATGCCTGTCCATTGCTCAGACTTGCCCGCACCGGTGGCCGGGAGCGAGTTGAGGAAGGCTTCCACGGAAGGCATGGAGAGATCCAAAGTCTTGGCGTCAGCCGTCAAGTTGGTGATGCTACCGGCGCGGTTGTTGAGGCACGCCGAGATGGTGTGGAGATCGTTGAGCACGCCTTCCCAGTCCGAATCCACGCGCTTGGTGAGTTCACGGAGGTAGTCAAGCTGCGCCAAGCCACCCATTTGTTCGCTCACCCAGCCCGAGGTGGAGTCTTGCGCGTCGAGGCGACCCGCGGCGATGCTGTGACCCGAGCCTTGGACGCGCGACTCCATACCCGCGCGCGTCTCGAGGACGAGCTGCTTGAAAATGTTCCTGTCGTCAAACTTGGCTTCAAGCATGAGCTCAGACATCAGTTCGTGGAGGATGCCAACCTTGTCACTCGTAGCCTTACCGCGGACCACCATGTAGGCTTGCATCTCATCCGTACCGCGCATGCCAGATGTGAACGGAGACACCGAGATGCCTCCGGTTTGGGCGCTGATGAGCTGATCAAACTCGACAAAGGACTTCGTCTTGGTACCCATGCGGCCGAGGGCTCGAGTCCAGAGCGGAACGAGCGGCAGCAAGTGCGCTGGGATGGTCTTCAAGTCGAGCAAATGCTCGGCGTAGAGAATGTCATTGGTGAACAAGTCGTGGGTGAGGAGCTTGGTTTCGCCGACAGAGGACATGTCAGACGGAATTGACTTGGCCTCCTTCGGAATATCGCTCAACGCGAGCGTCGGGACGCAGGCGAGCGCCTCCGGGGAGTCCGGAGTCTCTTGAAGCTCCTTGAGTTCCTTGGTCGCCTTCACCATGGCTTCGAGGTCTTCCGGAGACATGCTGGCACGCTTGGCGTCCAACTTGCCTTGTTCCTCCGCCGCTTCATTGGCGGCGAGAGAAGAATCCGGGTTGAGTTCAACAGTGACTTGGTGCGTGTTCTCGATGAGGAGTTGACGCATGAGCGGGCGGAACACGTCTTCAGACGCGATTCGAGCCTTGAGCTTGGCGAGCGGTTCCTCGAAACGAAGCGGCTCGAAAGGATCACCCTCGTAAAGCCAGGTGCTCATCGAGCGGAACATGAGGGACAAACCGCGCGGGAAGCGGCCGGTGTTGTTCTCTCGAAGGCTGAACTCGATCGAGTTGATGCTCGCATCGATGGCTTCTTGAGTGAAGCCCTCTTCGGCGATCTTCGCGATGGTGTCGTGAATCAGCTTTTCAACCTTTGGAATGTCCTCTTGGGCGACGCCGCGAAGACCGAGTGCGTACGTCGGCTGACGGAGCTCATCCTCCAAGCCATAGCCGACGATGGCTTCACCGAGGCCAGACTCTTCGAGCGCCAGGCGGAGCGGCGCAGAGGCGGAGCCCATCAAGAGATTGTCCAAGAAGCCAACCGCGAGGCCGGTTTCTGGATCGAAAGGCTCTTCGCTGAGAAGCCAGTTAACTTGGACAAAGGACTTTTGCGCATCCTCGCCTTCACCCGTCGAGTACGTCTTGACGACGCGCTTCGGCGCGGTGAAGAACTTTTGGGTGCCGATGGAGCTGTCCACTTCACGACGATCGAATTCGTCGAGGAAGGAAGCCAAGAGCTTGAGTCGATCCTCGACGTTGTCGTCTCCATAAAACCACATGCGAGAGTTGCTCGGGTGGTAATACTTGCCGTGGAAATCCTTAAACTCTGCAAAAGTGAGTTCCGGAATCACGCGCGGGTCTCCACCGGAATCGACGCCGTAAGTGTTATCCGGGAAGAGCGCTTGTTGGCACTCGCGCGCCAAGACGGAATCCGGGGACGAGTATACCCCCTTCATCTCGTTAAAGACGACCCCCTTGAATGTCATCGGACCGTCGACGGCGTCGAGTTCGTAGTGCCAACCCTCTTGCTCAAACGTCTTTTCGTTGTTGATGCACCGAGGGTGGAACACCGCGTCGAGGTAGACGTCAACCAAATTTCTAAAGTCTTGCAAGTTGCACGACGCCACCGGGTACGCCGTCTTATCCGGCCAAGTCATGGCGTTGAGAAACGTGTTGAGAGACCCCTTGATGAGCTCCACAAAGGGCTCCTTGATGGGATACTTTCGCGACCCGCAGAGCACAGAGTGCTCCAAAATGTGCGGAATCCCCGTAGAGTTGGACGGCGGCGTTCTAAACGTCACGCCAAAGGTTTTATTCTCGTCTTCATTGCTCAGAGACATGACCTCTGCGCCCGTCTTGACGTGTCGAAACAAAAACGCCTTGGCGTCGTACTCGGCAATGTAATCCTCTCTCACGAGCTCAAACCCGTGCAAGTTGGCTGGCGCCGTCATCTTCGCAAACTCACTCGCCGCTTTCGCCGGTTCCGAAACCGCCGAAACCGTCGTCATCGCCCCGCGTCTCGGCGCAACGGCTCGACGCGCGTCGTTTTTCGCAGTCGTCGTCGCCTTTGTTCCTCGACCCCCCCGCGTCGCCGCCACCGTCGGCGTCGAACGTCCCGTCACCGCCGCCATCGTCGTCATCGCTCGCATCGCCATGTCTGTCGTCGTCGTCTTGATCGTCGGCGTCGGCGTTCCCTTTACCGCGCCTCGCAGATGCGTAAGTGCGATTGATGGATTAGCACCAAAACTCGCGTCCGTGAATCGTCTAAACCCGAACGCCCTAGCCACGCGCGCCGCGATCGCTGCCGTTCCCCGTCGTCGTCTTCCGATGTGCGATGCAATCGTCGTCGTCGTCGTCTTGATCGTCTCGATCGTCGTCGGCGGCGTCGTTCAGTGGCGAGAGGTGCGTCGTGTCACGGACACGTCACGCGTCAATCGGGGTGGTCCGAGTTCTATCACACTGTTTGCTCATATATGTTATGACCAGCGCTTTGGCTCGGGATAGGGCAAAGATTCGCGATGATTCGTGAAGCGTGCGGCACACGACGACGCCGACGGGACGGACGATCCATCTTTCGCGCGACGTGAAACGAAAGAGAAGCGATCTATTCGGAACCTCCGACGCGCATTCGTGTTCGTGACGACGACGGCGACGCGCGCTCGTAAAGTGAAAAGTGAAAAAAGAAGGTTTGAGAGAATAAGATGATGATGATGATGTCTTCGATGTCTTTGTTGAGAACGACGAAGGTCAAGGCGACGAACGGCGCGAAGGGTGGGAACAACCGAAGCGCGCGAAAGGCGGTGATGCGACCGATGCACCATGGCGGGATGGCGTCGAGAACGAAGACGGTGACGCGAATGTTACCGCCGGGTGGAGGCATGCCCGGGGGTATTCCGCCGGGTATGGACCCGAAAAAGTTTGCCGAGATGCAAAAGGCGTACGCAGAGGCTATGAAGGACCCGGAGACGGCGAAAAAGGTTAAGGAGCAGATGGCGCAGATGCAGGGGATGATGCAGAATCCGATGGTGCAGCAGCAAATGCAAGCGATGAATAACATGGTGGCCAACCCGGATATGCAGCGACGCATCGCGGGGTTGAAGGATGACCCGGCGTTTGCTGACTTTTTTGATGATTTGAAGAAGAATGGACCGGGGGCGATGATGAAGTGGGCGAACGATAGAGAGTTCCTCGCGCGATTGAACGATGCGCTCGGTGGCGAGGAAGCGATCAGAGCGGCTGCCGGTGGTGTCGCGCCTCCGGAAGCGGCGGCGGCTCCTGCGGTGGCTGCGGCTCCGGAAGTTGAGACGTTACACGATGCGGCGCGATACGGGGACGTTGAAGCGGTGGAGGATTTCATCGCTATCGGCAAGGATATCAACGCGCGCGATTCTTCGTCCCGCACGCCGATCCACTACGCGATTGCGTTTGGCAAGGGTGACGCGGGCGAAGAAATTTTCAACATGCTTCTCGAGGCGGGCGCCGATTTGACAGCGGTTGACGAAAAGAAGAACACTCCCTTGCACTACGCGTGCGGCTACGGTAAGCCTTTCGCCGTCAAGGCGCTCTTAGCGAAGGGTTGCGCGACGACGACTACCAACGGCACTGGTAAGACGCCGCTCGACCTCGTCAAACTTGAATCGAAGAACCCCATCAACGCGGACGAGGAGTTGCTCGCCTCTCTCGCAGCCTGAGCACTCGATACGATTCTAAAATATTGTTATTAAAATCTATTGAAAGGTTGTTTCCTATTTCAACTGTTTGCGTCTTATTTTTTGTGTTCTTGTCATTATTTCTCGTTCACTGAACACACTAGCTTTACATATCTCGTCCCGGAAGTTTGGAATAGTCTTCGGCGTATGAGTCGGCGATGAAGCGCTTAAAGATAACCTCCGCACCAACCGTGAGCAGACGTGTGAGGGCGAACCATCCTGTCTTTTGCGTGGTGAGAACGTATTCGTTACCCGGGGGGGCGTTCGCACCGTCGCCTTGGGTGTCTTCCCCATCGCCGATAATCTGCATGTGGTACGAGTACATGCCCATCACGAGCGACGTGACGAGACGAGCGCTGATGAGACACGGCAGTATACGCATTTCCAACGGCGTGAGCGGATAGACGCTCTGGATACCCGCCAACATGACAGACATATCGCGGACGGGATACTTTTTCTCCAGACAGCAGTAAGCCATGGCGATGGCGATTTCGTTGACTCGCCACGACACGACGACGTCACCAAAATCAATAACGCCAAACTCGGCGTCTTGAGGCGACACGACCGGATCCACCGATTCCAAAGCTATGATGTTCTGTTCATTCAGATCGTTGTGCAAGACACCGACGCGCAACATTTCACTCACGGGTTGTACTAGGTGTTTAAAGGCGTTAAAGACGGTGTTGCACATCATGATGCGCGTTTCATCCTTGAACAAACCTCGCATGATGAGGTCTGTCATAAAGTGTTGCACATCCATGAAAAAACGCAGATCCCAAAGCCTGGAACGGCTCGCCAGCACTTGCCAGCACAGCGCGTGCTGCTCGATGTACGATGCCGATGCGGCGTCCACGTCACCAGCTCTCGCCTTTTGGATCTCAAGTTGGTGCGGCAACGGCCACTTGGATAACGCCTCGCAAATTCGTCCAACAAAGACGCCGCTCCTGTACACAAACTCTTCGGGGTGCGGCATGGGGACTTGAACGAGCAATTTACCTCTGACAAAGGTGAGTACTCGCATGGTGTGCGCGACTTGGTTTCTGGCAAGAAAGGTGACTCGCATGCAGTACTCAAGCTTGGCACCCTTTGTACCCGCCGGAACGAGTTGCACCGTCCCGTTCGGTCCGGGAGTGGTATACATGGCGAGCTTCGATCGAACGACTCGGGAGCAAACGATGCCTTGATCTTGAAGAAACATCATCACGCGCTCTTGAGCCGCGAGCACACTGCGACTCACGCCCGAGCTATCCTTGCCATTGTGCACCTTGACGACGTACTCTATCTCCGCGGGCCTCCCCGTCTTTGGATCCGTCGTTCTCGCCTTGAAGTACCAATTCTTATCGTCATAAGACGCCAACTCTCTCATCGAATCGCGTCGAATCTCTCCTAAGTCGTAGTGCTCCACGAGCAGACGATAAATATCATCCGCGTCCACCTTTGGTCGCCGAATCTTCCGCTCCGTCTCGTCCAACAACGTCACCGGCACGTTTGTCACAGAACTCGTCCCCAATCCTTTCGGCAACTGAAACGGCACCGGCGTCGTTTTCCTCTTCTTCGCACCTCCATCCTTATCGTCGTTCTCTTCAGACGACGGCACGAGTCGCACCGTCCCGTTGATCCCCAAGCCCCCGACGTCCCGCGCGTCCCCGTTTCCCGCCTCCATGTGTTTCCTCAGCGTCAACTCCATCGGGTTCTCCTCGCGACCACCACCACCACCACCGTATCGCCCGTCCACACCGGCCGTTCCCCGCTGTTTCCCCGCCGCCGCGGTCGCCGTTCCCGCCATGCCGTCAGAGTGACACAAAGAAGAGCTCTTTTCAGTCCAATCCAATCCACTTAATTTCAATTTTCACCCACGACGACGACGACGACGACGACGACGACGACGACTAAACGAAACGAAACGAAACGAAACGATCCCGTCGCGCTCGTTCACTGCACGCGGATCTCGCGTCCGTCGGCGCGTCGTCCGTCGGCCTGTGGTTCCACGCTCTCATCTTTCGTCGCGCGTCGCGCATCACCCAGAACCGATGACGACGACGGCGCAGACGACGACGAGTCATGTTTTGAGTTAAATACCACGTGTCCGAATAAATACACACGGAACGTCGGGCGGGCGCGTGTTCGCATCCAATCCACATAGAACCGCGTGATTATCACTAGTATCGATAGCGCCATGGCGTTGATTCATAAAGGGTATCTAGTGTATAGAAACTCGG
>Ga0181580_10000232_pt1 | contig 38739 bp, 24 predicted proteins | sample 071ome_23_FD_132413 | JGI IMG/M metagenome (GOLD analysis project Ga0181580, IMG submission 132413) | Coastal salt marsh microbial communities from the Groves Creek Marsh, Skidaway Island, Georgia - 071403BT metaG (megahit assembly) | ecosystem: Environmental > Aquatic > Marine > Intertidal... | reverse complement strand
GATAGCGATGATGATAGCGATGACGACAGCGATGACGATAGTGAATAGCGACAGCGATGCCAATCACAAAGCACGAAAACGTAACGAAACGAAACGAAACGAAACGAAAACAAAACAAAACAAGAAAACGAAAAGTCGCCGCGATCGCGCCACCCGTCGCGAGAGCCTCGATTGTAAAATCCATCGTCGAAAAAGTATCACCCAATCACCACCCACCTACACAGCGATGACGATAGCGATGACGATAGCGATGACGACAGCGAATGACGATGCCTCGCAACCGACGCAACTAATTGTAAAAAACGCAACATTCACATGCGCATCGTAGTCTTGCCTGGCTCTTCTTTTGCTTTTCCAACCGCTCTCCCACCTCAGTCGACGTCGCGACGCCGGAGACAGCGGCGAGGCGCGCATGACGTCGAATCATCGTGCGGCATCGCCAAGAGGGTTTGCCGCGCAATCGTCGTCGCCCTCATCGTCGACGACGACGAAAAGAATGACGAAAAATCTTCGAGGAGGAGTCGGATTCTCAATTCGAGGCACGTTTTCGTCGAGCCGCAACGTCGCACCCATGGGTCGAGCTCTCGTCCTTCTCCTCCTTTTCACTATCGTCGGACTCGTTTTCATCGCGAGGGCGTGGGTCGTTCGTCATCGTCGGCGTCGGCGTGAGAAGAAGAAGTCGTCGCCGTCCGCTGCGTCTCTGGCAATGGACGTGTCGAGAGCCGGCAAAGCGTTCGCCGACGCGATTCCGAGACTCGACGTCGGCGAGGGCGAGAGCGACGCGACGGACGCGGTGTTATTCGCGGCGGCGGTGGAGAAGTACGCCGAGGCTGTGTGCGACGCGCCCGGGACGAAGAGCGCTTTTATAGCCGCGGCGACTGAGCGAAGACGATTTGTTTCGAGCGAACGTCGGGAAAAGGTGGTTGAGGTTGAACGGTCTAGTAGGAAGAGTAAAAAGAGTAACGGTGGTGGCGCAGCTATGCGAGTGATGCCGGTGGGGTTGACGAGCGAAGAGCCGGAGGTTTCGTCCGTCGCGACCACGACCACGACGGCGACCACGACGACGTCGATGTGCGAGGAGGACAGGGCGCTTTTGCGCGAAGAATTAGAAGTTAGAAAGCAAGAGGTGGAGTCTCGGAAGACGTCCAACCTGATTAGTTTCGTCTCGCTGATGCAAAAGCAGACGTCGAACGCGCTCATGGCGGAAGGGAATAAGATTGCGTCGGACGGCGTCGCTGAGAGCAAGGCGGAGCGCGCCGAACGGACGAATAGGCTTTGCGTAGAGCGGTTTCATGGCATGACGTGCGACGCGCTGGCGTCTGGACTGAGCGTTGCGTGTGTTTCCACCATATATTTCGGCTGGCACGAAGTCACTGCGCGTTTCAGCGGGCTCACGACGAGATGCGACGGCGTCGATGGCTCGGCTAGGAAATCGATCGTCGCGTCCTTGGTCAAGACGCCGTTTCACTCAGTCTCGTACGCCGCCTGCGTCGTCAACGAGGGCACGCGAGCGATTTTGGGATTTCTTCTCATACTGGCCATCGCCGTTTTGCTCAGTCGCGTGCGCGTCACCCGACAGTTTCGAACGACGCCAATGTTTGTCTTATTCCTCATCCTCGGTTTCGGCGTCGGATCCGTCGGTTCCCGCGCCGTCTTCGCCCTCGGCGGCGATCAGACCCATTGGCTCCTCGCTTGGCGTCTCTACCTCACTCTCATTGCGTGCGTCACCGCATCCACCCCAGTCATCGCTCGCACCGTCGGCGACAGAGTTGATTTCAAGTGGGTATACCACGTCTGCGTCGGATTGCTCCTTCCGCTCGTCGTCGGCCGATCCGCCTTTCCCTCTCGCGTCGGCGGTTTCTGGTCCGCCCTCGCCTTTTCCCCGGGCGCTCGCGCTCAAAACTATTACTACTACGTGTAACCAATCATCGAAGAATCGTGTACGTGTCATCACCCGCAGCCACACGCGGGGCGTCGTCGCGCCCATCCGTCCGTCCGTCTGCGCGAACGCGTCTGAAATTTGAATTTTTCAATAAAAGAGCTGTTGCCGCGCACTCGAATGCGAGAGTTCCCTTCGCCACACCGCGCCGATACGTGCGCGCGCGCGAGTCGCCGTCGCGCGAACCCGACGTAATGCCGCCGCAGACGACGACGTCGTCCGCCGTCGAAGCGTTACGCGCGGCGACGACGGAAGCGACGCTCGAACGGGCGAAGAAGAGTTTAACGAGCGCAAATGTAAACATTCGCACGCGCGGACTTCGTTCCCTCGTCGTCGCGTGCGTCGCGGGAGCGTGCGACGCGAAGACGACGGCGAAGACACCCGAAGTTTTAGCGCTCGTTTTAGCGCTCGCTGTGCGGGGTAAAGACGAAGAGGACGAAGAGGGCGACGAAGATTATGATGACGATGATTACGAACCGGTGGAAACGTTGACGCACGCGGGGGCGTCGTCAGATGGACGATCGCTCGCGGCGACGTGCGCGAGCTGGAGCGCGGCGACGTTTTTAACGTGGTTGTGTGAACGCGAACCCACGGCGAGGGTTTGGTTGAAGGAACTGGGGGCGGAGGAAAAGTTGAGAGGTAAGCGAGACGACCGGCGCGCGCGAAGGTTGTTGTCAACGCTCGCGAATGTCTCTGGGATTGATTTCGATGAAGAACGCGAAGTGAGGGAGGCGACGGACACGTCTGCGATTGGGAGATACGACGCAGAACGGGAGATGATGGCTCGGAAGGTGCGGGAGGAGAGTCAGAGGACGGCGTCGACGTCTAGGGCGGCTGGCGGGTCCACGCGTCGCGTGTCCTTTGCGACGGGGGCTCGGATGTGCGTGAGCGCCGAGGGTGACGGCGGATACGAGCTCCCCTTTGTCGCCGTCTCCGAGTCGGATGCGCAGTATCTGTACGCGTTAAATAAGGTATTGGACACGTGCGGGCATCACGCGCTGGCGCAGGGTGGATTGAGAGAGTTGCGCAAGGCGCTGACGGATGCGCCGATTGAGGCGGCTACGCAACACGCTTCGCGAGCGCTCGAGCGGACGTGCGAGCTCTTGTCCGCGTCTGATCCCGTGCTGTCGAGCGAAGAGACGAGACGAGAGGCGTTGTGCGTAATTCGGCAGTGCACCGTCGCCTTGCACAGAGAAGTTGTCGATCTTAGACGTCAATCGTTGTTGACGTCGCGAGCGCCAGAGAGCAAGCGACCGGCGTCTCCAAATAGTCCTTTCGTCGAAAATTTCCCTCCCGACGCGAGTGGGCACGGGTACGGGGGCTCACGCGGAAGCAATACCAGCGTGCTTCCGATCGCGCACACTCTCATGTTGCACGTGATTCCGGCGGTGAGCGAGCCGGCGTTGCGATCGTTGGCGATTTGCACGGCGCGCTTGTTATTGCCTCTGTTGCAAATCGCCCCGGCGGCTGCCGGCGAGCACCCGCACGGTGGCGCGCTCATGCGTTTGGGGCAGTATCTCGATCTCTGGGAATCCGTGCTCGAATCCATGGAGTTTGAACCTGGCGCGGCGAGCGAGTACTTGACTTGCGTTCAAGTCAGCGCGGAAATCGCCACAGTCGCCGGTGGCGCTCCGCCCAGAGGCGTTGGAGCGGCACATCCAAACCTCGTGCGCAGATGGTTTGATATTTGCTTGGATGAAGTCATCGCGGCAGCGAATCCATTGGTTCGTCAATACTGCGCGACGGCGCTTCGTCAAATTCACACAACGCTGCCAATGGAGCTTTTGCTCGTGCAAGAGGCGGATCGATGCCTGCAACTCGCGTCGCACGCGACGGCGACGAGCGCAACGCCGGCTGAGTTTTCGCAGCTTGTCATCAACGCGGTGCCGGCTTTGAGCCTACTCGGGGCGATAGCCGACGTGGTGCCATTCGCGTCTCGCATGACTGCGACGCTCTTAACGTTAAGCTCTCGCTGCGGCACGCAAGACGACGCGCAACTCGTCGTCACGGCTTTGCTCTCAATGCTCACGCATCAAATTGAGGGCGTCAGAGTTTCAACGTACGCCACGCTCGCGGCGGCGGGCGGCTCTCAAGCTTACGCGCGAGCAGTCATGGAACACCCCGCCATCATCGGAGAGATAATCGTGGGCGGTTTAAACCACGAGGCGACGGCGCACAACGCGGCAATGTGCTTGGAGCACCTCTGCGTCGATTCGCCGAATAGTCGCGCGACGGCGTTTCAGCTCTCATTGTATTCCGCGTGGTTGGATGCGCTCATCGGAGATCAAATAGTTGGCCGCGTCGCGTCACGGGCGCAAGATTTCATCGCCAATCAGCAAATCGGCGGCAGGCTCTTCAACATGTCGCCCTCTCTGAGAGGTTTGTTTCATCAGAGCGAAAAGGTGCGCGTTCGCAGCGCCACAGATTTAGCGCACAGCATTGGTCACGGGTTGGCTTCGGCGGCAGAAATTTTGCTGAAGTGCAGCGACGACCCTTTCGACGTCGTCCTTTTGACGGATGACGAGTACGTTCGCGATGAACGCGGGGAAGAGAGGAAAAATGCGTTTAGGGAGAGCTTGAGAACGCAAACGTTTGACGACGTGCGAGCGTCGCTTCGCACATTCATCCACGATGACGCTAAATCGTCTCGAGACAAGTTGATTGCCGAGCTTGAAATCGTCATGAGCGACGAAAGACTTGCCGCTGTGCTCGCGGACCCGGCCATGTTGGACGCGCTGCTCAAGCTCGCCGTCGATTCGGCGACGCACGTGGCCGTCGTCGCCGGCGCTCTGCGCGTTCTCGCCTCGGCGTGCGGCGCCTCTTCTCTCGTCAGAGATCTCTTGACCAAGGAGGACGGTCACGGTGGGCGGGTGACTCGCCTCTTTGGATTGGTGTTCCACCCGCAGCGTCGCATTAGAGAAGCCATGGCGTCCCTCTTGTCGCAAGTGCTCTTCGCTCCAGTCACCGAAGCCGTCGTCGTTCGAGCGAGTCAATCCAAACCAAACGAGCTCAGCTTGCCAAAGGTGTTCCTCGAGACGTACAGATTCCCTCGCTTCGTCCCTGAAATTTTCAACCCACCGGGACTTGGGGATTCCGATCCTCTGCAAACGGAAGGTATTGACGTCAATCGCGTGCTGTACATGTTTGCGCGTCGACAGAGGTTGATGCACACGTACGACGTGCGAGGCAATCAAGAGGCGGCGCTATTGTCGTTTGCGCTCGGCGAAGAGAATGAAATGGAAGACGGCGACGTGCGCGTCATGCGCGACGCCTCTCGAATCTCCTGCGCGCCGGTTGTCGTCGGTGATCTCGTCAACGCCCTCGGCGAGGCTCGTTCGCACGAACAAGCGGCGCGCATCGTCGACGGTTTAAAGACGAATGTTCAAGCCAGTCGATGGCACGCCATGGCTGTTTTAGCGTCGCTCGGTCGATGGGACGAGTCGAGCGAACGCTTCTTGAGACGCCCGCCGAGATCGGCGCGAGATTCTTGGCTGTGGGTCGAAATCGCGGACACCCTCACGTGTTGTCTCGAGTCTTTCATGCGCGTACAAGATAGCACCTTGCCGCCAGAGAGCCTGGACGCGCTGATTCAGATTGCCTACGACGTCGTCATTCCGCTCGCGAGCGCGGGGGCGAGTTACAGCGTGGATGCGCGCGACGACACCTGCCGCGATCCTCCGGTGTTGAGACACCCGATCGCCGCTGGAAGTGCGCTCGGGGAAGACGGGGGATTGCTGCACGCGGCTCGATCGAGCGCTCTGCGGGCGTCGATGGATTTGCTCGCGAACGTGTGCGAGGCGACGCGGCGATACAGATTGTACGCGCCGTTGGACGTGGATGCAGACGCTCTGGTTGCGAGACTGGTTCAAGTCGATTGCGTGGGTGTGGTGACGGAATCCGTCATCGCGGCGAAAAATTGCGATTACGCCGCTCGATGCGCCGCCGTAGACGCGAGCGTCGCCATGTTACGTCTGGGCGCCGCCCCGGCGGAATCCGTGTTTGAATTCACATCCAGCCTCCTGGATGAAGTGTGTCCGTCGTACACGGCGCAAGATCATCGAGGATCGGCGCTCATGCAAAAAGCGACGCAAGGTTTGCTCTTCATTGTGGAATCGCTTCCAAAAGAGCAATGGATCGACGCGTTTTACGAGCGATCCAGTCTCTCTTGGCTGAGCGATTTGCTTCAAGATTCCTCTTCGCGTATGCGCGCTCGTGCGTACGACATCTTAGCCGTCGCCGTTGGCCCGAACTCGCCGATCGTGGACATAATCGCGGATGAGTTTCCCGATTTATTCGACGACGCCGCCTTTTGCGCGTTGGATGAAGGCGAAGCGGCCATCGCGCGTTCATCCGCGTGCAAATGTATTGGTTCCCTAATGGCGGGTAGCGCCGCGGCGGAGACGAGTCTCGAGGTCCCGGATGATGGATTCCATCCGGATGCGCACTCTTCCGTGCCGTTCCCATCCATTCCGATGCTCGCTGCGAAGACTGTCTGGCGCGATTTGGCGCGCATTCTCATGGAGGACGTCCGAGGAGACGCGGAGCGCGTCGGCGCGTTGCATCGAGGTGTCACCGCCGCTTTGCTCGCCGCGGCGAGAGTGGACGCGCACGGTATTGCCGAAGCGTTTGATTTCAACCCAAAACACGAGGGCGACGGGAACATGTGGCACGGAGCCGTCGGTGTTCTCAGACGAGTCACCTTTGAAGGGTACGGCTCGAGCGATTCGTGCGCAGCGGCGTCCAACGTAGCCGCATTGCTCGGTGTCATGACTGTAGCTGGAGTGCAAAGCTTTGACGCCAAACTCGCCGCATCCGCATTGCGCGACTGTCTACAACGAGCAACTGGTTTCTTGGGTGGTTCGAACACCACAGCCGCTCGCGTCGCGTCGAGATGTTCCGAATCTCTCGCCACAATTTTGCAAGCCAACGCTCGAGGCGACGAAGACGTCATCGCCACTGACGGATTCGCGTCGACGTGCGCAAAGGTGCTCGCCAGCGCCGTTCACGGCGCATCGCTTGCTGAAAACGTTCAATCCGCCACTGGCGCGTGTTTGCTCGTTACCACGCTCTTCCGCTCGCACGCGACGTCAGAGCGAGCGAAGAATGGTTCATTCGAGCACGTAGGCGCCTCGCTTCTCCAATCGCTGCTCGTCTTGTGGCACTTGCGTTTGCTGGGGAATTCTGCGCAGAGAGAAATGGTGCCGACGATGTCAATCATCATCGCCGCCACTCGTAACGTGCTCGCGTACGATTTGAGCGCAAAAGCTGCGAGCTGCGAGTGGGGTCTCGTGGGTAGTCTCATTCAAACCGTCTTCAACGCCGTGGAAAAGTCGCGCAACTCGGATGGAAGCTTCAAGACGGTTCCCACGGCGATGGACGTGTACGTCGCCGCGTCGGCGATGAGGGTGAAGCGTAAGGATGCCCTCGCAGCGGCGTTGGAATTTGGCCGCGACGCGGACGGAAAGGAAATTCCTTCCACTGTCGCCCTGAGCGCGTTGACGTGCTTGCGTCACTTGATGTATTCGCCGCCGAGTGAACGCGACGACTCATGGCAAGAGGAAATCGTCAACGAGGCGAAAGAGTGCGCCATGGAGGCCGACCTGTCCGCTATGTTCCGCGCCGTCTGGCCGTTCGCTAAACTGGATCAGCAAATCATGTATGAATTGCTCTCGCTCGTCGTCAACTTTGTCGCAAACGATCCAGAGAGCAAGAGAGCTCTCACCGTGACGCCGCCGGCGTCTGTGGATGGAGAAACGCCAAAGTCGTTCGCGCAACGTCTGATGGATTACGCTTTCGACAAGCACGTTCCAGGATCATCTACGCAAGCGCTCGCGCTCACGGCGGTGGCGTCTCTCGCGTCGATGGAAGGCCCCGCGAGGTATTGGCTCGTGCGTTCTCAATTCGTCGAAGAGACGGCAATGATGCTGGCGTTCGCGCTCACAAAGGCGCGAGACGTCGAAGAGGATGAATCCAAGGATGCGGTTCGCGAGCGATGGATGCGGACCGTCACAGCGTGCGTCAAGGCGCTCGCCAGCGTCGCGTGCTTTGACGACGGTCAGAAAATCGTCCTTCGTTCGCAAGGCGGAGGCGAACACATCCTAGAGCTTTGTCTCGAAGTCATCGGCGCCGCCGCGTCTCAATCAGACGTGGACGCCAAGAGACACGCATTCATGTTGATGCATAACCTCGCCTTTCACGCCGGCGCCAAGTCTCACTACAGCGCGCACGAAGTCGCGTTGGATTGCCTCACCCAAGGCGTGAGCGATGCGGATCCCGCGTGCGCAGCGGCGGCATGCGCCGCGCTCTTCGCGCTCACTCGCAACGGGCAAAGAATCGTCGCCCTCTTGCGCGAGCGAGGACGAGATCGAGCGCTGCGCGGGGCATCCAAATCCACCCCTCGCGCGCACGGCGACGACCCGAGGCTGCGACAGTGGTCGCGGTGTTTGCGGGGATTACTCGCCGTGCTCAGCGCGAGCGAAAACGACGAGGCGTACGCAAACGTATAAACCCGCACTCTCACGCGTCGACGCCGCGGTAAAACCTCAACTGTATTTAATATCTATCCACCGTCAACGCTAACTCGCGACTTTCCGAAAAGTTCAAAGGTATCCTACAACTTCCTAAGTGAATGAAAGCTACTATTGTGACAGCGTCGTCATCCCCTGAAAAAACACGGTCACTCCTCTCCCGCCGGCGCCCTATCTAGCTCTCGCATCCCCCGGAACAAATCGCTATTCGTCGCGTCCCGAGTCTCTCTCAAGACCTCCTTTGTCGGCGTATCCGCGGCGCCTTTACCCGTCGCCCTCGGCGCCTTTCTCCCCGACGCCTCCCCTGGCATCGGAATCACGCTTCCGCTCGCCAACGCCCCACGACTCACCCGAACTTTTGTCCCATCGTCTAAAAACATCCTCGCCACCCGCACCGGCGCCCCGCTCACCGGATCCGCCAGCGCGACTTTACTATAGTGCAACCCGGCTTCGACGGAGACAATTTGCCCCGGACGCTCCCCTTGCCCACGCACGTGCTTCTTCACCAGGTTCAACCCGGTGACGAACACGAGAGATTTATCCCGATCGACGCGAGCGACGACTCCGGATTCCCCGCGGTCCCGTCCCGCGGTGACGACGACGCGGTCGCCGCGGTAAATGTTCCAAGAGCTCGCCGGGATGGCGTTGCGAGCGATCTTCTTGAGTTTATGCGCCGCCTTGCGAAAGGGCGTCGACATGGCGCGCGACGGTTTCACGCGACCACCTCGAAGAGGGACACGCAGACGGCGCTTTGCCCTCGGCGCGCGTTCCGTGGCGCGCGTCGGGCGGTCGATGAGTGGCGTCGTCGCCGCCGTCGCGCTGAAAACCTCTGGAGGTTTGAGTCCATAGGCATTCGGACGAGTCATAACTCCAGGAAGATAAAAAAATCCACATATTTATGAGTAATAAACCGTCAAAATAGATGGGGACTGGTGCGTGCGTCGCCGGTTCGAAGGCTTTCGAAACGTCACACGCGCGCGCGCCGGTGCGGCGGTGTACCCGACGCGCGCCCGCGAGTGAATGTCTCGCGCGCGCGTGGGGCTCGCCGCGATGGCGTCGCGTCGACGCGCGTCGTCGTCGTGCGGCGTCGTAATCATTGTGATGTTGTTGATGATTTTGGGAATGTGTGCAGCGGCGTCGCCGTTGGTCGTCGTGAGCCTCGATGGGACGGTTCGAGGGGTGGATTCGGAGAGCGGGGACGCGTTGTGGAGTTTTGATAGCGGTGGGGTGCTCTCGGGCGCGTCGTGGGACGCCGGGACGACGTCGGGGTCTTCCTCGGGTTCGGGGGATGCGTCGTCGTCGGGATTAGTGGTGCCTACCGGAAAAGACCGTCCGAACGGCGTCGCGCGGACGCGTAGGAATATATTTCCCGGTGTAGATGGGGCATTATACGCGCATCACGTCGGGGCGGATGCGAAACATGTCGTGCGGAGGCTGCCGGTGACGACGAGAGAGTTGGTGGACGCGAGTCCGAGCGCCACGCGAGACGGAGCGCTGGTCGTGGGGAAGCGATCATCGACGATCTACGCCTTGGATGCGCACACAGGAGCGTTGGTTCGGACGATAAGCGTGGATGGAACGATTACGAGCGTGAATGGGGCGTATGAGAGCAGGATCAACGGGGATGATGATGAATCGTTGATTTACGTCGGTCGCACAGAGTACGTCGTGCGGAGCGTCGACGCGTCCACCGGGGACGAGCGCTGGAACGTGACGCACGGTGAATTGAGGAGTCTGACGCGAGATGCAGAGACCGGAAGCTTGCAAATAGGTACGGAGCGGTCAAAGAAAGCGAAATCTTACGCCATAGGACCTGGGAACGTGTTGCGTAGCGTGGACGAGAAGACGGGCAAGACAAAGTGGTCGACAAAGCTAACGTCTCTACCCATCGGCGTGAGCGACGCCAGCGGAAACGTTGTGGTAGAAAACGCAGCGCAAATAGAAGGCCAGGGAGATAAAATTATTATAGGCGCGCACGAGGGAGGTTTGTTTGCTTTGCCGTACACGGATAGCACTGGATCGCAGTTGCGAGACGGCGCAGATTCGTCAAACGCGTTGGTCGTGGCGAGCAAAAACGATGATTTCTTCCGCATAGACATTGGTACCGACGAAGACGATTGGTCGTGCATACCGGAAAATCTGGTCAAGGAAACTTTAGATCGCACGAAGATTGGATCTGGGGAGTCCTCTCCAGTGACGCTACCGATAGCGACGGCACTCTTCGGCGGAGCGGCGTTCATCGTCATCTTCGTCGTCGCGCAGTCGCGACGAGGAGCGCGCAGCGGTAAAGGCGTGGCCGAGGCTGAGGAGGAATCATTTAACGGCGGCACGACTAGCAAGAGTGACGGTGAACAGGTGATGTCAGCGGCAGCGAAGAAGCGTGCGAAGAAGCGCGCCAAGCAAGCCGAGGCGCGAGCGGCAGAGGCTGAACTCAAGGCGAAGATTGAAGACGCGTTCGACGTCAAGGAACGCGAAGAGACGCGCGTTGGACGATTGGTCATCAAAAAAACCGTTCTAGGGTACGGATCCTGCGGTACCATGGTGTTTGAGGGCGACATGGATGGTCGTCGCGTTGCGGTGAAGCGTCTCCTCGCACAATTTCACGATCTCGCGAGAAAGGAGCTTCAGGCACTCATCGCCTCTGACGAGCATCCGAACATTCTCAGATGCTTCGCGCTCGAGGAAGATTCAAACTTTGTCTACATGGCTCTGGAGCTCTGTGCGACCTCGTTGGCGCGCCTCGTCGACCCTGTCATTGATGAGAATGGCGAGTCGTCCAATTCGCCTCAGGGTGAAATCGATTTCAAGTGCGTCGACGAAGAGACCAACTACCCGACGGCGGATTGCATGCGTATTTTATATGATGTCGTCGCAGGCCTGAGCGCTCTGCACGAGCAAGGCATCGTGCATCGCGATTTGAAGCCGCAAAACGTCCTCATCACGGCGAACGGGCGCGGTAAAATCGCCGACATGGGTCTCGCGAAGCGACTCAACATATCGGAGGGCACGTCGTTCGAAACCCACGTCGCCGGCGGACCGAGCGCCAACAATGCCGCGGGAACATCGGGTTGGCAGGCGCCCGAGCGTCTGTCGCAAGGTCGACAATCGCGATCAGTTGACGTCTTCAGTTTGGGATGTCTCATGTATTACGCACTCACGGGTGGTTCTCACCCGTTTGGAGACCGGCTCGAGCGCGACTCAAACGTGCTCGCGAACCGATTCGACATTTCCAAGCTGGAATACTTTCCCGAGGCGGAGGCTCTAGTGCGAGCATGTATCGACGCCGATCCAGCCAAGCGTCCAGTTGCGAAGGATGTCTTGGCGCATCCGATGTGGTGGGACGGCGAAAAGAAGGTGCAGTTTCTTATCGACGCCTCCGATCGTGTCGAACTCGAGGACCGCATGAGCGATAGAACCCTCGTGCGCGCGCTCGAAGCGCGGGCGACAAAGGCGATTCAAACCCCCGATTGGACAAAGAAACTGGATGCTCGTCTCTTGGAAAATATGGGACGCTATCGCGAGTACGACGGCGGCTCGCTGCGAGATCTCCTACGAGTCATTCGAAACAAGGCGGTGCACTACCGGGAGCTTCCACCAAAGCTCCAGCGCGTGTTGGGTTCGTACCCAGACGGTTTCTGGCGTTACATATCCACGCGCTTCCCGTCACTCCTCCTCGAAGTCAGGGCGTTCTTTTCCCCGAGCGCGCCAAACGAACCCACTCTCTCCAAGTACTTCCTCAGCCCAGAATCCATCTCAGCCGCCGCCTTCACCCCACCTCTGGCCCGCGACGAACCGCTCCCGAGCGAACCTCTCGTCGCCCCGCAGGTGTTCCCGCACCGCCCGGGACGAGATATTTGCGAATTCTACATGAAGACGGGTCGATGCAAATACGGCGCCACGTGCAAATTCAACCATCCGCCCGGCGTGCACTGGGACGTTCCCGCGTCCGCAACCACGTCCAGCAAACCAACACCGAATCATCACGCACCATCGCGATGGTAGGCGATTTCACACCCGCCCGGATCGATCGATCGATCGATCATTCAAACCTTCTAGCAAGCGTGTAGTAACTAACAGCGAGCGAACCGAGCGAGACTTTTCAAACACGAACCAGAGCGCCAGCCACTCTGGATGGGTCGTCGTTGAACGAACTGCGACTTCGACACACGCGCGCGCGCGAACGACCGAGCGACCGATCGCGTCGTTCTTGAACAGAAAACAAACGATCGCGTTTGTGCGGATCGTAAACCACGCCAGCGAAATCGACGCGTCGAGCGATACGCGACGATAACGGCTCGAAGGATCGAAAACGAAACGATCGATCGTTCTGTTTGAAATTGTCATCCAGCGTTCAAAGGATAGATCTTCTCGAACGAAGACGCGGTGCGCGCGGTACGGTGAAACACAACGAAGGGAATTTACGAAATGTCGGCGATGACGATGGCGATGACGTCGCGGGTGATGAATGGCGGCGCGGTGGTGCGCGGTGATCGAGCGGCGAGAAGACGCGCGCCGGCGAGAGGCGGGCGAACGCTCGTTCGAGCCGAGATACCGACTGGTGATGGTGACGCACAAGTCATCGTCGTGACGTCTGGTAAGGGTGGCGTCGGAAAGACGACGTCGAGCGCCAATCTTGGGATGAGTATGGCGCGTTTGGGTTACCGAACGGCGCTGATCGACGCGGATATTGGCTTGCGCAACCTCGATTTGTTGCTCGGTTTGGAAAACCGCGTCATGTACACGGCGATGGAGGTTTTGGAGGGTGAGTGCCGCATGGAGCAAGCGCTCATTCGCGATAAACGTTGGAGAACGTTGGCGCTCTTGCCCATCTCCAAGAACCGCGCGCGTTACAACGTGACGAAGAACAACATGCAAACGCTCATCAAGGTGCTCAAGGAGATGGAATTTCAGTACATCATCATCGATTGTCCAGCGGGCATCGACGTAGGATTTATCAACGCCATTGCGTGCGCCGACAAGGCGGTCATCGTTACCACGCCGGAAATCACGGCTATTCGTGATGCCGATCGCGTGGCGGGTCTTTTGGAGGCGAATGGTGTGTACGATGTCAAGCTTCTCGTCAACCGCGTGCGCGCGGATATGATCAAGAAGAACGACATGATGAGTGTCAAGGATGTGCAAGAGATGTTGGGCGTGCCGCTCTTGGGCGCTATCCCCGAGGACACCGAAGTCATCGTGAGCACAAACCGAGGTGAGCCGTTGGTGTTGAAGAAGAAGCTCACCCTCGCTGGCATCGCGTATGAAAACGCAGCTCGCCGCATCGTGGGCAAGGATGACTTCCTCATCGATCTCGACAGACCGAAGAAGGGCATCTTCCAGCGAGTGGGCGAGTTCTTCTCCGGCGATGAATAGATTTCGCGACCTCTTCCACGAACGAGCATTTATTGTCGTTTTGTCTAATCAAATCGCAAATGTGTTTTATTACAACTTTCGGTTAACATCCTCGGCGCCGTTTCGTTAACAATCCCCCTCGTCAAACTTACACACGCAGTCGTACAACTCACCGCCAAGCAACGTGGCCACCTCCTTGTGCTTCACCATGGCGAGTTTGACTGAGTCTATCGAGAAACGCGCGTACAAATTGGTTTCGATGCCCCGACCCATGCCCTCGAGCACGACCAAGTCAGCGTCGCGCGCCTCTTCGACAATCTCCTTTGATAAATACCTGAGATCAATCACCGGCATGTCGCTCCCGCTCGCGACGACGCGGAGTCGACCGCTCTCGATTGCATCCTTGAGCGTCGCGTCGCCCAGCTCGTCGCTCTTGAGGAACGGAATGATCTGTTCCTCGAGTTCGAGCGCAGTAATGTCGTTGATGGACGGCACCGAGTTGGCCGCCACGACAACCTCCGTGCCTCGCCTGATAAGCTCTCTGATGAACGGAATCATGCCCAAGCACACGTCCGCACCGGCGTTATCGACAAAGACGATCGCTTTGGCGTACGTCTTGGACGCGAATCGGCTTTGCATGGCGTCGAAATCGTCGACGCACCACGGACGACCCTTGAGCTTGAGCACCGTCGCCGCGAAATCCACGCCTCCGTTATCGTACAGCTCCGCGCTCGCCGCGGCGCCGAGATCAAAAATGTTCCCAGCAAAGCACCCTCGAACAACTTCGAGCAATCGCTCGGAGTCACTCTCGACCGCATCCAACCGATCGAGTACTCCGCGCAACGCCTTGAGAGCCGTCGCGTTTTCCTCCCGTTTAACGCTCGCGAAACAATCCTCAAATCCAAGCCTTCGCAACATCCCATCTCGCACCCTGCACAGCTCGAGACAGTTGATCCCAGTCCACGGCGCGCCGAACGCACCCCCACCGTTCGTCTCCGATCGACACAACGCCTCAATCTCCTCTTCGCTCGTTTCCGCCCGCGCGCACTTTTCCAAAGCCGCGTCGAACGCGCGCTCAAACGCCTCCGCCCTCGTCTCCGCATCCTCGCGCCCGCTCGCCAAATCGTCCCGCGCGCGGTTCACAAACTGTCCAGTCGCTCGCGCGAAGACGTCTATCCACGCCTCTTTACTCACGAACGCGTTCGTAGTCTTCGCCGTCGTCCCACGACCATCATCATCGTCTTTTTCATCTTGTTCTCCATTTCCTGCGTCTCGAACCGAGACCCACGGCGCAAACGTCACCGCATCGTACGCCCACCCATCCCCGAGTCTTCGCAGGTGTGGAAACGCCTCCATCGCCCTTCCTGGCTTCCTTCCGTCCTATCGCGCGCGCGTCCGTCTCTCGTCGACCGCTCGCGACGGCGGCGACGTTGCCCACGCATCCAGAGAGCGCATCATATAGTAATGACATACCAAAATATCCATCAATATACGAACAAACCACAGGTTTACCGAAAGACCCACTCAAAATATTGAGTCATGAACGGTCAAAATGCCAATTGATAAAAAACCAAGGGTTCAGGGCTCAAACGACGAGGAACGACTCCCGAGCGGTGCAATCGGCAGACACGCACGCACATCGCGTTCATCCACACACGTTACAGAGGGAAAATGTCCGCGTTCACGCTCTCCAACACCGCCACCGCGCGCGCGGTTTTCGTCGCCAAGTACGTGCGCCATCGACGCGGTATTTACGACGTCGCGTCCGCGCGATGGAGTCACCGGATCGAACGGATCGTCGGTCGCGATCGGTCGATCGGAGGTTTGGATGGGGGGTCGATCGACGAGTCATTACTCAAGAAATCGAGGGGAAGCTCAAAGCTTCGAGGACTCTCTCTCCCAGCGTTCGATGGATACGACGACCGAACGACCGAACCGACGACGGAACCGACGACGACGACGCGACGCGCGCACTGCGAGAGCGACGCGACTGACGGGAATAATTTGAAACGCGTTTCGCGTTTTTTTGCGCACTCCAGGCCGAAGACGACCCGTAGAAACGCGACCATCGTTCGCGCCGAGGGCGAAGCTGCTGCGGTGCGTGAGATACGCTCGATACGCGCGCCGTTGGGTTGGATTTCTCTTTCGAGTTTCCGAATCGACCGCGAACGGCGCGACGACGCGCGCGAGAATTTCTGACGAGGTTGAACGAAATGAAATTTGTTCCACGAGACTGACGAGAGAACGAACCGATGCGACGTTCGCGACGCGCGCAGAAGCCGGCTGCCGAGAAGAAGCCGGAAATCGGCCCGCCGAGAGGCTCCAAGGTGCGTTTCGGTCGGATGATGCTCTGAAAGATTTGTGACTGTTTAGTCATACACACGAATGGGGGATTATCGTCGAGGGATTACTTGATTTTGAGTCGCTCGACGCTCGAGTGTTCTTATCGATCGCGTTCGTTTGAACGACAGTCAACCTCGACGGATCGCGTGGGTGATCCCCAATACCCGATGCTCGACCGCATTTTCGACCCGAGACTGACGATGGATTTCGCGCGTCGCGTTTTCCTCCGCCGCGCGCAGGTTAAGATTCTCCGCCCGGAGTCCTACTGGTTCAACGACTACGGCAAGGTCATCTCGGTGGATCAATCCGGTGTGCGCTACCCGGTTGTCGTTCGTTTCGAAAAGGTCAACTACGCGGGCGTCTCCACCAACAACTACGCGCTCGACGAAATCGAGTACTAAGCGTATGGAAGCCCGAGCGCGCGAGCGCGAGCGCGGGGCGCCTCGCGAGGGTGGACGACTCGGATTCATCGCTCGTCGATGAGTGCGCGGTGCCCACTCGCGATGCGTCGCGCATGCGTCGCGCGCTAGGATTAGTCGGCGAATTTTAGTAGGTTTTGTGCATCTCACAACACGCATAAAAGAGTAAAACGATAGACGTCCTCCGCGAAAACTTCCTCCAGGCGGGCGCGGCGCTCGCAGGGTACATGGCTATGTTGCATTAATGTGACTGTTTACCCATATGTACACACACACACACGCACAGTTCGTAACACCCCACCATCGCCGCAGAGGACGCCGCGACGGCCGACATGCGCGGTGGGTCCGAAACGGACGCCGTCCGCGTCGCGGATGAGCGCCGTCGACTCCTCGGCGCGTCCGTGACGTCGAAACCGTCGCCGTCGGCGCCGTCGACGGCGCTGTCGTCGTCGACGTTTTCTCGGTTGAACGATGATGATGTTGACGCCGACGAAGAGAACTTCGGTGCGACTACGAGCGGCGGCGACGTCGAGTCGCGGTGGTGGTCGATACCGTCATCTTCGTCGTCGTCGTCGTCGTCGTCGTCGCGGGGGTCTCGTCGCGGGTCGGGCGTCGCTTGGGGCTTCGCGTGCGCGGCGATCGTGGGCGCGGCGTGCGTGTTGGGCGGTTCGCGTAGTAGAGGCGGTTTCGCCGCGCTCGGGGACCCAGACGGCGCGGCGACGTCGACGGCGCGGTTGAGGGACATGGATGAGTTGGAGTTTTCAATGTCGCCCGAGGCGGATCTAGGGAAGAATCACAAGAGCTGGCGGGATGATAAGTTTAGCGAGCTCGAGGTGGACGACAAGGCGATGCGCGACGAGTGGTTGGAAAGCAGACCGGCGAGGGCGAACAAGGAGCACGAGGAGGAAGCGAGACGATACGCCGCCAAGTTGAAGAGACAGTGGGACGAGTTGAAGAGTGATGATGATTCTAGCGACGCGCAAGATATCGTTTGGATGGTTCGAACGGCTGAGCGCGCCAACGTAGCGATGGACGCCAGAGGGATGTGGGCGCCGAGGAAGATGGGCGAGAGACAGTCATCGACGTGGTTGTTTTCTACGCCCAAGGCGCCGTCGCTCGGGCAACAGTTGTGGCCGGCCAAGGGTGGGAATAAACCACTGCATTCGCCGGCGCACAGAGAGGCGGCGGTGTTTAACGCGTGTCCGAATCTCGTCTACTTAGGTGCGGCGCACGGGGCGGATTCGTGGCGGACGTTGGTGCGACAAGTGGGATTTGCGCACGGCTTGCGAGGGGTGACTTCGAGCACCAGTGACACGTTGGTTGAAGTTAGGACAAAACCAAGAGGGCCAAACTTTGTCATTACTGGCGATGATGGCGGGCAGTTGACGTACGCGGCGACGGAAAGGGCGTTTGGTTCCTTGCGATCTCGCAGCGGCGTCCCGCTCGCCGCTTCGACAGAGGTGTTTCTCATTGCCGGTGTTCGAGACCCGTTGCATAGAGTCGTCGAAGCCTACATGCAGTACGGCATCGCGAGACGGGGGTGGTCTCCTAGCGTAGAAAACTTCAAGGAGTTTGCGTTTGGCAACTTTGGAAGACGAGCGCATGTATCAAACTTGCAGTTCAAATTGCTCGCGCCAACCAAACTGCTGACAAAGATGGATCGAGTAGACAAGGATGGCAAAGTGACCCCGTCGTCGGTGACGAACGAAGACATCCTCAGCGTGTTGAACATGTACGATTTGGTTGTTACGCCGACGCACGAGCTCACGGCTCGTTTGCTCATGAAGCAAATGCTCTACAGAATCATTTCCGTGCGGCAACTGCTTTCGCCGCCAGAGGTTGGTTTTGGCAACCTGGACAAGTACGGCTTCAAACGCATGTTGTTCCAGGACGACTTAACGACGGCGCTCCCCGCGGAATTAGTCAGCTACATCGATAGTCAAGGCTTCAAGAAGAGATTCAACAGATTGAACTCGATTGATGCGAGACTCTACCGAGCGGCGGAGGCTCGTCTACTACGAATGTGGCACGAAAATCAAAGAATTTCAGAGTTTTTGCAGTGGCGAGAAACCATCCACGATTGGGTCATACCAAAACTTCAGTCGAGCGCGTCTTACAACGACGCTTTGAAGGATACGCACGCGCATCCGAGGAAAGCTCCAAAGTGCGCGGAAGGCGACGAGCAAGAGTGCTCCACCAAGTTTGAGGCGCAAGCCGACGGCTTTGTCGCAGAGTTGCAAGAAGCTCGCGATCGAGTCTGCTTGAGCGAGAATCACGGATGCTTATCTCGACAAGTCATCAATTTAGGCATTTCGCATTACAAAACTTCTCGAGCGGCGGAACTAGGGACTCTGGTGAACAAGAGACAAACGCGTGCGTCCTACGGCGTCGATTTGGCTGCGAAGTGCGCGGAACAAGCATTTGTCAAGGATGTCCAATTCTGCCCTTCAAACTCAACCATGGGCTCTGGTCTCATCGGTAAACGCATGATACAGATGGCGAAGGCGCTTTATCTCATCTGCGCGAGAGGAAGTTGCAAGTCTCTCTGCGTTCCGATTGATTGGAGAGATAAAGTTCACGTCGTGGACGGCACCAAGGTGGACGCGTGCCTCGGGCTCGACTCTCATGTGACTCATTTCAGGCGTGCGACTCTCTCGCATGGCGCTGTGGTGGCGCACGCAAAGCAAGCGAACCACCACCACATCGGTGTCGTCGAAGCAGACGCGTCTTTCATCGATCCAGTTGCGGAGGAGCACCCGAAATACAAGGCCCACGAGGCGATTCGATCCGTCGCGGAGCTTCTCACCAACTCAGAGCAAGCGAGCGATGCGGCGTTTACCATTATTAGATTAGGTTACAGAGCGTGGGAGTTTGAAGTCGGTTTTACCGCATGTCCTTACGGCTGCGGATGCCGCTACAACGCTGAATTGACGAAATCGGACGCCTTTTGCACCGTCACTCGAGCGCAGTGCGATTTGCGAGGATCGCACGCCTACATCCTGGGGCGCGATTCGTACTCTCTCTTCCTCGAACCTGTGCTCAGCAGAAAAGCCGTCAACAAGGTGATCGACTTTAACGTCTTCCAGAGATTCCCACAACAAGTCATCATGAGCCCGATGCTCGCCGTACAAACCACCGCCATCACCAGCGCGGATTTCGTCCAACCCGAGCGTCAACGCGCCGACTCGGATGCCTTTATAGAAACATGCCGCGTACACTAGTCACCCGCGGGTGCCACCACACCCCGGGAAAACACGTTGTGAATCGATATCTCCAACGCGTTAGCGCCACACCGCGCCGACCTCTCGCGCTCCGATCCGTTCCCATCGCCTTCGCGTCTTCGCGTTCCAAAAATGAAGTCCATCCGTACCCATCCCACTCCTTTTTGAGTCACACACGGTCAACACGCACACTTCGGACACGTGAACATTGAACCGTCGTTTGACTCGTCGTCGATGGACTCGGTCGTTCGCGGGCGCGCTGGATGGATGCCTTCGTCGTTCGTTCCCAGAACGCGCCCGCCGCCCGGTCGTCACACACCGAAGACGAGAGTCGGTCGGTCGTCCGCGCGCGCGACCGAGCGAACGTAAGACGCCGCGCGCGACCCGCGAGCTCTGAGAAGGGCGCGCGCGCCGACGCGGGACGCGCGAGAGGGCGTCGTCTGTCGTTCTCGTGACGCATTCTTGTTGAAGAGAGGTTTGCCCTGCCGCCGCCGGGTGAAGAGCGCTTTTTCACTCGAGACGACTTTTGTATCGCTCGGAGCCGGTGGATACGACGAAGCGACGCGATGCCGACGTTTAGAGACGATATGGCGACGTCGTCGCGGGATGCGGCGGCGATTGAGTTTACGAAGACGCCGTTCGTGCCGGCGACGACGCCGAGGAAGATTCGCAGCGTGAGGTTCTCGCTGATGAGCGACGCGGAGATCGGTCGAGCCGGGGTGTTTCACGTGTGCGAGAGGAACTTGTATCAGATGCCGCAGCGAACGCCGATGCCGAATGGTATTCTAGATCCGCGAATGGGGACGACGGATAAACGAGGTGGGGAGTGCGCGACGTGTCGGGGGAGTATGGTGGACTGCGCGGGGCACTTTGGGTACATCAAGCTCGAGCTTCCGGTTTTCCACATCGGGTACTTCAAGAATATCATTTCGATTTTACAGTGCGTGTGTAAAAATTGCTCGGGGGTTTTGATGAATGAGGACGACGCGGCGGTGTTTTTGAAGAGGTACAGAAGCCCAAAGCTGGAGATCAACCAGAGGAGGGCGTTGAATAAAAAGTTTGCCGACAAGTGCAAGCGGTGCCGTTTGTGTCCGCACTGCGGAGATTACAACGGGGCGGTCAAGCGCGCGGGGCAGACGCTCAAGATTGTTCACGAAAAGTATAGCAAAAATCCGGCGCTCTTGGAGGAATTCATGAAAGAATTTGAGACGGCGTTAAAGTACAACGAGTCTCTCAGAGCGTCGCTGCCGCGAGTTCAGGATGACTTGAACCCGATTAGAGTTTTGGGAATCATGCAGCGCATCAGCGATAAGGATTGCGAGCTTCTGGACATTGCGAATCGCCCTGAAAACTTGTTGCTCACGCACCTCGCCGTGCCACCGTGCTGCATTCGTCCGTCCGTGGAGATGGATGGCATTTCGGGGTCAAACGAGGATGATATCACCATGAAGCTGATTCAGATTATTGAAGTGAACAACGTTCTGCGACAAGGTTTGGAGAAAGGTTTGGCCATCAACAACCTCATGGAAAACTGGGACTTTTTACAGATTCAGTGCGCCATGTACATCAACAGCGAGCTCCCGGGACTGTCTCTGCAGTACCAAGGTCCGGGCAAGCCGCTTCGAGGTTTTGTCCAAAGATTGAAGGGTAAGCAAGGGCGTTTCCGGGGTAACCTGAGCGGTAAGCGTGTCGACTTCAGCGCAAGAACGGTCATTTCACCGGATCCAAACCTTCGCATCGATGAAGTGGGCGTGCCCATTCACATAGCAAAGACGATGACGTACCCCGAAGTCGTCAACAAGCACAACATTGCCATGCTCAGAGAGCGTGTGCGAAACGGCATGTCTACGCACCCTGGTGCCAACTTTGTCAAATTTGTGGGCGGTGGTATGCAATACTTGAAGTATGGTGACCGACGCAAAATTGCGAGTGAGTTGCGTTTTGGTGACATTGTCGAACGTCACATTCATGACGGCGATATTTTGCTCTTTAACCGACAACCGAGTTTGCACAAAATGTCAATCATGGCTCACAGAGCTCGCGTCATGCCGTGCCGTACACTCCGATTCAACGAATGCGTGTGTACGCCGTATAACGCTGATTTCGACGGTGACGAGATGAACATCCATTGTCCTCAAACCGAAGAAGCGCGAGCCGAGGCACTCGAGCTCATGGGAGTCCATCACAACCTTTGCACTCCGAAGAATGGTGAAATTCTCATCGCGGCGACGCAAGATTTCTTGACTGCCGCCTTTTTGCTCACGTGCAAAGACGCATTCTTTGACCGCTCCCAGTTTGGAGCTCTCGTCGCGTATATGGGTGACGCACTCCTCTCTGTGGACTTGCCGACACCAGCCATGGTCAAGCCGATTGAACTTTGGACTGGTAAGCAAATCTTCAACGTCCTCATTCGTCCCAAGGTGTCGGATCAAATTTTTGTCAACCTCGAGGTGGCCGAGAAGTTGTACAACAAAAAGGACAAGGAAATGTGCCCAGACGACGGATACGTGTGCATTCAAAACTCTGAGGTCATCTCTGGCAGACTCGGCAAGGCAACTCTAGGAAGCGGCAACAAGGCTGGTTTGTTTTATACATTGAACCTGGAATATGGTCCGCAAGCCGCCGCCAACGCCATGAACCGCCTCGCCAAGCTTAGCGCTCGCTGGCTCGGCACTCGTGGGTTTAGCATTGGCATTGATGATGTGACACCGGCGCAAGATCTCGTTGAAGAGAAGCAGCGAAGAATTGATGAAGGTTACGCGACGTGCGACGACCGCATTGCATCGTACCAAAAAGGCACCTTGACGCTACAAGCTGGCTGCAACGCCGAGGAGACGCTGGAAGCTGAAGTGCTTGGCGTGCTGTCTTCCGTTCGTGAAGCTGCAGGAAACGCTTGCTTAAAGGCTTTGCCGCGTCGCAACGCACCTCTCATCATGGCTCTGTGTGGCAGTAAGGGGAGTACCATTAACATTTCGCAAATGGTTGCGTGCGTCGGTCAGCAAGCCGTGAGTGGCTCGCGTCCTCCTGATGGGTTCGTTGAGCGTTCTCTCCCGCACTTTAGACGTGGTGAAAAGACGCCCGCAGCCAAAGGTTTCGTTGCCAACTCTTTCTTTTCTGGCATGCGCCCGACAGAGTTTTTCTTCCACACCATGGCTGGTCGCGAAGGTCTCGTAGATACGGCGGTCAAGACGGCGGAGACTGGTTACATGTCCCGTCGTCTCATGAAGGCTTTGGAAGACCTCTCGTTGCTGTATGACGGTACCGTCCGTAACTCTATGGGTGGCATCGTTCAGTTGCGTTACGGTGATGATGGCATGGAACCGACGTTGATGGAAGGTCACGACGCGCAGCCGGTTGAGTTTAAGCGCTGCTTGATGAATGTGATGGGACTTTACCCGTCGAAGGAAGAGGCACCCGCTACAAAATCCATGTTAGATACGGCGCTCACGAACTTGCGACAAAAAACTCGCATTGTTGGCGCTGAAGGCGACGATGATAAGGATAACCTCGTGTACGGCGTCGGCGTGGCGCAGCTCTTCTATGATCAAATGAGCGCCTTTATGACCAAGGAGATTGAGGACCAAGCCGTGAATGGGAGAAAAATCACGCGTACTCAAATGGATGCATTCTTAGACGCGTGCATGGAAAAGTACACGTCTAAGCGAGTCGAGCCAGGTACCGCAGTTGGCGCAATTGGCGCGCAATCTATTGGTGAACCGGGTACGCAGATGACGCTCAAGACGTTCCACTTTGCTGGCGTTGCCTCGATGAACATTACGCTCGGCGTGCCGCGCATCAAGGAGATTATCAATGCCTCCAAGTCGATTTCCACTCCAATCATCACCGCATCATTGGTGAGCGAGAAGGATGTCACCGCTGCTCGCGTCGTGAAGGGTCGGGTTGAAAAGACGACACTAGGGGAAGTTTGCTCAGAAATCAACGTGGTCATTCGATCCAGCGATCTGTACCTCGAACTCATCCTCGATCTCGACGCTATCAATCAGCTACAGCTTGACGTTACAGTTCATTCTGCACGCGACGCTATTTTGGCGACTTCGAAACTCAAGCTTAAACCGACGAATGTGCTCATCGCGAGCGAAAACATTATCCACGTGTTACCTCAAGAAGACGTTGTCGACGAAGGGCGCGCGCTGTTTACGCTTCAACATTTGCGCTTGGCTGTTCCGAATGTTATCGTTCAGGGCATCGCATCCGTCGGGCGCGCAGTAATCAACGACAAAGGAGACGGAACATACAACCTCATCGTCGAAGGCACCAACATGCAAGCCGTTATGGGCGTCGACGGCATCAAGGGCACCGAGACGAGGACGAATCACGTCATGGAGTGCGAACGCGCGCTGGGCATCGAAGCCGCCCGCGCCTGCATAATCAAGGAAATTAACGATACGATGGGTGCGCACGGCATGTCGATCGATAACCGTCACTCGATGCTTCTCGCGGATGTCATGACGTACAAGGGTGAAGTTCTGGGTATCACTCGCTTTGGTATGGCGAAAATGAAGGATTCCGTACTCATGTTGGCGTCTTTCGAGAAGACGACGGATCACCTGTTCGACGCCGCGTTGCACGGACGCACCGATTACATCGACGGCGTCTCGGAATGCATCATCATGGGTATTCCGATGCCGATCGGCACGGGCATGTTCAAGTTGCAACACCGCGCAATGAAGCTCGACATCGACATCAACGTCGACGAGGAGGATGGCAGCGAACAAGTCACTACCAGAGTGACGCCCGAGAAGATGGAAGAGTTACCGAAACGACCGCCACTTCTCTTACAAGGTGGCTTCTGCAGACCGATCGAGGCTGCGTGAAAGGAGACACACTAGATACGTTTAGGATTAGGGATTGTAGGATTGAAAAAATCATTTTTTTAACCAAACTTGGCAATGGTACGCGCGATAATCTTTGCGGCATCCTTCATGTCGTTCAAGCTGCAGTACTCGTCGTCGGCGTGGTACGTGCTCATCAAACCGAAACCAATCAACTGAATATCAAAACCGTTCGACTGCATCTCCGCGACGAGCGGTAAAGAACCAGTCAAGGAGTACGGCTCGGCGACACCCTTGACATCCTTGATGACATCGCACAGCGTAGTGAGGGCAGGTGAGCTCAAGTCGCACGCGATGCCGGTGAGTAGGTGCTCACCCCACTCAAGTTCTAATTTGCCTCTAATCTCTCCACCCTTTCCATCCGGGATGACAAACTTGGAGTAGTCACCCTTTGTTGGAAGTGAATCAATGTCTGCGTTGATAGCCGCGACTTCCGCCTCGATGGCCGCCTTGACGTCAGCCACGGGATAGAAGGGAGTCAAACGAATATCACCCGAGACGGTAGCTTCCGGCGGAATTTGGTTCAACCCTCCGGGGGCGCAGCTAATCTGCGTCGGCTTCATCGTTGAACTCGTAATGAACTTGTAGTCGCGTTCTTCTTGACACGCCGGGAATTTCTCGTAAAACTTGGTCTGAATGCGCTCCGTAGCAGCCATGCCGAGTTCAATCGCGTTGATGCCCTTGTGAGGAAGACCAGAGTGGAAACGGTGTCCCTTTGCCTTCAATGCCCACGTGATGGCACCCGCGGTGCCGATGCACGGCTGGGAATCCGCACAGTCGACCCAAATAACCGGTCCGGGTTTACAATGGTCGAGCTTACCATCTGCCACTAAACCATCGACGCCGATGCCCGGACCGTTCGCCTCTTCACTGGCGATGAAAACGCACGACAACGAGGTGTCGAGGTCAGGCTTTAATTCACCCAATTGCGCAAAGATTGTTGTCATCAACGCGACGTGACCCAAGCAGTCCGTGGTTCCTCTCCCGTACAGCTTGTCTCCATCAATCGTCAGCTTGAACGGATCGACGGTCCACGCCTCTGGGTTCGCCGGAACAACGTCAAGGTGTGAACCCGCGAAGGTGAGCTGTTTATCCGCCGAAGCGTTCGGGCCGGATCCCGGATACCTGATGATCACGTTGCCTCTGCCTTCGGCGTACGTCACGTGTTCCACCTCGAGCACGCCTCCAGACTCCTTTCTGTACGGTTTGAGCACCTCCAATACGTGACGAATGGCGTTATCTTCGCGCGGGACGTGCGCGGTGCCGACACCAGTGTTCTGCAAGCCTTGGCTTTCGCCAATCAGGTTGCCCAAGAGAGCGATGAACTTTTCCTCATCGAGCTCGAGCGAGTTTAAAGCGTCGACGGTAGACATGGATCCCGATGCGCCGCGCGTCGTGGACCGACGAAGACGGGATTTGCGAGTGTTCTTACTGAGTCCGGAGCGAGGAGCTCTACGAAGGACGCGAGCAGGGGTGGTCGCGCGCTGGGCTGACGCGAGCATCTAACTGTGAGGAGCCCAGCGTCGGTTCGCCGTCGCTTGATGACAATAATTTCGTCACATCGACGACGATGAGAGTCTGGGGAACGAGGAACGCAGCAATGGATGCAATATTTTCTAAAGTGTTACACATCGACGTCGTACACGGACTCCTTGGCTGCGCTCAACGCTGCCATCGAAACGTGGTGCGCGCGCTCGTATCTCGTTTTGATGGCCATGAGTCTTGTCCTCAGCGTCGAGAGCGATCGTCGGTACGATTTGAGGACCTTGCGAGAGAGGAAACGCATAAAGTTTTTCAATCCACCCTCCACCATGTCCTCCTCTTGTTCGAACACCTTGCCACCGTTGAGCACGACGTCAACGAGATGGATAGCGGACAAGACGCACCAAACTTCTCTCGCATCTGTGGTTTGACCCACGCGCGTGCGCGACAATATTTCGACAGCTTGTATTCTGCGTTCGATGACGGACTTGACATCGTCGTTCGATGTGAGAGAGATGAACTTTGAAATTTCCGTCGTCGAAGCTTTCGACATCTCCTTATCAATCGGCAAGAGGTGTCTGATGGCGAGCGTGGAGACGGCGGCAAGCGAGTCTCTCAAATCTCGTTCTCTGTCGTTCGAACACGGTAGCCATTCGACGATTCGAACCTTTGCGGCGGCACTATCGTAATCAATGTCATCAGCGGTGATTTCAGTCACGTCCAACAAGTAACGAATCGCCTTTGTCTTAAAGACGCTCCACGTCGAGCTCGGCACGGTGGCCAAGAGTGAAGTCGCAGCGCGCTTTACGTGCACGTCGAGCGGTCTAGATCGAGGATCCACAGCAAACGATGCGAGTATTTGAATGATGCGCGCACACCCATCAATGTTATCGAAGCATTGTGCGCCTCGCTCGAACGCATTGTCGCAAACAGCCGCCACGAGATCAAGCGTCGCGAATAGTTGATGGCGTAATCGCGCCGATTTGTTCGCCGAGACTCCCTTTTGCTGTTCCTTCCCTCGCTGTTTGCCATTCTTCGTGGGTGTCACGCAAGTCGTGCTCAAGAAATTGTAAGCACCGAGCGCTCGAAGCGTGTCGCACACCGTGCTCGCGCAGAGGTCCCACTCGGGCGCTTGGAATTTTTTGGCGCGGCGTGCCGCGCTCACCTTGTAATTGCTAAAGCCTTCGTACACCGATCCCCACTTCGGTTCGAAGCCAAGAGCCGCTAACATGGTGTCTCGCGCGGCTAAACTGACATCTCTGGCTTGGCAAGTCGTCGTGACTTCCCACAACCACTCAAAAGTTTCCTCGTCTGCGTCGGAGAAATCGCCGCCGTGCTTCGACCACAGCATCGGCAACCATCTCTCCAAAAGAAGCACGCGCCAGAGATCACCCTCCTTGGCGTCCGGGACGCTCGCTCGTGCCTTTTTGATGAATGCGACGAGCGCGCGTGATCGACAAGTTGGTAAATCGTGGTGCGAATCGTCAGACGACATCGCCTCAACCGTCTCGCTGACGCTTGCGAATGCGCAATCATTCAACGTCTTAAACGTATCCTCAATGACGTACGTCTCACCAAACTTTGACTCTTCATCATTCGCCTCGAGCGCCTTCGCTAACGCCTCCTCCGCCTCCCTCTTACTCTCCATTTTTGCCTTTTCCAACTCTTCTCGTTTTCGTCTTTGAATCTCAGCGTCGTCCGCTCTCCGTCTCTCGAGTATCTGCATCGTCCTCGCCTCCGCCTCCGCTTCCTCCTCCGCATCCGCGAGTAACGCCTCCAAACTCATCCCTTTCCCCCTTTTCGACGCCACCGATCCCTCTTTCCCGGCGCTTCCACCGTTTCTCTTCGCAGGCATTCGTTTCGGCTTGCCCGAGTTGGACGTCGGTGAAGTCAACCCTCGCGCCGCCAACGCCGCGCCGAAATCGAACTCGTCCAGCTCCTCCGCCGTCAACCCAATCGTGCCCAGCGCGTCTCCACCGCCGCCTGACCCGCCGTCGCTCGTCTTCGTCCCGCGTTTCGCGGCTGAACCGTTTCCAATCTTAACCGCCTTCCTCTTTTTGCCTCCCGCGAACATTGGTGACGACATTCCACCGAGCAACGCGGCGTCATCCTCATCATCGATACCGTCGTCGTCGTCGTCATCGTCGTCACCGATGTCGCGTTTCGCGTTATGCGCGTCGCGCGTCGGCATGTTCGTCGGCGTCAACTGTCGTCTGTCGCGTGTGTTTCAAACATTAATCCATCTAAAAACCACTCGAGTGGACACTTTTTATATGATTAAACAGTATAGTACAGACCCCAAGGAGGTTGTGGATAGCGTCGAGCCCGCGCTCACACGCCGACGCGACGCACGCGCGCAGTCGGACGGACGAACGCGCGCGCCACGATGTTGACGACGACGACCCTCCCGACGATCGCATCGCTCACGGCGCGATGCGGTGTCATGGCGCGCGGTGGCGCGCACCGGTGGATGCCGATGACGTCCACCACCTGCGCCCGACGTTCGCGAAGCGGCGCCGTCGTCGTTCGCGCGGATGGCACGCCCGCAGCGTTGCCGCCGCTGGAACAGCGGGTGGATTTGCGCGTCGGCAAAGTGCTGAGCGCGAAGAAGCACGAGGAGGCGGACAAGTTGGTGCGTGTGTCGAAACGAGCTCGACGCGTGACTTCACCGACGCGCGTTTGTTTGTTTGCTTGCTTGGATGAAACGATGACTGACGGATGCTTCTCGCGACCGACGCGCGCAGTACATCGAAGAGATTGATGTCGGTGAACCCGAGGGACCGCGGACGATTTTGAGCGGTCTCGTGCCGTACATGTCAGCGGAGGATTTGACGGGTAAAAACGTCATCGTGTTCGCCAACCTCAAGGTGCGCGCGCGTCGTTGATGAATCAACAACGATGCGACGACTGCGCGGTGTTTCTCCACCCATCGATACGCACACACTAACATTTATCGTCTTTCCGTATCACGAAACGCGAACGCAGGCTCGTAAACTCGCCGGAATTCCATCGCACGGTATGATTCTCGCCGCTTCGGACGATTCGCACGAACGCGTCGAGCTCCTCGTCGCTCCCGAGGGCGCCGTCATCGGCGAACGCGTTCGATTCGGTGAGTCCGACGAACCGCAGGCGGAACCGCAAACTCCGAACCAATTGCAAAAGAAGAAGACGTGGGAGGAGTTGCAACCGCTCTTGGTGACGGATGACGCGTGCGTCGCCACGTACAAGGGGGTGCCGATGATGACGTCGGCCGGCGCCGTCAAGTGCGCCACGCTCACAAAGGCAAACATTGGATGATTTATTAAAAAACGAAAACCAGTAATAAACGACGGATTCGTCTGCGATGCGACTGACGCGGTCGCGTCGTCATCGATTCGAACCTAAACGCTCGAGTCGGTTAACCAACGCTTCACTCTTCGCTGCGCCGCGAATCAGTCACTCATTTCCTTCACCTGATGATCGACCCGACGACGATGGAATACCCCACCGGCGCGGGCATCTTGCGCCCCTTTCTCGGCGTGAAAGAGCGCCGACGATCGTCCTCCGCCAAGGTGACGCTCGGGGACGATTTACGAATGGCGACCGACGCGCTCGGTGCTAAAGCCTTGGCCAAGCACGGCATCTCTGTCGTCGTCTTTTCCGCTCATTGTCTCAAAGTAAACCGCCGTGACGAGCTCAAGAGACGCATCCTCGTCGTCAGCGACGTCGGGGTGTTGCTCATGGATGAACGGACGAAGAGAATCCGACGGAAATTTGCGTGGAAGGATTTGAAATGCGTGCGAATGAGCGTGTACGCGGATGATTTCTTCGCGCTCATCGCTCCGGATGAGTACGACGTCTTGTGCGCGTGTAATCGGAAAACAGAAGCCATCGTGGCGATGCGGAAGATGTGGAAACGATATCATCGGAGCGCGGGGACGGGTGCGGTGGATGAAAACGAGGTGGAGCTCTCGGTCGAGGCGAGCGAAAAGTTTACGTTCATGGCGTCGGCGACGAGGGAGAGAAGGGTGGAATTCGTGCGCGTGGGGAATGGTGACGTCGATGTGGACATCGTGGACGTCGATGAGGACGTCGATGAGGATGAGGAGGACGAAGAGGCGTAGTAGAGACTTGCGCCGCCGTGATAACGACATAGATTATTTTAGCTTGTACAGTAACAACTACAAACGGTTTGGACGTCGCTCGTCAGCCCGGTCCAACCTTCGGAATGTCGTGGTGCTCTGTGAGTTTGCTCAGCTTTTCGTTAAACTCACGAACTTTATCCTTGTGAGATTTACTCGCCATATCCTTAATCATTCGCGCCTCGTGCGCCTTCTTATACGCTTCCTCGTACGCCTTCTCCGCCTTGGTTCTCGTATCCACGTACCCGGACGCGTCCGCGCGTCCGCGATCCTCTCTGTCCTGTTTCCGTTCAAAAACACGCCATCGCGATGCATCGTCAGTACACCAGTCGAATTTCACGTCGCGAAATCGTGTATCGCGTCTCTGTCGTCGTCGAACTGCGCACCTCCTTCTTCTCCTTCTTTTCGCGCTTTTCCTTTTTACTTCGCTTCTTCTCCTTCTTCCCGACGCCACCTTTCACGGCGACGCCCTTGAGCGTGAGTTTCCCGCGCACGACGTGGTCGTACGCGTCATCCCCGCCCATATCGATCGAATCGATCGAACGGAACGGCGCGTCGGCGTCGGCGTCGGCGTGTGCGACGAACGAACGAACGAACGAACGAACGCGCAGTTCGTTTCACGAGCCCAAACCCCACCGAACCCTAACTCACTTATAAAAACTAACCCACAGTATACGTATTTTAGTATATAACAACGCGATATACTCTAAAACACGACACGCGTACAAAAACTCGTTGATGCGTATTTTTCCGCGCGATACGAGACACCGCGACGCACGCACGACCGCGCGACCGACGCCGCCGCGCCGCACGACCGCCGCCGCGCCGACGACCTCTTCCCATCGCGTGCGCGTGAAACGACGCGTCGCGACGCACGCACGGACGCTCGGACGCACGGACGCGCGGGAGGGAATCAACGCGTCTCTTCTCACGCGGAGACGGACGATTTGTTTTGCGCGTCGCGCGCGCGAAGGGACGAAGGACCGAAGCGCACGGACGCGACGACGCGCGCGCCGCGGAACCGGTGAAAGCGAATCAAGAAAAATAGCGCCGACGCCATGAGCTCGGGTGGGAGCGCCGGGTTGGAGCTTCGGGTCGGGAATAAGTACAGACTCGGACGGAAGATCGGAAGTGGGAGTTTCGGTGACATTTACCTAGGTGCGTCCTCGACGTTTGGATTGGGTTTCGGTTGGTTTGGGCGGGTGATTTAAACGCAGCCGCGCGGGTGAACGCGCGACGGTGCGATGCGCCCGCGCGCACGCGTCGGTGTCGTCGGTCGAATATCACCCGGGGTCGTGTCATCCTTGAGACGACTGACTGATCGCTCGACGCGGGGATACTCGAACGCAATTTTGACTCGGACGCGAGCGGCCGACTGACTTTGTTTTTTCTTTCGCGTAGGTACACACATCAAGACGAATGAGGAGGTCGGGATCAAGTTGGTACGTTATTCGCGTTCTCGAGCGCGTCGTCGTCGTTCGTACATTTATGTTTCGTTGGTTGAGTACTGACGTCGTCTGTTTGTTTTTCTCGACTTTGCAGGAGAGCTGCAAAACGAAACACCCGCAGTTGTTGTACGAGTCGAGGTTGTACAAAATTCTCCAAGGTGGAACCGGAGTGCCGAATGTGAGGTGGTACGGAGTGGAAGGTGATTATAACATCATGGTGATGGATCTGCTGGGACCGTCTCTCGAGGATTTATTCAACTTTTGCAACAGAAAGTTGAGTCTCAAGACGGTGCTGATGCTGGCGGATCAGTTGGTGTCGAGAATTGAGTACGTCCACAGCAAAAGTTTTATTCACCGCGATATCAAGCCGGATAACTTTCTCATGGGACTCGGTAAGAGGGCCAACCAAGTGAACATCATCGATTTCGGTCTCGCGAAGAAGTACCGCGATCCCAAGACGCACTTGCACATTCCGTACAGAGAAAACAAAAACTTGACGGGAACGGCGAGATACGCGAGCATCAACACGCACGTTGGGATTGAACAGTCTCGACGCGATGACTTGGAATCGCTGGGCTACGTGCTAATGTACTTTTTACGCGGTTCTTTGCCGTGGCAAGGTTTGAAGGCGGCGACTAAGAAGCAAAAGTATGAAAAGATTAGTGAAAAGAAGATGACGACGCCCATCGAGGTCCTGTGCAAGGGTTACCCGCCAGAGTTTGTCACCTATTTTCAAGTCGTTCGATCGCTGAGGTTCTCGGACAAACCAGACTACTCTTACTTGCGCAAGTTGTTCCGCGACCTCTTCATCCGCGAGGGATACCAGTACGATTACGTGTTTGACTGGACCATTCTTAAGTACCAGCAGACTCAAGCGTTGACGCGACCAACCGCTGGGGTGTCCGGCGGACAGGCAGGACCGAGCGGGGAGCAAGGTGAGCAAGACGCCACTTTGCGTCGCACGGCGTTGGATCGCAACGCAAGCCGCACGGGTGGAGCTGCGGTGGGCCGAGTTTCTGAGAAGAAGGAGGTTGAGCGAACATCTTCGTTCACTCGTAACTACGATCGCCAACGGTCGAGCTCGCGACCGCTGGGAAGTAGAAAGGAAGAAGAGTTCGACGCGCGAGGATACAATTGATCGGTTTCCTATGTAGTTTTAGTTTATCGCACGTACACTAATGCCCTCCGCATTGAAAGCCTTGTCCTTCGTTGTCACTCTCGGCGAGAGCGACCCGACTGGCTGAATAATCCATCTTCGATGAAACTTCAGTGTCGCGCACTCTTCCAGTCGCGAGGCGCAGCTCTCGCGCTAGGTAAACCCCACGCGCGATTCTCGCGAGACTCCGACGGTCCGAAGACAGTTCCGTCGCCATGTCGTCGTCGCTTCGGTCAGACTTTGACTTTCTAAAGTCGGTCGTGGTTGAAAACGCCGAAGAAGACCAACGACCCGAGGACGGCGCGTCGATCGAGCAGCGGTCGACGAAGCGCGCGAAGGCATCCTTCGCGTCCCGGATGTTCGATTCGTCGTCCCCAGCTGACGCCACGGAGGTGACGTTTGCGCGTTTGTTAGCATCGCAACCGTCGACGTCTCAACCGTCTCAACCGACGCAACCGACGCAAGTGCCGAGGCACCACACAAAAGCTTCGTTCGCGACGCGCTTACGAGACGAGGAAGCGGACGCGCGCGCGCGTGGTCAACGCGTCGATCGAGCCGCAGCGTCGGTTGGTATTCCGAAAGTCTCCGTGGAACCCCGATCGGTGGGATCAGGAAGTCTCGTGTTGTGGGCGCCGGCGGACGCGCAACGGGAGAGCGGCGTGTCAATGTCGATTCCGCAGTCGCAAGTTGCGAAACTCTCGTCGAGACACGTCGAATGTGTCAAATTTCTGCATGAAAAGTACACCAAGTTTGCAACGAACGCGGGCTGCGTCGTGAGAGACGATGCGGAATCAGAACCGCTCACGGCGGTGTGCGCATTCATCGGCGCCGTTTTGGCGAGCAGATGCAAACAAACTAAAAATGGAGTCATTCTGGTGCTGTGCGCGCCAAACTCAATCATGGCGTGGTCAGAAACGATAAAGAATTTTGGAGTTCTCGAAGTGGCGACTGCGAAAAGCGCGAAGCAGGCTGAAGAAGCGTTCGAACGAGCCGCGAGAGGCGATTGCGCCGTGTGCGTGCTCTCTCACGACACGTTTAGAAACACGTTGGAGAGCGCCATGAAAGTGTATTGGCTGGTATGCGTGTACGACGAGGTCCATCGTCTAAAGTCTGGAAAGAGCAAAGCGTACGCCGCGGCGAATTTTCTGCATAAAAAAGTGTTTCGAATCGGATTGAGCGATAAGCTTTTCTCCGATCTTGATGGCATAGAATTGTGGACTGTGATGAATTTTATTGCGCCCTGGAAGCTCGGTGACAACAACTTGTTCACGAACTTCTTTTTGAAGCCGATAAACGATGGTCATCGCAACAAGCACACGGAACTGGCGACGAAACGTGTTCGGGAGCTTCACTCGCACTTGAGCGAATTCATGACGCCGCCCATTGCCGCGGCTGCTCTCTACAAGCATTACGCGCCAGAAATCAACGGTACCGACGATTCCCCCGAGACCGCTAAACGTGCTATCGAAGCCTTGGCCAAATTTGAAAAAATAACCGTGTCCGAGATGGCTGAAAAGCTTCTCGCCATGGATAAACGAGGACGAGATGAATTGCGTTGGAGAGTTGTCTCAACGCAATACGGCGGCGGCTTTGCCACAGCTCTCGCGGAGTGGCAAAGGCAAAACGATTGATGAATGAATGAATAAATGAATGGATAGATTAGCAATGATAGAATTGAAGGCTACGTACACGCGCTTAGCGCTAATGACTAGAGAAATGTTGTAGTATCAGACGAATTCGTTGAGCAGTCGACCGACAGTCGCCGAGTCCAAACCCATGATGCCCTCCATCGTCCCCTCGATGCGCTTCAAGTACGGCTGGACGAGAGGATGCTCAACCATGAGCCCACCGGCACAATACATGCACTCGCCCTCCTCGACGATGGCGTCGACGACGTCATCGGGGATGGCGTCAAAGACGACGGTGTTCACGTCCACAGCCAGGGCGGTTTGCCCACTCTCCAAATCGGTAATCATCGTCGATCCCACCGTCGAGGGCGGATCGATTCCGTACCCACGAATGAACTCTCGCGCCTCGGCTGCGCTGGACGGCTTTTCGCGAATCACACCGCGATGTACCACCACTTGGTCGCACGTGACGAGCAAACGCCTCGCCCCTTCCCCTTTACCCGCGAGCTTTTCAACCACCGCCTTCGCCTTGGCGCGCGCCAAAGCCTCGACGAGCTCCTTTGGATCATCGAAACGAATCGCCTTTTCATCGATATCGGGCTTTTCGATAACGTAATCGATTCCCATGCCCGAAAGAATCGCTCTTCTCGTCGCGCTCCCGCTTCCCAAGATGATCTCCGTAGACGTCTTCTTTAGACGTTCCGCAATCGTCTCATCGGTTCTGCTCGCATCCATCGTCACCTCGCGTGTCACCGCACGTCTCGTCGCCCCGCGCGCTGTTCGTGGCGCAAATCCGACCGACGCCGCGAGCGCCGCGCGCATGTCAAACAATGAGGATGAACGATAGATCGAGGAGAACGACTGCCGAAACCGCTCCGCGAAACTCAAGACGCGCTAAACCCGGCGCCCGCACCCTTCTTCGCCAAAATCTCCGCCTCCGCCTCTGCCAATTCCTTCTCGCTCGGCACGTTGGCGCCGAACGTCTTTCTCCACTCCTTCCCGGCTCGTTCCGGGTCGAGTCTGTTCCACAACGGAGCGCCGCGCGTTTCGTTTCGCGCCTCTCTCGACGTCCCAACCGTCTCTCTCCTCGGCGGTTCCTTACCCTCGCGCTCGGCGCGTTTCACCGCCATGACGTGCCAAAGATCACTCCATCGCCCCTCGCACGAATCAAGCTCACCGTGGCGGTAGTATCGGCTCAACTGATACATCGGGTCTGCGACGCGCGTCAGTCGAGACGCGTCAGTCGTCGCGTTTCACTTCATTTCCTTCGCGTTCTCGCGCGCCCCGCTCGCGCGATACCGCCCGACGCTCGCTCGACGAATCACCAACGTACCGTAACACACCCACAAACGCTCGAACGCTTCGGACACGCGCTCCGGCGGGGCATCCACCGGCGCCATGTTTGTTTGTTAAGTCGCAACTCTGTCGAAACGAACGGTTTCTTCGCTCACCCACGACTTTCAGAGACGACGACCGAGCGTGCTATCGAGAACGAACGCGCGTGCGGATGCGTCGTCGGCCGTCTCGGCGTTCTCGACCCGTCGATCGGTCGATCGGTCGTCGTCCGTCGTCGTCTGCGGTGCTTTCGTTCGTTCGTTTCACTCGTCCCAGGTATAATATTATATGGGTAAACAGTGTGGTTTGAAGAAGAACGCGACGTGCGCTCCCCACCCATCGCGCGGCACTGCGCGTCGCCGCACCGCGCACCCGTCGGAAGACGACGAACGAGACCCGGTTCCGGGAGCGAAACCCTTTCCTTCGGGCGCATCCGCGCGCGTCTTTGCGCCTCCGTCGACGAGTGCGCGTGAGGCGTGCGGAAGATCGTCCATGTCGACGACCGCGATGACCACGGTGCCGACCACGGTGCCGACGCGCGTTTCCAGCGCGCGCCGCCGGTCGGTGCGCGACGCGCGCGCGTCGTCGTCGAAAAGAACGACGATGCGACCGCCGCGGGCGATCGCGCCGCCCGAACGCGAACCGGTGCGAACGTCGGACGTTGAACTCTTTGAAGACTCCAAGCGTTTGCAAACGCAAGCGACGTCGGTGGGCGTCGACACGACGTGCATTCGATCGCTGGATTGGGACCGCGATCGGTTCGACATCGAGTTTGGGTTGGAAAAAGGCACGACGTATAACTCGTACATCATTCGGGGAGAACCCGGGACGGTGGCGTTGATTGATTCGAGTCACGAAAAGTTTAAAGAGTTGTACCTAAAGACGCTGACTCGCGAGGTGGACCCGACGGAGATCAAATACTTGATTTGTTCGCACACCGAACCCGACCACTCTGGGTTGATTGGGGAGGTTTTGAAGATTGCCCCGAACGCAACGGTGCTCGGGAGCAAGGTGTGCTTGGCGTTTTTGGAGAATTTGATTCACGAACCGTTTAAGAGCCGAGTGGTCAAGGGTGGAGACGTCGTCGATTTAGGCGGAGGACACGAGTTGAAGTTTATCATGGCGCCGAATTTGCACTGGCCGGACACGATGTTTACCTACGATCCAAAATCGCAGTTGATGTACACGTGCGATGCGTTCGGGTCGCACTACTGCAGCGAGGATCCGTTTGACGGTGATCTCAACGCGTTGTTGCCGCACTATTCATTTTATTACGAGTGCCTCATGAAGCCTAACGCGCGTTCCGTTTTGACGGCGTTGCGCAAGTGCGAATCCGAAGGCGCAGATTTTGTGGGCATCTGCAACGGCCACGGTCCGCTTTTGCGGTACAACGTCGACGAGTTGGTCGGCGGATACAAAAAGTGGAGCGAAAAGGCGTTGGCCAAGGCCAAGGCGAACGTCGTCGTCTTTTACACGGCGGAGTACGGTTTCAGCGATCGTCTCTCTCAATCCGTCGCTCGCGGTTTGACAAAGACGGACACCGAGGTGGTGATGATGGATCTTCTCTCCGCGGACGCTCAAGAGCTCATCGAGGCGACCAAGCACGCTGCGGGCATCGTGCTCCTTTCGCCCCCATCCGCGGGCGCGGCGAACGATCAGCTCGCAAACATCATCGGCGCCGTCGACGCCAAACAAAGCTTCTTCATCGCCGAATCTTACGGCGGCGAGGATGAACCGGTGGATTTACTCGCTCGTAAAATCGCTGAGCTCGGCGTGACCGAGGCGTTCGCGCCGCTCAAGGTGACGTCCGAACCGTCCGAGGGCACGTATCAATTGTTTGAAGAAGCCGGAACGGATTTGGGTCAGTTGCTCACAAAGAAGAAGACGCTCGCCGACATGAAGAGCGCCATGTCCCCCGAGGTGGCCAAGGCGCTCGGTCGCGTCTCCGGTGGTCTCTATGTCGTCACCGCGGCGCAGGGGACCGCGCGTTCAGCCATGATTGCCTCGTGGGTGGCGCAGGCGTCCTTTGAACCGCTCGGCTTTTCCGTCGCCGTCGCAAAGGATCGCGCCATTGAATCCCTCATGCAAGTCAACGACACCTTTGTGCTCAACTGTCTGCCCGAAAACGGATTTGAATCCATCATGAAGCACTTCTTGACTCGTTTCCCCCCGGGCGCTGACCGCTTCGAAGGCATTGAGTGGGCCCCGGCGAGCTGCGGGGCGCCAATTTTAGGCGACGCCGTCGCCTACATGGAGTGCCGCGTAAAGTCTCGCATGGAAGCGAACGATCACTGGATCGTCTACAGCGAAGTCACGAACGGTAAGGTGTTCAACCAAGACGCCAAGACGGCGACGCATCACCGCAAAGTGGCTTCGTATTACTAGACCGAATTCGACGGTTTCCTCCCCGTTTTCGTCGTTTGTTTCCTCGCTCAACGTCCGACGCGCTCGCGATTCATTTTTTACCAAAGACGCTCGCTTCTCGTGTTAAGTTGAAGCCGTGTATTGTTACATTTACAATCTAAGAAAGAACCAAAAAAAACAAGAACGCAGTCGCTTCGCTTCGCCGCGCGAATGGCACCGCCTCCCGCACGCGTCAAAACATCAACGCTCGCCCGTCCGCTCGCCCATCCGCTCACAAGTTGATGCTCCCGCCCACGAACCGCCCGACGTCCCTCTCGAACGCGTTCAAAGCCGTCCTCTCATCCCCGCTACCCCTCGCATCCGACGCCGCGTTCTTCACCGCCCCCGCCACGACCGTTCTCTTCGCCCCGCTCACCACGGGGCTCGGAATCGGCGGCTCCGTCGTCACCGTCGGCATCATCGAAGCCGCGCCCAGCGCGAGCGCGAGCACCGCCTTGGTCGCGGCGTCTCGCTCGCGATTCTCCCGTCGTCTCGCCCGCCGTCCTCTCGCG